>Ga0307488_10000852_pt1 | contig 25458 bp, 32 predicted proteins | sample SB02metaG_FD_202248 | JGI IMG/M metagenome (GOLD analysis project Ga0307488, IMG submission 202248) | Sea-ice brine microbial communities from Beaufort Sea near Barrow, Alaska, United States - SB 0.2 | ecosystem: Environmental > Aquatic > Marine > Coastal | place: USA: Alaska | collected... | reverse complement strand
ATTGGAGAAGCAGGAGATAGATTAGTGTCTGCTGGCAACGGAATAGCAAAAGTAGCGCAATTAGACCAATGCAGTCCTTTTTCAGTTATTGGAAGGCTTTTGAATGCTAAATACGAAAAAGAAACAAACTTAACAGAATGTGTAATAGGAGTAAAATAATAGTATGGGATATGTAGCAGGTGAAACAATTTTAGATGATGAATACAACAATTTTGTAAACGCTGGTTCTACACCATTTGGAATCAACTTTATTGGTGGTGTAGGTACAGGAAATGTTGGCCTAGGGCAAACAGAAATTCCTACAGTTGGAGCAGGCGATAAAATTACAGCGGCACAATGGAATTCATTATTTACATTCATGGACAACGTTGCAAACCATACCAATGATACTTTAACTTCAACAGCGCAAAGAGCGGCAGGTGATCCTGTTGCAGTAGTTTCTGCTTTAGCGGCAGACTTACTATCTATGGAAGTCTTAGTACAAGCTGGCTCAGCAGGAGCAACAGCAGTAGCGGCAGGCTCGGAAGATCTATCACTAGTAGCATCAGCAGTTTATGACACATCACACATTTGTGAAGCATCATTTACATTTGCAGGTGGTGACGAAGCAAGATTCTTTTTCAATCAAGGCGGGAAACTAAGAATTAATTTTACTAACACCAAAACAGGCGACACAGGCAAAGATGCATCAGTTGATGCATTACTGGCCGCACTAGGAAATTTAGATATTGGTGCAACAGTGTCAACTAGATCAGGGTCAGGCGAAACTTTGACCACTAACGGACTTGCTCTTGGTTACTATGATGCAACAACGTCATATCAAACTATTATTACTTTAACTGAAGACTCAGGTGATTACTCAGGTGATATAGCAGTTAAAGTTGAATTCAAACGAAATGCCGCACACGGAGATGGCAGAGGTAACAATGGAAGTGTTATAACTGTCAAATGTTCACTGTTACAAAACGAAACCACAAGAGATGACTACACTTCAGGCAATTTAAGTTCTGTAATTGTTGAAGAAGAAGCAGTTGGTCCAACAGATTTCAGTTTTAGAACCATTGATCCAACCACAGCACAGGGTCTTTCAACTGTGTACAACACTGTAAACGTTGCACAGGTATCGAACGCTATCGTAAACGCCGATTAATTAATTTTTAACCACTTGAAAAACTCCATAATTATTGTTATAATTGAGTTATGGATATTGGCAAACTAAAAAAGTATTCTGATCTAGCACACGACCTAAACATTACCAAACGTAACAGTTTGGAAAAAATGAAGGCCAGACAAATCATGGCCTATAATAGTCGACTGTTCAAAGCAGATACACAAACAATTAACACAGTATCAACATTAAAAGCTCACGCAAAAGAGTTTTATGTTTTGGACATAAATGATAATCCTTGTCTGATTAATGATCCCAACGATTTTCTTTTAAAACTTATTGAAAGAAATCAAGAAACTTTAAACACTTACAGCCAATTGCATGATTCCTTAAAAAGGAGAACGTAATGACCACCGGAGTACTGTTGTACTGTTTTGATACGCCTGTAACTGCCTACCACAAGCTGGCATTAAAATGTATTGAGCTTATTAAAAAAAATTTGAAACTACCTATTACTGTTGTTACAGACCATACAACACATAGGCATTTTACTCAATTTGCCGGAGTAACTTATATAATAATTAATCAACAAACCAACAATTTTAGATATTACAGAGGTAAAATACTGCCATGGTACAACATGGAACGAGCAAAGGCTTATGATCATTCACTTTATGATACCACTATATTGCTTGATTGTGATTATTTTTGTTATACAAATAATCTTTTAGAATATATTAAAACTGAATATGATTTTTTAGTACATGACAAAGTGCATGACATTACTGGACAGAACAAAATTATTACAAAATTTGAATCATTGATACCATTAGTTTGGGCCACGGTGTGTATTTTTAAAAAAACAGAAAGAGTAAAGATGATTTTTGATACTATAAAAAAAGTTCAAGAAAACTACGAACACTATAGAAACTTGTATAGAATAAAATTTAAAAATTATAGGAATGACTATGCTTTTGCAATAGCATTACATCAACTGTCAGGACAATTATCCGTAAAACAATTTATTCCAGTACCAATGATGATGTTGGGTACTGATAATGATGTAGTAGACTGTAATGAAAACAGTTTGATCTACAAATATAATAAAAAAATTGGAATTATAGAAAACACAGACGTTCATGTGTTAGACAAGGAGTTTGCTAATGAACTCTAAAGGATATGTATGGTTTGCTTTTGGAAAAAAGTATGTAGAGCTAAGCCAAAGACTTGCAGAATCTATTAAAAAAGTTAATAGGAAGAATCAAGTTTGCATAATAACCGACGACCATATGTTGCAAGTTCCATTTGCATTGAAGCACATTGACAAAGTTCAGTTATGTGAGAGACCAAAAGGAAAGTTTGACAAGGAATGGAAAGTTTTCGAACTAACCCCGTTTACACATACAATCAAGTTAGAAGCAGATATGCTTTTTACCCAAAATACTGACTGGTGGTGGTACCATTTATATCAGTTTGACATGGTACATTCGTACAATTGTAGAAATTATAAAGATGATATTGTTGGAAGCACAGCATATAGAAAATTGTTTAAGGAAAATAGTTTGCCAAACATCTATAGTGGATTAACCTATTTTCGTAAAAGTAAATTTGCAGATAAATTTTACAAGTTATGCAAACACATCACTGAAAATTGGGAGTCAGTGTCACAAAATTGTTTAAAAAATTGTCATGACAGCGAGCCAACTACAGATGTAGTATATGCTTTAGCTAAAAAAATATTAGATCCTTTAGATGAAAATAAAATTAATTTTGATTGGTTCAATTTTGTTCACAATAAAAATGACGTAAATCAACTTAATCCTCATTATCATAACAATGATTTTTTACAAACCTACAAAAATAATAATAGTGTGTACTTGGGTGGTTATAGACAATCAAGAGTATGGCACTACCACGAGAAAGACACAATGGAGAAATTAGATGCCCGGATTTTTTGAAGCACTAGATAATTTTAAAAAAAAACAAGAACCCAAGAAGCATTTTGTAAGCATTGATGGTTTAAACATTGAAACTACTCTAGAACAGAAATTACAAATACAAAAGACTGGAGAAGAGGCTTGGATGTGTCAGAAAGGACCTAATGGAATCATACTTTGTAAAAAACCCATTGTGCCTGCAGAACAAAAACAGACACAACTTGTAAAGGACACAAAAGGCTATAAATTTTATAATAAAAATCCTTTTTGGGTAGAAAAAGTTGAAGACAACGGATATGTATGGAAGATAAAGTAAAAATATTAGATTTAGATTTTGTTTTTATCAGTTACAAAGAACCAAAATGCGAAGAGCATTATGCTGATTTACTTAATAAAGTGCCATGGGCCAAGCGTGTTCACGGAGTCAAAGGTTTTGATAACGCACACAAAGCCGCGGCAGACCTTGCAGAAACAGATTTCTTTATTAGCATTGACGGAGACAACCTTATAGATGAATCATTTTTACTGCAAACATTAGACTGGACAAAAACCAATCCCAAACACGTGCATAGATGGAGAGCAAAAAATGTTGTGAATGGTTTAATATATGGCAATGGTGGTATAGTTGGATGGCACAAGGAGACTTGTCTAGGTATGAAGACACATGAAAACGCAGTAGACGAAAAAGGTAAAAGAGACTTTTGTTGGACAGTGCCACATGCAAATTTACACAACTGCTACTCAACAACAATAATAAACGGCTCTGACAAACAAGCCTTTATAGCAGGATACAGAGAAGGAGTCAAATTGAGTATGAATCAAGGACAGCCTATTGATCCAAAAAACTTTAAAAAAGATGTAGTGCCAAGCAACATGGTCAAACTTATGACATGGATGAGTGTGGGAGCAGATGTTGAATGTGGCAAATATGCCATGTTGGGTGCTCGTGTTGGTTGTTATGATTTGGCATTGACTGCGACTGCTGAATCCTGTACTCTTGAATTGAGCGAATTGGAAAAAAATTGGGAACTATGGCAAGACAAAGTAGATACTGAATTAGAAGTTTATAAAAATTCGTTAACACAAAGGCTTGGATTAAATGTTGTTGATCTAGATGCCAACAGCAGTAAGTTTTTTAAATTCACTCAACCAACCCATATCAATAGAGGAGTGCAAGATCTTGAAAACTAGTGTGTATCAAAAGCAGGCAAATGACGCTAAAGAAAAACTAGATTCAGTAAGTCCAACTTTTTGTTTGGCTAAATGGAATCAAGTCAGTCTACATCTGCCTACAGGCATGACCAACAGTTGTTATCATCCTCCTTTGCACAAAATAGACGCAGAAGAAATTAAAAAAAATCCTGCCGCACTGCACAATACTCCGCAGAAACTTGCAGAAAGACAACAGATGTTGGAAGGTAAAAGACCAAAAGGCTGTAGTTACTGTTGGAAGATAGAAGACACAGGCGGCACATCAGACAGAATTTATCGTTCAGGCGAACCCTGGGCGTCACAAGATTTTGAATCAATTGTTGGAAAACCTATAGATTCAGAATGGACACCGAGATATGTGGAAGTGAACTTTAATCATGCTTGTAATTTCAAGTGCAGTTATTGTTCGCCACAGTTTTCGACCACGTGGGCCAAGGAGATAGACAGGTATGGCCAATATCCCACATCTCCTGCCCACAATGCTCCAGAGCATTTTCAAGGTTCAAGGCAACCAATACCCAATAGAGAAGACAATCCTTACGTGACTGCTTTTTGGAAATGGTGGCCTACTCTTTATAAAAATTTAAAACACTTTAGAATGACAGGTGGAGAACCTTTGATGGACAAAAACACTTATAAAGTTTTGGACTACATCATAACTCATCCCAAAAAAGATCTACATCTAAATGTGACAAGCAATATGTGTCCACCTGACAACAAATTGAAAAACAAGTACTATGACATGATCAAACGTATATGCATGGAAGAGCACGTAGAACACATGATGCAATTTGTCAGTGTAGATGCATTTGGCAAAAAAGCAGAGTATATACGACACGGATTGGAATGGAACAAGTTTACAGACAACGTTGAGGAATTTTTGTACAGAATACCAGAGCGTAATTCTGTAACGTTTATAATCACGTACAATAATTTAAGTGTGACATCCTTGGATAAACTGCTAGCGTATATACAAGACCTTAGAGAAAGATATTCTAAAACATATCAGCGTGTATGGTTTGATATACCGTTGTTAAGACAACCTGCATGGCAACAGATCACGCTGTTACCAGAAAGTTATCAAAAAATTCACGAAGAAAATATAAGCATGATGCAGAAACCTGCAGATGGATACAGAGAGTTCAAAGACTTTGAAGTTCAAAAAATGCTCCGCAATTTAGCTTATTGGCGCAAAAACTATAGTGCTAACGCACAGCAAAAAAATAACTTTTACGCATTTTTTAATGAGCATGATCGTAGAAGAGGAACAAGTTTTGAAAAAACATTTCCTGAGATGGAAGAATTTTGGAAGGAGTGCAAATTAAGCAATGGATAATAAACCTGTAATACTAACTGCTGGCTGTAGTTTTACAAAATACAAATGGCAATGCTGGCCTAATTTTGTCAAATGGTTTGAACCATCGTCACAGATTATTAATTTAGGTAAGCCTGCAAGTTGTAACGAAGCAATTGCAAGGTCCGTGATTAACGGCGTAAAAAAATATAAAAATGTAAAAAAAGTTTTTATAATGTGGTCAGCTCCTGATAGATATCAAGTAGTAGTTGACAAAAAACCTGAAACAAAAAGCAACGATGCAACAACTAGTCTCTGGAATATGGATTTTAATTGGCACGAATACTTTGGTGGGCACGTTGATAGCAAACAACATAAAATTTATCAAAAGCATTTTTTAAATGAACAGCAAAATCAAATTCGTATGCTTGAAAGAATAATTTTTTTACAGTTGTATTTAGAAAAACACAATATAGATTACAAAATGATGTGCTTTAAGGGCAACGTAATCGATCATGCTCCTAAATCAAAAGGACAGGCCGCTTTATGGAAACAAATAAATTGGAGGAAATTTATATTTTACAATAAATTAAAAGGCTTTAATGAGTATGCTGAAGAAAATTTTCCTGATGATTTCTTTAAACCGGAAGACCAACATCCTCATCCTATTGCACACTATTATTGGGTAAAAGATATTATGTATAAATCAAACACAATGGCTCCAACACTAGAATTAGACCAATTGATAAAATTTAAAAGAATATGGAAGAAATAAACTTTAAAAAACAAATTCTAGATCAAATATCACCAAGTTTCTGTGGAGCAAAGTGGTACAATGCCACTATTTGGTTAGGGTCAGGTATGACTACTAGTTGTCACCATCCGCCTGCTCACAAAATAGACATTGAAAAAATTAAACACAATCCTAAACTGCTTCACAACACTCCACAAAAGAAACAGGACCGAGCAAAAATGATTGCAGGAGAAAGACCAAAAGGTTGTGAATATTGTTGGAAAATTGAAGACATGGGCAGAGATGCAGTAAGCGACAGAGTATACAAAAGCAAAATTTATTCTAATAAGGATTTAGTAGACGCAAGTAAAATGCCAATTACTGAAGATGTAAATTTAAAAACTTTAGAAATTGCTTTTGATAGAACTTGTAATTTTGCTTGTTCATATTGTAATCCTGCATTTAGTAGTACGTGGGTAAGAGACATAAAACAAAAAGGTGCATACAAAGGTTTAAGATCCGATGGAAGAAATCATTTTACTCATGCACACAACGGAGCTCAGATGTATAAAGACACAGAAGAAAATCCTTATGTAGAAGCATTTTTTAAATGGTGGGAATCTGATTTACATAAAACATTAGACGAGTTACGTATAACAGGAGGAGAACCAATGATGAGTCCTAGTTTATGGAGATTGCTCGATTGGTTTGAAACGCAAAGAGAAAAAGTAAATCCAAAAATGCGTTTAGCAATTAATTCAAATCTTGTTCCTAAAAGAGAATTATTTTGTAAATTTTTAGAAAAAGTAAAAAATATTCCTAATCTGCACATCTACACTTCTAATGAAGCAACCTATGAACAATCAAATTACATTAGAGATGGCATGGACTACACTTCTTGGTACACTCATCTTGTAAATTTGCCAGGCATTAGACCGGCAGGCATTCACAATATGTGTACAGTAAATGCATTGTGTTTAGAAAGTCTTCCAGAATTTCTAGATGATGTAGTCAAAAACAAAAAAGCATGGAAGAGGGTTTATGACGTTGACTTCAATTTTACTTTAAATATTTTACGTTTTCCTAGTTTTCAATCTCCTTTAGTGTTACCTGACAATTTAAGAACAAAATTTAAAGATAATTTACAGACATGGCTAGACAAAAACATAGAAGATCTTGAGCCAATGGAAGTTGCACATACTTCAAGATTGGTTGATTATCTCGACATTGTAAAAACACCGCATAGCGAAGCATTTGATTTACCAAAACTAAGGGCTGATTTTAAAAATTTCTATAAACAATACGACGAGCGAAGAAACAAAGATTTTATTAAAACTTTCCCAATCATAGGAGAATGGTACAATGGCTTATAATATGTGGGACAAAGAGCCTGAAAAGTTAAAATTTGATAAAATGTCAGCTGAGCATAAAACACTTTTAACTGACAACAAATCATTTTGTATGTTACCGTGGATGCATCTTCATGCCTTTCCAGATGGTAGGGCCTACCCTTGTTGTTTTGCACAGGATAAGTTTCCTGTAGGAGATCTTAACAAGCAAAGTCTAAAAGAAGTTTGGGACGGAGACAAAATGAAGGAAATGCGTATACGTATGCTTAACGGAGAAAAGTCTAAAGAATGCAGAAAATGTTATGATCAAGAACAGTCAGGATTTTTTAGTTTACGTTTAAGTTCAAACAAGCATTTTGGACATAACATTGCATTAACAGATGCAACAGCAAATAATGGGTCTGTAGATTTTGTAATGAAATATTGGGACATAAGATTTAGTAATCTTTGCAACATGGCTTGCAGAAGTTGTGGCACATGGTTTAGTAGTAACTGGTATGAAGACCATAAAAAAATTACAGGAAGTCCCCCGCCTCATGCAAAAATTATGCGTGTAGGTCGAAGCACAAATGATATGTGGGAGCAAATGCTAGAACATTTTGAACATGCTGAACAATTTTACTTTGCAGGCGGTGAACCAATAATAATGGAAGAGCATTACAGAATACTAAAAGAGCTAGATAAAAGAAAAATGTATCATGTCCGACTAATTTACAACACCAACTTCAGTAAAACGCAGTTCAAAGATATTGACGTATTTGAATTATGGAACAAGTTTGATTCTGTATCTGTAGGCGCAAGTCTAGATGCAGAAGGGCAAAGAGGTGAATTAATGAGAAAAGGCACTGTATGGAATGATATTGTAGCCAATAGGAAACGAATGATAGAGGTCTGTCCAAAGGTAGATTTTTATATAAGTTCAACAGTGGGATTGATCAACAGTCTACACATAACGGATTTTCACAGGAATTGGGTTGACCTAGGTTTAATCAAACCAATGGATTTTAATTTTAATTTATTACAGTACCCAGACTGGCAACGAATGGATATGTTACCAGAACAATTTAAAGCGCAAGTAAAAGAAAAATTTGAAAAACAAATTGAATGGTTAAAAGATAAGGATCCGTTGACCAGAGCAATTAAAGGATACGAAGCCGCAATAGATTGGTTATACAGAAGAGACAACAGCAAAAGTTTACCTTTGTTTTTTAAAAAAACAAAATTATACGATAAGATTAGAAATGAAAGCACAGTAGATGTGTTTCCTGAATGGAAAGAATTATTTGAAAAATATGACAAGAATTAAACCAAACGAAGGCAATAAAACTTTCTGCATGGCACCATGGACTCACACATATCTAAGTCCACAAACTGAAAGACGTATGTGTTGTGCATCTCGAGAACCTGCACAAAGTTTTAAGCAATACATAGATACCGGCAATAGTGATAAAGAATACAAACCACTTACATTAGAAGAACACTGGAACAGTGATCATATGCGTTCTGTAAGAAAAAAAATGATGGCTGGTGAAAAATTAAAAGAGTGTGAAGTGTGTGACGACAAACTATTAAACACTGACGTATATAGGTCATATTGGAATCAATTGTTTAAACATAAAGTAAATGAGGCCTTTGCAAGCACAGACGATGCTGGATACACCACAATGAAAACAATAAGTTTTGATTACAGATTTAACAATTTATGTAATTTTAAATGTAGAATGTGTGGTGATATGTTAAGTTCAAGTTGGGAAGCAGAATCACGGAAACACAAGAACTGGAACAAAGACAATCAGCCGTGGATGGCGTCTCCTTTACGAGAGCAGATTAAAAATTTTCAAGATCAACAAGTAGTAAAAGAATTTGTTGATGCAATTGAAACAAAACAAATAAGGGAAATATATTGGTGCGGAGGAGAACCTTTAATGTGGGAAATGCACTGGAAAGCAATGGAAAGAATAATTGAATTAGGTTTTGCAGATCAAGTTTATGTAAGATATAATTCTAATCTTAGTAGAACAAGTTTTAGAAAGTCAAATTTATTTGATCTTTTAGGTTACTTTCAAGATTGGCAAGTGTGTGCATCAATTGATGGTACAGGAAAAGTTGGTGAATATATTAGGGACGGTTTAAACTATGAACAATGGTTGCGTAATTTTAAAGAGGGTTTGTCTGTAACGACTAACGCCAGACAAATGCGTTTAGACTTTACAATAACACTATTAGGGTTGCTAGAACTTAAAAATATGTTTGATCTCAGTCAAAAACTTAACGCTGAAATACTTACAAAAGTTATGTTCACTTTTAGTAATGATGAAATACTAAGTCCATTAAGTTTACCAAAGAATTTATTGCACAATATAATTGATGAAGCGTTGGCATACATTGAGCCAAAAGCCACAAGGAAACAGAGGGCGTTGATAGATGTTTTAAAAAACTTAAAAACAAGAAAAACTTTTACTGCAACTAAAAAAGGAAAATTAAGACAACTATGGTTAGATAAAATTAGGAAGCAGGATATTACAAAATTACTAGCAAATGATGAAAGAGTATTGGAATGGTGGAAAAGTATATAAAGTCGAACATATGTCCTCTGCCATGGAATCATTTGGAAGTTGATGTCAATGGTGGAGCGTCACCTTGTTGCCTATACAAAGGGTCAATACCCAACGTAAAAGTTTACGAAACAAAATTAAAAGATATACAAAATTCTGATTATATGCAGAACTTAAGGCAACAGTTTAAGGATGGAAAACGTCCTAAAGGTTGTGAAAGCTGTTGGCAGGAAGAAACCGCAGGTAAAACATCAAAGCGTATGAACAGTCTATACAAAATGAAATCCAGCTTAAAAAAATGGACCCCTGATAGCGAGCCAACGCTAAAGTTTATTGACTTTAAGCTAGGAAATGTATGTAATCTAAAATGTAGGATATGTGGTTCATGGAGCAGTTCAAAATGGGCCCAGGAAGAATTAGATTATGGAGAAAATCCTGTAGCAAGAAAAAATTTAAAAGAAGGCGGCTGGCCCAAACGTAATCCAAAGTTTTTTGAAGATCTGAAAGAAGATTTAGAACACGTTGAATACTTTGAGTTTACAGGTGGTGAACCTTTTATGATTAAAGATCATTTTAAAATATTAATGCATTGTGTAGAAAGAGGCTATGCAAAAAATCAAGATATACACTATAACACCAATGGAACACAATTACCTCCACCAGAAATTTTTGACTTATGGAGTAATTTTAAAAAAGTAGAAATTGCTTTTTCAATAGACGATGTTGGTGAACAGTTTCAGTATCAAAGATATCCTGCAAATTGGAGACAGGTAGGATCAAATCTTGTAAAATTTAAAGAGAGAAAAACTCCAAACATGCAGTTTCAAATATGTACTACTGTGAGTATTTTTAATATTTTTAGTTTGGCTAAAATTAATTTTTGGGTCAAACAATATCAACCAGACTTTTATTACGTTAACACTTTATTTGATCCAGATTATTTTAACATACAGACACTGCCAAAAAATGTAAAAAATATAGTTAATACTAGATACAGTATGTTGACAGATTTTAAACCAACTTTGAGATTTATGAACAGTGTAGACAGAGATTCTCCTCAAACAAGAAAACAAAGAAGTGATCGTGTACTACAAACAGATGCATACAGACATGAAAATTTTGGTGAAATGTTTCCACTTTTAAATAAGGTACTAAAGATTTATGAATAAAAATATTATAGCAGGCGGATGTAGTTTCACATATGGAAACGAATTAAGTGATTGTAACAACAGCAAACTGCCACCGTCAAATAAAACTTGGGCTAAAGGTTTAAGTGATCTAGTGCAGGGTAATTATTTTTGTGTGGCACAGCCCGGCGCAGGCAATGGTACGATTGCTAGAAAAGTTTTTAATTATGTGGCTAATAATAAGACTGACTTTGTTTTAATCATGTGGAGTTTTACTTCAAGATATGATTGGGCAATGCCAAGACACAAACATCTGTATGACACAAGATGGACAAGTATTACACCCTGGGACACAGATGATAGGCAAAATGAAGCAGTCAACGGGCTAGCAAATTCACAACCACAACAGCAAATTTGGCAAAAAAGAAGAGAACTTTTGCAGGAAACAGGCGTAAAGGAATTTGCTAATTCATTGTACAAGTATGCGGCCAATGAATATCATGAACTTTACCTAAGTTGGAAAAGCATTATTTGGTTACAGAATATTTTGGAAAAAAAGAAAATACCATATATGTTCACTCTAGCTGACAATACTCTATTTTACGATGAATTTACACCTCATAAGGACATGGACAACTTTATGACAGCCATGCACAATGAGATTAATTTTGAAAATTGGTATAGTTTTGGAGAAAGATCAATGGGATTTAACCAGTGGAGTTTACTGGAAGAATACCAAAGAGGCACAACTCATCCACTAGACCAAGCACATAAAGATGCTGTACAATTAATGAAAGATAAATTTTTAAAAATTTATAACCAAAAGGAGAACAAATGATCAAATGGCTAAAAGCAATGTTAGATAAGATCTTACCGGATAGGATTAAGGCTGAAATTGCATATAGAAAAAGATTGAAAGAATTAAAGAAAAAAGATCCTTTCATATACAAATAGAATGAAGATACTAGGAATAAATTGCATGAACCATGACGCCGCTATGGCAGTCATTGACGGAAAAGAAATACTTTGGGCCGCACATGCAGAACGTTACAGTAAGATAAAAAATGATCATTATCTAAATCAAGATATAGTTAATGAAGCAATGTCCTACGGACCGTTTGACAAAGTGATTTATTACGAAAAACCCTTGTTGAAAAAAACAAGGCAGTTTTGGGCAACACAATTTGGATTAGCGTTGGATTCAAAAGAAATGCCTTTACAACATCTTAAAAAATTTGGTATTAATAAAATAGATGAATACATTTTGCACCATGAATCTCACGCCGCAACAGGATACTATACATCACCTTATAAGGACTGTGTGATTTTGACAGTTGATGCAATTGGTGAGTGGGACACGATTAGTATATGGCTAGGACAAGATGGCAAAATGGAACTTAAAGAAAGAACTAGATATCCTCATTCTTTAGGAATATTGTATTCTGCATTTACACAGAGATGTGGATTAAAACCAGCGGAAGAAGAATATATTCTAATGGGCATGGCCGCCTATGGTGAGCCAATTTACAAAAATAAAATTTATAGAGATTTTATCAATACTGCAAGTCCTTTCCAATTAACAAAAAATTTACACAAAGGATTAGGTAATTGGATGCCCGGTGCTGATCCAATGGACATAGCAAGATCTATACAAGAAGTTACAGAAGAAATATTGGCAACATTATGGCATAAAGCGGCATCATATCTACCAGCAAAAAGTTTAATGACACCACAACGTAATCTTGTGTTTGGTGGAGGAGTAGCTTTAAACTGTGCGGCCAACAGCAAGTTAGCTGAACTAGGTTTATTTGATAATATTTGGATTATGCCCAATCCAGGAGATGCAGGGTCATCAATTGGCTGTGTAGCGGCATCTCAAAAAGAATTTTTAAATTGGGAACATCCATTTCTAGGACATGAAATAAAAGGTGAATATCCTGTAGACAGATTAATCAAAGAATTAAAAGAAAATAAAATGTGTGGTGTTGCAAGTGGTAGAGCAGAATTTGGACCAAGAGCACTTGGTAATAGATCACTGTTGGCAGATCCTCGAGGATCTGAAGTTAAGGATTTGGTAAATCAAATTAAGCGTAGACAGAAGTTCAGACCGTTTGCTCCGGCCATATTAGAAGAGGATGTAAACGACTATTTTACCCTACCTAAATCAGTCAAAAACACCCCCTATATGCAATTTACAGCGGCGTGTGTGCGTGGTAAAGACTTCCCTGCCATAATACATCATGATGGCACATCTAGGGTCCAAACGGTGCGTAAGACGGATAATCCAGGGTTTCATGCACTGCTTACAGAATGGAAAAAACAGACCGGTTGCCCAATATTATTGAACACTAGTTTGAATATCAAAGGACAGCCTATTGTGAATGATGAGGCAGATGGTAAAGCCTTTGAAAACAAATACGGAGTGAAGGTATTTTCGTGATTATAGTTTTGAATAATTTTAATTTAAAAGTAAATTTATTCAATTCAGTGCTTACACAGACTTGGGTTGAATTACAAAAAGATTTACAGTGTAATCCAGACGCAGTTTTGTTTAACACTATAGTTGATCCAAAACAATTTAAAAAATTAATAGAAAAAACAAATAAAGAATTTGGATTTAATTGGAAAATTAATCCTAAAACGCAAGAAGATTATAATAGTATGCACAAAGATATTGAAACTGCTTCTAACGAAAACAAAGCTAAATTACAAAAAGTACACAACCTGTTACACGTTTATGAAAACAAACATGATAGTTCTGCCACACAATTACAATTAGTCTGGTCTGATTCATTAGGAAAGTTTTACAAGAAAAAGGCTATAAAAGTTGCCATGCCAAGCAAAATAAATTCATTTTTTAAACAAGTTAAACGTGGTGATGTTATATTAGGATATCCACACGTTGGAAAGTCTCCCGAAAGTTGTTTAAAACAAAACGATAATACGAAATTATATCAAACTTGTAGACTGCACGATACAGTGGCTACTGACATTGTTGTTATACTTAAAGATACTATATGTTCAACTACAGAATCTCAATTGCTAGAATGGTATGATGCAAACAAAGACAGTATTGCAAATACTTTTACTAAAGAAGATATGTTAAAATATCATGGATATGCTAAGATAGGAGAGGTAGCGGATTTATCAATGTTAAATGAAATAGAAAAATTAAAAAGTTTTAAATATTTGGAGTTACAAATATGAAAATATTAGTTACGGGTGGCAATGGCTTTATAGGATCAAAAATAGTTGAAATGCTAAGTCTAAAAAATTCAATTACAGTTTTAGACAATGACGAAACGTACGGTCTAATTGAACCAAGCAAACTAAAAGAATTATATAAATGGCGTCAGCGCAATTGGAAGCACATCAGCTTTGTTCAAGGAGATGTCAGAGATCAGAATGTAGGCTTAAGAGCATTCAAGTCAAGACCTGACCTTGTGATACATTTGGCTTCTTACCCGAGAGCAAAAATTGTTAATAACAATCCTGTTGAAGGTGTAAGTCAAATTGTAGACGGTACAGTCAATATGCTATGGCACTCTGCTAAATTCAAAGCCAAGAAATTTGTATATGTAAGTTCTTCAATGGTGTATGGAAACTTTACAGATAAGATAAAAGAAGATGCTAATACAAAACCAATTAACATATACGGCGAATCCAAGTTGACTTGTGAAAGGTTAACAAAGCTATGGTGTAAAAATAACAATCTAAATTATGCAATAATTAGACCAAGCGGAGTATACGGTCCTGGCGATTTGCCAGATAGAGTTATAAGTAAATTTTTTGAAGCCGCTATGACAAATAAAAATCTTAATGTACATGATGGCACTAACCAAGTAGATTTTACTTACAGAACCGATGCCGCTCAAGGCATTATTGATGTTGCTCTAAGTAAAAATCAAAATACAAGTTTTAATATCACATACGGAAATGCAAAAACATTAAAAGAAGCCGCAGAACTTGTTGTAGAAATAACAAATAGTAAAAGTAAAATTGTTGACACAGGTAAAAATTCTTTATATCCAAGAAGAGGCACTTTAAATATAAACAGAGCAAAAAGGTTGTGTGGATATAAACCTAAAGTAAATTTAAGAAAAGGACTTCAAAGTTATTATGACTGGTTACAAAGTAAAGTTTAACGGAATAGATCGTTTATACGATGCCTATAGTTGGCGGTTGACTCGCAGAGCCAAAAAAGCCTGGGAAACAGGACAAGTTTTGCAAGGACCATATCTACAATCATTAGAAGCAAAGATAGCAGACAAGTACCAAAGGAAATTTGCAGTTGGAGTTGGCAGTGCAACAGACGGCCTATACTTTGCAATGAAAGCAATTGGCTTAAACAAAGATTCCGTTATTGGTTGTCCTGTGTTTAGTTTTATTGCAACTGCAGGAGCCATTAGGAGATTAGGTGCTCGTATAGAATATCTTGACATAGATCAAGTTGGCTGTTTAGCACCAATAAAAACTAAAAATAAACTTGATGCTGTGGTCTACGTGAATCTTTATGGGAATCTTGCCAACTATGATAGCATTAAAACATTTTGCAATGGAAAAAACATACCGTTAATTGAAGATGCGGCGCAATCAAATGGTGCAAACTATCACGGTATACCTAGTGGAAAATTAGGAGATATAAGTGTGTTTAGTTTTGATCCAACAAAAAATCTTCCTTGTTTTGGCAGTGGAGGAATGGTTCTCACAGACAATGCAGATGTGTACGATAAATTAAAAAGTTTAAGAAGACATGGTACAGGGACAAAGCAATATGGATACAATAGTTTTATAAGTGAAGATCATGCAAATCAACTGTTGTTTCTTTTAGAAAAATTTGAAGATTTACAAAAGCGCAGAGAACAAGTGTTTAAAAGGTACAATAAAAAGTTGCCCAATATAGAATTTTTAACAAACAAAGAAAAAGGACTAAATCCTAGTTACCATAAATGTGTGATTATGTCTAACGAAAGAGACAAATTAAAAAGTTATTTAGACAATTACGGCATAGAAACAAAGATACATTATCCATATCTACTAGATAAAACTATGACTCATCATTATCCCATGGCTGAATTAATTCAGGCTCAATGTTTAAGTTTGCCAATTTATCCTTTTATGAAAAATTCAGACATTAATTACATTTGTAATAGAATAAAAACTTTTTATGGCATTTGATTGCATATTCATAGACTTTGGAGTTAGTAAACAAAATAAAGAAATTATTTTGCAAAAGTTTCATAATGTTAAAACATTGCCATTTGTTCAAAATTATAAAAAAACACTCTGTAATGTATGGCACGATGTAAACACAGAATTTTTTTGGGTTGTGACAGATTTAATCAATTATGAAAATTTTGACTTTGATTATATACCAGAACAATTTCAACAAACTCAAATGCACGTTTGGTCATCAACCTCTCAAAAAGAAGGTGACACTTTCTTAATCCCAACAAAACATTTTGGTAAACAAATTGCTAGTTTGGCATTTCTAAGAGACTACAATAGCATTAACTATCACGATAGCGATTATTTGATTTATTGCCACTGGCCTGCAAAACAATTTAATTTTGCCAATTTAATCACACAAGTTAAAAATCAGCAGGAACGTTATTGTTATTATTACTACAACAACAGTGTATATCAGCAGGTGCCTAGTTTTTGGGAAGATTCAAAATTATATATAATTGATTCAAATAAATTTAACATGACCGTACCAAAATTTAATTTTGATGACGAACTTTATGATCATCCTCGAATATATGAACAGAACAGGACAATTACTCCTGCTCCTGAATTTGATATAATTTTTATTCATAATTATGAACCTACATATAAACAAAATTTAGAACAATTAAAAAAACAGTGTGCTAAGATTCCAAATAAACTTCATGTTATAGAAGGTGTGAATGGCAGAAATCTTGCATACAAGTGTGCGGCAAACAAAAGCACCACGGAATATTTTTATGCTGTATTCGCCAAATGTAAAATTGATGAAAATTTTAAATTTAATTTTATTCCTGACACATTAAAAACTCCAAGACATTATATATTTGACTGCTATAATCCTGTAATAGATCACACTTATGGGCATCAAGCAGTAATCCTATACAATAAATTAATGGTTTTAGCAAACACAGGCGACAGTTTAGATTTTACACTGTCCCAGCCACATGATCATATTCCTGTTCTTGCTAACACAACTACATTTGCTGATAATGATAAAGTGTGTTTTAGAACAACATTTAGAGAATTTATAAAATTATCTTACTTTCAAAAAACTAAGCCTACTGTAGAGAATAAATTTGTTTTACAAAAGTGGTTAACTTGCAATCACCCAGTAGTCAAAGATACAGTTGATAAAGCTAAAAAGTACTTTGAAAATAATCAAGATGATTACAATAAATTGTTTGAAACGTACGAGTGGAATTCAATAGAAAAAATTAACTAAAAGTCTTATCTAATACTGCTTTAGTTTTACTTTGCACATCAGTTTTTAATTTTTTAAAATTAAAATTTAGATCAACATTCTTAATTTTGCTATAATTTTTAGCAATATAACCTTTGACCATATTCGCGGCTTGCTTTTTGGACATTCTCTTCAAACTTGATTTGATATCAACAATAATAGTAATATGGGTTTTGAGATTAATTGCCAAGGTATCAACATAGTCAATAGGCATTTGTTTTAGTTCAACGCCTTCTAGCACTTCTGGCCATTTGGCCACGAAGTTTTTTGCTAGTTGTACCCAGGTTTGATTACTTTTTGGTGCTGGCTTTTTTTGCGGCACTTGTTTTCTTTTCAGCATCTTCTGTCTGTTTTGGAGTTGGATCCGCTACTGACAATTCTGATAATTTCACACCACGTTCTTTTGCGATTAGTTTATTAAGCTCATCCAAAGATATTTGTCCATCAGCGCCTGTACCATGCGTAACCATTATATTTTTAGTTGGCATTTTTTTCATGAAATTTCCTTGGTGTAAAAAAGCTAACATATTTGTACCATCTGGAAATGACGTTCTAGTCAAATAACTTCCAAGTTCAAATGATTGTTGTGCTTCTTGTGATTCAAGTGCTCTCATAAAAGCATTGTGGTTTGTATCGTCTAAAAACTTAGGACCTATAACCAAACAATGAGTTGGTTCTTCAGGTACAGTTCTAAAAATTATAGCAACATTACTATTGTCTTCTTTTAACTTTCCTATGTGTTTAATTTGTTTTTTATTGCCTGCTACTGTTTCTCTATTGCCTTGTATGTCCATTGGCATCATTTGTTGTACCATGTTGTCTCCTTACTTGGTTGTAGGATTGGGTGCTTGTCCTGCCCCGTCTTGTCCTACTATTGGTTGAGCTTGTTTGTCTGCTGGAGCAACTTTTGCTAAGAATGCTGTAAGTTTGTTATACATTGTTCCTACTGTTGCCAATTCACCGGCTCTAAAAGCACCTCTTGATGACGCCACATCAATAATTGTACCTAAGTTTTTAAGATCCGCAATTGATAAGTCAGTGCCTACCGCAGTGCCTACTGGAGCCTGTTGCTGATCTGTCGCAGATGTTTCTGCCGGTTTGTCTAATTTTTTTTCTTCTGTTTTTGTAACCATTTTTTATTTCTCCTATACAAAAAATTATATACATTTTATTTACGTAAAGCAACCTTTGAATAACAACAATGTGGTAGTATTTTGGTAATTTAGTAAGGAAAAAGGTTGGATCTTTCTGTGTTTAGTTTACCACTTAATGCCAATAAGGTCAGATCAGATGGTTCTTCAAATCCTATTGCTGTTTCTGGTTTCCATGCGTCTTTTGTCCAAGTCACAGTTTTTACCAAGCAGTATCTGCCATTGCAGTTTTCATGAATCCAACGATCAACTTTGGTTGCTTCATAATCTGAAAGAAATCTTTTTGTAACCGTAAAATGCGGTGGTAAAATATCTATTCTTCTTTTAAAAAAATTACGTGGATTAATCTTCATTAGTCGTCGTACGCCACTGTCATTCCAAATGGTGCTTCTATGTTTCTTTCGTATGGATTGTTAATTAAGAATATTGTATCACAGTAGTGTTCATCGCCCCAACTTTCCCAAGGCCAGCCATCTGTAAACATTACAAATTTTTTAGGTTCTATGCCTTCGTCCTTCATGTAAATCCAGTTACATTCAAATTCTGTACCACCACCTGAACCCAATTCATACTCTAATAATTCATCTGCATTGTCGGGAGTAAAAACTTTAGGGTTAAAAACAGCAGTATCAAAACTCCATAAGTGTATTCTAAAATCTTTGTATTGATCCATTATGTTTTTAACTTCAGTTAAAAATATTCTACATTGTTTGTCTGTGATAGATCCAGATGCATCTAGAGCTAAACAAATGTCTATCATCTCATCGTTGTTTTGTCCTGGCAATATTGCAGATGTATGCCAACTTTTTCTACTTGGTCTCATCCATGTGTAGTCGGATTTAATTGTACTTGCAATCTGTTGTTGAAGTATTTCTCTCCAATCCATTTTAGGTTCTAACAGATCTTTTACAAGTCTTTGTAAAGCACCTGGCAAATTTCCTGCGCCTGTTGATTGTGCGGCACTGATCATTGCTTCTTTTATTTCATCTTTTATTTTCTTTAATTCTTCTTTGCTGTATGAAGGCTTACCACTGCCTTTTTGTTGTTTGCCATCCTTTTTCTCTGGTCCTTCACCCTTGCCCCATTCTTGGTGATCATCCATCAACTCGCCCATTTTTTCTAAAAACTTTTTACCATTCTTTTTGGCCTGCTTTAATAAGTCATCGTAGATTCTTTCTGCATTCCAATCTTTGTATTTGTCGTCTTGGAAGCCTTTGTTCTCGCCTTTTTTTCCTTTAGGCATTTCGCCAATGTTGCTTTCCATTAATATTTGATTGACTGCATAATCCGCCGCTATGTTCCACAGTTGAGGATCCCTGTTACCTATTCTTACAAGCATATGTTCAAACACATTGTGAAGTACCTCGTGTCCAAATAAAAATTCTGCTTCTTTTGGTGTAAGTGAATCTATAAACTTTGTATTGTAATAAAAGTGTCTGCCATCAGTACCAGCAGTAGGGCACCAGTCGTCTGCATTCACAAGTTTTAATCTAGTAGCAAGATTGCCAAAGAAAGGATGTTTAAGCAATAGTGCAATTCTTGCCGTTACCAATTTATCTATTATTCTTTGATCACCCATTAGTTATAACTCGCATATATTATAAAAACAATTATAGAAATAAAAATTATAGTCAGTGTATGATTCCCAAGGTTGGCAAAACTTCTGCCAACCGTATTAGGATTTTTTGGATCTATTAAATCTTCTTTTTTCATTATTTAGACTCCATAGCAGTTATGACATACTTGCCAAACTTCTTATGGAACCTATCAAACGATTTCAACTTGCTAGGATCAAACGGTAGTCTGTAGTTTGTTAAGGCAATTTTTGCACCCATTACAACCAACTCTGTCTCAAAGTTGTCCATCATGTAGTCAAAAAATCTATCTGCCTGTTCGTTCCAGTTCTTTGCTCTCTTTTCATGCGCCTGTTGTAGTTCATAGCACAATGAAACAGTCAAAGAATACATTGCTGATATTTCTTTAGTTTTAAGATCTTTGATCTTACCGCTCAATATGTCAGATGGGTTAGGCAACTGACCGCTAATTTTACGATGATTCATAAACTTAACGGCCAAGCCTTCTCCTACGCAACCTGCAACGAGGTCAGTGAGCGTACTTTCTGGCAGGTCATCTGATAGAAGTTGGGAAACAAAACTCCATGATCTTGGAGTTGCAAATGATCTTGATGATCCTCTTGGATCAAAATCGTATAGATCTTGTTTTGCAAATGTGCAATAACCTACTACATCTGCGTGAATGTGATTGTTAGTAGCCCATGTCATCCAGTCTTCAAAGTCCACTCTTAATTCAACGTGAACAAATCTGTTTGCCAATGGAGCCGGCATTCTGTAAGTGACACCTTTATCACTATCTCTATTACCAGCCGCTACAATTGAAACGCCTTCTGGTAGGTGATATTGTCCTACTCTTCTATTCAAGATAAGTTGATAAGCCGCCGCCTGTACTGCCGGAGCCGCCGAGTTTAATTCATCTAAAAATACTATTGCAGTAGATTTAGGATCAGTTGGCAATTCTGCCGGACTAGCCCAAACCATGTTATTTTCTTTTGCATTATAATAAGGAATACCTTTGATATCTGTTGGCTCCCATAACGGAAGTCTTATATCTATTACTTCTCTTTTTTGCGTTTCTGCAATTTGTTTTACTATGTCTGATTTACCAATACCTGGTGCACCCCACATCATGATAGGTCTTTGCAGTTTGATACAATGTATCAATGCTGATTTTGCCTCATTAGGCGTTACAGTTCTATTTTGAGAACCAACTGCTTGTTCTTGATTTTTTTTAGCTCTTGCCATTTTGTACACTCCTGTTTAAAATGTTTATAATACGATTATAACAGAAATGTGTATTTGGTCAACCTGGTATTTGTGGATAAAAAGTCGCGGTTTTATTGGTCTTTTTGTTCGTCCATTTTGCTCATAGCACGAGCAAGTCCGTATTTGGTGACATCTCCAGCAAACATCATGAGTTGTAGGGCCATTTTTTCCATTGTAACAATTATCTGCTTTTTGTCTACAAAGTAAGGACAATCTACAAATTCATCCAACCAAAGATATGTTTGCGGGGTGAATATAATTTTGTCAGGAAATTTAATTTCATAGCTTTTAATATCTAGTTTTTGTATTGTTTCCAAGCCAGTTTTTGTCAATCTAAGGGATCTTGCCTGATAACTTTCACGTACATTTTGCCACCATGTGTAGTAATTGGTTTTAATACTTTCATCGTGTATAGGCTGTTCAAGTAACCCCATGAAGGTTCGAGTGTAGGCTGTTTTAGTGTCCATACACTTAATTATCTAGTGAATTTGTCGCCGGTTTTTAAAATGTGTACTGCAAACTTGTCAGTTTTGTGTAAGGTATTAAGTTTTTTAGCCAAATTTTCTGCGTGTCCTGGATTAGAAAATGACACCTTTTTGTACTTGGGCCCTGGATAGTTTGATACCAGACTAGAGCTTTTTAAATTAATGGGTTTGCCATCGTAAAACACTGCCCAAATGCCCTCTGCCGCAAGAACTTCGTCTTGTTTGTAGGTATCTTTATTGCTGACTGATAACAGCACTGTGGGTTTTGGTCTGCTCATGTTATAGCAGTATTTACCAAAAATTGTATACTATTTTTTTGAAAATTCTCCGCCGTCCATCTCAACAGAAACATTTTGGCTTTGTTGCACCGACTTGTAGGCCTCAATGATCTCTTCTTGGATTCCAACCAGTCTGGTCATTGTTTGTGATAGGCTGTCTGCTAGTTTTTCTGCCTCTTTGATGGGCAAAGTGATGATCTTTTGTTGACTGCTCTTGGCAGTCCTAACTTGTCCTATAAAATCTTCAATTGGACGTGTCTGTATTTTGTTCTTTGATTGCATTGTTTAATACCTGTTGCATTTCTAGTTTAGTTTTAATAGGTCCTTTGTACGGATATCTTTGTAATGTAATTAGTTTAGGACAGTATGCTTTACGCCAACCTTTTTCAAACTGTATAATGTAGTATCCTGCACAAAATAGACTTTTAGATTTTTGTGTTTTTGAATATATTGGCAGTTGTTTTTGTACATCAAACATAGGATTGTATGGTTGCTGTGAAGTTGGAAAACCATGCACATCAAAATTTTCAATAACAGGATCTATATTCATAGCTTCTACAACTTGGGTAGTGGTTATATCAATTCCAAATCTTTCTCTTAAACTTTCATGTGTGTGAAACACTTCAGAGGCATCTCTTTTGCTTAAAAATAGCCATCCATTGCCATCTTTTTTTTGAAGAGTTCCTAACTTATGGCCGTTTTCCTCCAAGATCCAAAATTTATCTTTTACTAATGTTTTTGCATTTATAGTCATGTTAATCTCGCATTAAAAGGTTCAACATATAATTGTGCTTGTTCAGATATTCTCTGCAAATCATACTTGCCACAAAATTTCATAAATCTTATTCCCACTTGGCTTATGTTTTTGTTTTCAGCCTTTGCCTGTGCAATAGTTTGATCTAGCTCTTGTACTATAGGCTCTGGTTGAGCATGAAGATCAACTAACAATTTGTTTCTTTCAAAGTCATCTAAAACTCTGTGTTCTTTGCCATCGCTGTCTACCCATTTGCTTAACATTAAATTGTTCCAGGTATATCCTTTTTGATTGCGATCAGCAAATGCTTCTTTTAATCCAATTTTGTTTTTTGTACCTTTGGTTCTTACACCTGGGTAAGCAGAAAATATATTATCTGATGGATCACCTCTCATGGCTTTCTCAAACAACATCCATTGTATATCAGGAGCACCTTTAGCTTCTTTTGTTTTTTTATCTATCACAGGATTTCCTTTTTTATCAAACCAGCCTTCGTGTGTGATTGTTTGTTCAGCAACTCCGTTGTACTGTGATACTTTTTGATTTACTAATTGATTAAGATCTTTGTCTGTGCTTAAAATTACGTGTTTTTGATCTGGGTGTTTGTCTATCCATCTAGCAATTAAATCATCTGCTTCTGCTCTAGGATTTTGTAAAACTGTGGCGTTTGTTTTTTCTTTTATGAACTGTACAAAGTCATCATAACACTCCCAAAAAACTTCATTTTCTTCTTTCTCCAAAGGACTCATGGCATCTACTGCATCTTTTCTGTTTCTTTTGTAAGGTGCGTAATGATCTTTTCTCCATGATCTTCCTTCTAAACAAAACACAACATGACTTCCGTCAAAGTCTGCCCATGCTTTTTTAATACTATTCATTGTGATATGTATAGCCATACCTATTTTTTCGCTAGTATCTCCTCTTACGACGTGTCTAGCTCTAAAGAATGTGTTTGCTGTATCTACAAGTATGTGTGTCATAGCACTATTATAACATTATATCTTGTTTTTGTCTAATTAAAAAGTTAGATTTGGACTATGAAACTTCAGTTTTTCCGTCGGTTCTTCTGTTAATTTGTACATATCCAGCACCTGTAACATCCATGCCTTGCTCATTGCCAACTGTTCTACAAAGTGCTTGAAACCAGCCGTCAACTATCTGCTCTTCTGACTCACCTTTATATCCGTTTTGTTGTAGCATATTAACAAATTCTTTGTTCCAATCTAATTCAAAAAATCCATTTTTTGGATTGTCAGGTTGTACATGAACCTTAATAACCTTTACACTTGGCTCTTCACTTTTTTTGCTTTTAGACTTTGTTTTTGCTTTTGTGTTTTTTGTTTTTTTAACTTTCATAGTAGTATTATACCTTATTTTGTTTCATTGTGCAAGTTTTTATGTACCCCATTTATTACCAAAAAGATCCACATGGAGTCTTGGAGTATAGTTGTATCCATGCTTCATGGCCATGTCAGCAACCTGTGTGGCTGTCTTAGCCTGTCCTTCTTGTGTTGCTCCTACTGCCATCAAATATATGTCAGCATCAACACCTGCTTTGGAATACAGTTCTCTGGCTTTGTCTACTTCTGCTAGATCCTGTTCATCCTGTACCACAAATTTAAAATACAAATGGCTGTTTGGTATGTCAGCATATTGTCGTGCCACTTCTGGTCTAATTGCTTTGTTGAAGTCTTCACCTGATATTGAAAGTTTAGGAGATGTTGACCAAGTTATGTGTACAGGTTCTTTGGTATAATCGCCTGCTACTAATCCTTGTAAAAACTTATCAAATCCTGCCTTGAATAATTGTGTGCAATTTGTTTCTATTGTTAAATTTTTTAAACTGTTGAATTCAGGCTGTCTTAAAAGTAATTGTGTTTCTCTTTGCCATAACATAGGTTCACCACCTGTGATAATAAAATGTATATCTGTGCCATTTTTATTGGTCCAAGTATTGTTAGGAGTGTATTCAGTAATTCTTTTTGCTATGTCGTCAATGCCTTCCCAAGAAACTAAATTTTTATATCTTGATGACCAACTGGCACTAGCATCACAACCTATTTCTACAACAGGCAAATCTCTCACGTGCTTAACGTGTGACAAGTCCTGTGTGGCATATGGCATCTCTTCTGGCTTTAACCATTTAGTTTTGTCACGTCCTTGACC
>Ga0307488_10000851_pt1 | contig 25468 bp, 32 predicted proteins | sample SB02metaG_FD_202248 | JGI IMG/M metagenome (GOLD analysis project Ga0307488, IMG submission 202248) | Sea-ice brine microbial communities from Beaufort Sea near Barrow, Alaska, United States - SB 0.2 | ecosystem: Environmental > Aquatic > Marine > Coastal | place: USA: Alaska | collected... | reverse complement strand
GTTAACGCTGTCTTTTATGGATGAAATTGAGGGGGGATTGGGAGATGTGAACTAAACCAATTCAAAATAAAGCCTCTAGAGAACGACTAGGTATTATTGATGCTGTAAATAACGAGTCAGATCGGCAAAAATTAATTGTCGAAAAGCTGCCAGAAATCCACCCTGTAACTTTAGCGGACATCGAACCGTAAAGAAGGGAGTAAATCGGTGTCACATACCAACTTTTACCAGTATATTATCGCTTTGTGATTGCTCAAGATAAGTGGTCGCCAAATCAACACTGCCGAAGTTTCTCTTAATCATTCTTTTGGCATGGTCTCTAGCTTCATCAGAAGAACGTAAATTAATTAACATAAGCCAAGTTTTTACTAAAACGGGTGGTGGGCAGTACTGTGACATAATTTTCATCTTTGATTAGAAATAGATTGAGCTTTAAATCTAAGGTGCGGCTATTTATTCGTCAAATATGAAAGCCTTATAAGTGACCAAACCTTGACCGTCGTCAACGTCAGTTAAATATTGATAGAAATAGCTGGAAAATACCTTTTTACTTTGCTAGCCGGTTACTAGTTTCACAACCTCATATAAATAAGAGCATAAAAGTCTTTCACCAATGAGCAATATAAACAAAAAGTTGGATTTGATAATACTCGCACAAATGGAAACATGCGCTGCGTATTACCCTTGTGGTATATGGTGAGAAACGGCCCATTAAATCACCTGAACTTTGAAGGTTACCGTAAAGTTAACATCTGCAAGGGCTTTTATTGGCAATCACATGGCTGTTAATGCTATTGATTAACATTGCATACTAAACGGCTCAAATGTACCAATAGGAGTCAAAGCCGAATCAACCAAGAAACGGCTCTAGTTAGCAAAAAGCAGACCTTGATAGTTGATACTCAATTCATCAATATGAGCGATCTGGAAACATTCGATAACATTTTCGGCTTTGCTATTTAGCGTAAATTTTATCAATTAAATTAATATTTTGCTTAAACCCGTTAAGTACACTAGAGTTTTCTGGTTAGTTTTTGAGCGATTTAAGAGGTTTAAAGCAATCTTTAATTTGGGTATTAGTTTTAAGAACATAACCCATGATAACTGCTAATAAGTACTTTTACAGACCTTACTATTTATATTTCAAAGATTAATTATGAAGAAAATGAAAGCAAAATATACATGGTCTGTATAACTATTGCCTGTGTATTGAGTGGAAACATTCAGGCGAAGTCAAGGATTGAGCATCAAGTTCATGTTGGAGGGCCTGACGCATCAGGTTTGTGTGAAGACGGTGATCAAGCGTGTGATAAAAACTTCCATCTAACTTCCTTGGTCATGTCAAATGATAAAATTGTTGGAAACTACGTAGATCGATTCGCCGGAGATTCAAAGGGCTTTATGGCCAAAATAGATTGTGTCAGTATTAATGACAATAAAGCTTGGATTAGTGGAATTATAAAGAACGGAGACTATGCTGGACTAGATTCAATAGGAAGAAGAGTGGCAACACTAGTTGTTGATAATGGCAAAAACATTGAATTCCCGTTTGATCAAATTAGTTTTTCCATCCTTGTTCCAGACTCACACGACTATTCAAATCAACCAGACTGGCCACTGCTTGATATGCCCAATGGACAGGTTAGTATTAGATAATGTATCGCTTAACGAGCTAAGTACTTAAAAATACTTAGCTCTCCTCAATAACACAGCAGAACTGTTAGAATCTTATTTTATTATTTCACCATGAATCAGAGCTTAAATTACCGTTATAGAATAGCCGTTTTAAAATCCACTTATTTGGATGACAATCACCATCGGACTGAAACTTATGATCAGAAAAACAAAAGCCTTCCGGCATCGATTGAGACTCCGGCGTTGAACCATTAAAAAACAGAATCCTTTCTGCACAAACTCCCTGTTCCCACTTAATGTTTTGAATGGCCGTTAACTCGGTAAACTTGTCATACGCCATAGCCAAGACGTATGATTGTTTCGCGCACTGAGGCCATCCAGTAAGAATAATTCCAATAATAGAGCAGCGTGAGTTTGGAGCTGAACTTGATATAGATACGATACTAGTAACTCCATCAACATTTGAGAATTATTATGTATGCTTTAACTATTTATATCCCTAAAGAACCTTGGAACAAAAATAAAATTGTCGGTCAAAAGTTACCACTTAAGCTTCAACAAATTTGGTCTATTCGAATTAGGCTTGAACTAGCAAAAAATGTAAGAGATCTTGCATTATTCAACCTAGGGATTGACAGCAAATTACGCGGTTGTGATTTGGTCTCGCTAAAGTTCAAAGATATCTGTCGTGGAATATGTGTTCAATCCAGAGCTATTATTGTACAAAAAAAGACTGGTTTACCGGTTCAATTTGAATTGACAGTAAACACTAGAGAAGCTGTTTTGGATTTAATGACTCAATCTCACCTAAGCCATTCTAACTATTTGTTCAAATCAAGAATTCATTCATCAGACCATCTTTCTAGCCGACAGTATGGAAGAATTGTAGATAAATGGGTCGATTCAATTGGTTTGGATAAAACACAATATGGCACACATACGATGCGCCGGACAAAACCATCGCTGATTTATAAAAAGACGAAGAATTTAAGAGCCTGCCAGCTATTACTTGGGCACCGAAAACTTGAGAGTACCGTTAGGCATTTAGGCATAGAGGTAGACGATGCACTTGAGGTTTCTGAAAGTATTGATGCATGAATACACTGCCAGAGACTAACGTACTCTGGCAAATTCACAACATGAATGGCCTCTGCGTGCTGCGGCCATTGATTTTTGTCAAATCAACGTCCCTGACCCAGCAGATTCCTCAGATTCGTTTCCAGTGACAAAGAAATATTTATTCATTAACTATTCTTCCCATAATCACAAAGAAAGGGGTAGGAGTGCATTTAATTTCTATTCACTCGTACCCCTTTTCCCAGTGATTTTCTACCCGTATCGCTTTACTCGCTATATATCTATTTCGCTGTATAAGCTGTCGGAGACGATTTTTCGAAGTTCGGCTAATCCAGCAAGCCATTGTGCAACCGATTTGTCAGCCTGAACTTTATCCCATGCGGTCGCGAAATCGGCAAGGGAGCCGGGATATTCTAGGCCGACTATCATCGCGCCGGTCGAATCTCCAGCGAAAGTTGCTCGCCAAGCGCGGATTGTCATTTTCGGAGCGATGGCCTTTATCAGCAGACTACCTTTATTAAGTTGCTCGATATAGGCTCCAGCATCATCTGTATCGACCACAACCACGCGGAGTGTCGAAAGTTCGTCAGCAAATGCGGAGGTGGATAATGAGAGCATCAGGCCCAGCAGAATTAATGCAATTAATTTTTTCATAACTTATTTCCTTTTGTTATAGCGGCATGTGCCGAAAATTGGCATTCGAATTAGACTATAGTCGACTATGACGAAATTACTATCAGTAGTAATGACGGCTGTGCAATTTTAATTGCGTCGCCAACTTGGAGTGTTTTTTGGAAAAAGGGGGCGGAATAAATAGGTAGGGAATTCACTCATAATCGTGTTGATGCTGTGAACTTACGGAGAGGTTTTTTTACTACTGATACTAGATAGTATTAAAGGTGGCGTTAATAAAATTGCAGGTGTCGATGCAGAATTTAACACGACTGTGCTAGCTCAAGGGTATAAAGAATCAAAGAAATTGTCAGAGGCGTCTAGCTAATAAAAAGATTCTGGGGTGTCAGAAATGCTGGTTTGAAGTAGTTGTCACTCAATTTAACAAATACCCATTTTAAGGACTAGAGCTAATCCGACAGGGTCGTTCGTGCCATTTGCAGACGTTGAGAAACAAGATATATTCCTTTTTCAAATGCCTTTGCCTGATGATCTAAGAATCGTTCTTTGCTATTTAGTTATGGGTAATTTACATTCAAGTTCAGCCGAATAACCAAAAATACAGCACAATCAACGCTTGGAAATTTTATCCGATATATTGCTTAAGTTCTTTGTACTGGTAATCAGATTTAAACATACTCGAAAAATCGAATAATTATTTGTGCTCGACAAACCGAAATCAGTAAGAGAGATATACCAAACATTACGATAAACATGAAGTGACAACAAATAAAGGTCATATAATATGAAAATTTTTTTATGTTCAATCAAACAATCAATTATGTTTGTCGCCGCTTTAACGTCTTTTATGGTTTCGAGTGCACCGAATACCTCTTGTCATAAAACCCAAGCAGCAACAACCATTATGGAGCAGCGAGACTTATTTAATACGGCTATCAGCAATGCTGATTTAAAACCTATCGCCGCTATCCTTTCAGACTCAGCAACATTGGTTGCAGGCAGTAACAGCGATTTGTTCAATGGAAAGCAAGCACAACTAGATATTTGGGAATCAGATTTTAAAAAGGGTGATGAACGTGATATTTACCTAAGAACCACCGATTGCGTTTCTATATCTGATTTAGGTTATATGGCAATAGAATATGGACAATGGAAAGGGTTTCGTGACGAGACAACACTATATTCAGGGATCTACTCTGCGAAATGGCGATTCGATGACGCAAGTCAGTCGTGGTTATTGGAAGCTGAAATTTTCATGACTAACTATATCAAATCACATTAACTCAAGATAAGCAGCATGACACTCCCCTGTGTTTTTAGAAGTTCAACTTACATAGTGGTGCATTTCTTCAACTAAATATCCCATAACCGCATCACGCCCAAACTTGCGTATTGGCCTATGGCTTGTTTGCTCGAAGGAGCCATATGGTTTATAGAATATAACCTCATGTACATATTCCAATAATTGAAACAACCGAAAACACTGGTCTTCCGCTAACATCGGTAAATGCTAAAACGTGAAAAAAATCCTGACAGTCCGCAACTCACAGCTCTTTACTACCTATCAGATTAGAAATGAGCTACTACACACTAATCTCATATACTTCAAAGTCTATTGTCTGGATAATCTGATTAAGATCTTCTATCTAAAACGATGAACCATACACACCTGAATTAATTTCACTGTATGATTGGCCTAGTAGAGCCATTACAAGTGATTACCTTGCTGCTTGAGCTTGTTGTAAAGATAATCAACAAAGGCATGTCTAAATGAGTGAAATGATTTTATATCACTGTCACCTAAGACCCTGCTCTTGATATTACTGAACCAACGTGACGGTGTATGCGAGTACCTTTCATTAATAGCTTGAGGTCTGGAAAAATCATGCTGTTTGATGCTGTGCCTGTGCTATTAACATAATCTACAATACCAAGATCAATGAATTTTTCATGGATAGGAATGACACGTTTACTAGACACAGATTTTAATATCTGGTTATTTCCAATGTTAGTAATATATATGCACCAATAATCATCAACTTTAGCTATATCCTTTCTTTGTAACTGACAGAGTTCATTTAACCTTGCACCTGTGTATAAACCGAGGTCAGGAAGCCAATTCTGCCAATTCTTATTCGGGCTTCTGATTACTGAATCTGAAAATATACGCTTAAGATCAGCAGGATTAAATGGTGAGCGTAAGTCCCTCGCCTTTCGAGTATCTTTAAGCAGCATGCCATCGAATACATTATTTGATGCATACCCATTTTTTATTGCCCACTTAAACAACTCGGAATAACAGCCAAGCATAGTGTTAATGGTTTTAATCGAGATAAGGTGTTCATTGGGAATATCCATTTTCAGAATGCGACTAATGGGCTTGTCTCTTTATTCAGCCTTATTGTTAAGGTTAGATGGGAGCTTCTGCAAAGCATTTTTTACTTGTTGTGCATCTACGGCGCCAATATTTCTGAAGCGCTTATCATTAAGCAGAGTATTGTATATCAGCTTGTAACCAAGATAAGTCTACTCTGCCCACTCTTTAGTACGAAGTTTTTCTTCAATATACTTCTCGACGATATAGGACAGAAGTTCACCTGTATTTTGTGAAAGGTCTATACCTAGATATTGTTGAACTTTCGCTATTCGTTGCTTGTGAAAGATTGGCTGAAATCTATGAAGAGTTGCATGAATGATTTTAACTGCTTTGTGTTTCATAAGCGGATAAACCAAAGTTAAAGTTGTGTTGATGTGTTCTACAAGTTGAAGGGCTTCAAGCTTATCTTTGGTGAGCAGAGATACTCTGAAGGAATGGTTTTGAACCGTTCTTCTGCAAGTGTAAACGTTATTTTGGTTTTTAACTAGATTATGCATTGCAGTCAACTTATCTGGTCAACGTAAGCATACTAGTGATGATTAAACTCTGCTGTATCGCTGGATAACTAAGGGTTTGCTCAAGAAATGGTGCCCGGGGCCGGACTTGAACCGGCACGTCCTTACGAACGAGGGATTTTAAATCCCTTGTGTCTACCAATTTCACCACCCGGGCAACGGGGGGGACTTGTATAAATACAAGCTGGTATAGATAAGAATATTTGGAGGCGGAACCCGGAGTCGAACCGAGATACACGGATTTGCAATCCGCTGCATAGCCAATCTGCCATTCCGCCGTTCCGCTAAATATCTTAATTCCAATTTCTTGTTACAAAAAATTGGAGCGGGAAACGAGATTCGAACTCGCGACCCCAACCTTGGCAAGGTTGTGCTCTACCACTGAGCTATTCCCGCTTTATTTACTGTGCAATCCCTACACATACTAACGATGCAACCCTTGCATCAGCTTTAAGCTGCTTTGCGATGTTCTGCTTGCTGCCTAAATCTGAAACCGCATTCTACATTCAAAGTTTAATGTGTCAACCACAAAAATTAGGTTTTTGAACTGACTGCCTGAATTTTGACTTAAACGCGCTAAATTTGCACAGAAGGAGAATATTGTTCAACACTTCATGCATTTTTCTGGTCGTCCCATGCGGCTTTTGTATAAACCACCATTGACCAGAAAGACAATATTGCAGCGACATACAACAAAATATATCCCAGTGACACCCAATATATTTGTAAGTTCATAAAATATTCCATTTCTGACAGTAAACCAATTAACGCTAACATTTGCGCCATGGTTTTTGATTTACCTATGAAGGATACTTTAACTAGGTCTTGTTTGCCCTGTTGCCCCATCCATTCTCTTAACGCTGAGATATAGATTTCTCGCGACATTAATAAAATAGCAGGTACGGTTATCCAAGGCGTCTCGTAGCTATGAGTAATTAATAGTAATGCGGCTGCCACAATCAGTTTATCAGCTACGGGATCCAAAAATGCCCCAAATGCTGTGGTCTGATTTAACTTTCGCGCTAGGTAACCGTCAAACCAATCGGTTATGGCTGCAAACCAGAATATAAATGCACCCGCTTGGTGTGCCCATTTCCAATCTAAAAAATAGACGAAAACGAACACAGGGATAAGTAACACTCTGATCATGGTAATGATATTAGGAATAGTCCACATCTAACTTCTCTGCATTCCCTGTAATCGTAATATGAATGTATAAGGCTCTTAAAAGAAGCTATTAACCCACATGCAGTACATTATTTCAAAGCTCAATTGTGAATATGGTCATAAATAATTGCGGCAAGCTCTTCACTGATACCCGGAACATTAGCAATTTCGCCTTTACTAGCCTGCAATATGCCATGTAATCCGCCCATATATTTAAGTAAACTTTGTCTTCTTTTCGCACCCACTCCCGGTATAGACTGAAGCTTAGAGGTGGTTTTCTCTTTTTGACGGCGTTGTCGGTGTCCAGTTATAGCAAAACGGTGCGCTTCGTCACGAATGTGTTGAATTAGGTGTAAAGCGGCACAATCACCGGCCATAGGAATAGTGGCGTGACTGCCCGCCATTATCAACGTTTCTAAACCTGCCTTGCGACTGCTACCTTTGGCAACACCAATTAGTAGTGGTTTTTTGTCTTGTTTCCAATCTTCGAAGTAGGCTTCTGCTTGAGCGAGTTGTCCTTTACCGCCATCAATAAATAGAATGTCTGGGATTTTGCTTTCGTCTTTTACATCGCGATAACGCCGGGCAAGTGCTTGGGCCATGGCTGCATAATCATCTCCAGGGGTAATACCTTCAATATTATAGCGACGATAATCGGTTTTGTAAGGCCCTTCCCTATTAAACACCACACAAGACGCAACAGTTTGTTGACCTGACGTATGGCTAATATCAAAACATTCCATACGTTGGATAGGTTGTTCAAATTCTAATATTTTTTCTAATTCGATATAACGAGCAAATACTGATTTTTGATGGCTTTGCCGCGACTCTAAAGCTATTTCAGCATTAGTATTAGCTAGGTCAAGGTAACGACGTTTTTCGTCTCTTACGCCTTTGTAGAACTGAACTTTACGTTCGGCTTGCTTGCTTAACATTTCCTCAATGGCGGTCTGCTCTTCTAATTCGCAAGGGATCACGATTTGCTGGGGGATAATTTTATTGCCCGCAAGGTAAAACTGTAAAACAAAAGATTGAAACACTTCCGCATCGCTCGACTGAGCTGGCACTTTTGGATAAAAGCTTTTGCTACCAAGTAGTTTGTTATCACGAATAAACATGCATTGAATAACTGCAATACCGTTACGGTAGGCAAAACCAAATACGTCCATTTCTTGTTGATTGCCACTGACCCATTGTTGTTCTTGTACTTTATTTAAAGCGCCAATTTGGTCACGATAACGAGCTGCGGCCTCAAATCTAAGGTCGATACTGGCTTGTTCCATTTTGCCAACCAATGAGTCGATAACCTGTTTGTTTTTACCTTTGAGAAATAATCGCGCATATTGCACTTGTTGTGAGTACTCTTCTTTACTCACAAGTCCTTCTACACAGGGTCCGGCGCAGCGTTGAAGTTGGTACTGCAAACAAGGGCGGGTTCTGGCACGGTAATAGCTATCTTCGCATTGGCGAATAGGAAACAGGCGCTGCATAGTACGTAAACTCTCGCGCACCGCCCAAGCACTGGGATATGGACCAAAGTATTCACCTTTTAGCTTTTTGGGGCCACGGTGATTGCTTAATCTTGGGTGAGTATGATCAGATAAAAAGATAAAGGGATAGGACTTATCATCCCTTAACAGCACGTTATACCTAGGTTTATATTTCTTTATATAGTTATTTTCGAGAATAAAGGCTTCGGCTTCACTGTGTACAACTGTGACGTCCATTTCACAAATTTGCTTCACTAGAGATCGAGTTTTAATGCTGTCGATAGTGCTTCGAAAATAACTGGCCACACGTTTTTTTAGATTTTTTGCTTTTCCCACATAAATCACCTCCTCTTTCTGATTGTACATCCGGTAAACGCCCGGTTGATTGGTCAGATTTTTGAGGAAGGCTTGGTGATCAAAAGACTCTGCAATATTAATACTCATTAAGTCGCTAATCTTACATTTGATCAGTCAGAATTAATTTATGGCGCAATGCAAGGTGGGTAAGCTCAACATCGGTACTGACGTTGAGTTTCCCAAACATTCTGTAACGATAAGTGTTGACTGTTTTCGCACTGATATTTAAATATACGGCTATATCAGGCACTTTGGCACCTTTGGTCAGCATTAACGTAATTTCGAGCTCTCGTTCAGATAACTGTTCAAAAGGATTACTGTCGTTCAAATTAAGTTGACCAAGTGCAATTTGCTGAGCTATGTCGGGCGACACATATTTTTGGCCTGCAGCCACTTTATAAATCGCTTTTATCATCTCCTCAGGATCAGAGTCTTTGGTTAGGTAACCAAAGGCCCCCATTTGCATAACTCTAGCAGGGATAGGATTTTCTTTGTGAACGGATAATACTATGACACGGGAATTCTCAGAAAAACGTAAAATTTGTTTTGTCGCTTCTAAGCCTCCAATTCCGGGCATACTCATGTCCATCAACACCAAATCTGGTGCATGATTTCGACAAAATTTCACCGCGTCTTCACCATTAGTGGCTTCACCTACCACTTCAAAATCGGACACATCTTCTAAGATACGACGGATTCCGGTTCTGACTAATTCATGGTCATCTACTAACAGTAGTTTAATCAAGGCAAGGGTCTCTTTAATTTTTAGCGGTAAAAATGTGTACTGAGTCTGTTCCAACCTTGGATTGTATCTACTAATCCTTGTCCAATATTATACGCATAACATTGTTCAACCTGACATCGAATAACCCATCTATTTTCACAATCTGCAATTGCTTGTGGTTTGCTAGCTTTTCCACCACAACGGCAATTAAGCGGCGTATGGGTGGTATCTGTTTTAAACACAGAATGATTGTTTTTTTGATTAAGGGTGATCATAGTTATTCATGAACAACATTATCGATACCAAAGAGCATAAAGGATTAAATAACAAAACCATACTGAAAGTCTCAATAAGTAGAGTTGTTAGCTTAACTTTTAACCGTTTATCTCAAGCCATCCGTCGCTTGGTCGAAAAAACGATTGTCACCTAACGCTTTGCTCACCATCATTGCGCCCTCTAATAATGACAAGGTATTCGCTGCTTTTTGCTCAACGTCACTGGGATCATTTAATTGATGCGCAACTTGCAACCATTCTAGGTTTAATCTGAAAAATCGTTTTGTTTCTTGTTTAACTTTATCCGGTAAACAATCTGTCTCTGCTCCTAATAAGCCACACAGGCACATTTTTTTATCTTCAAGCAAAGCCCGCCTAAATTGTGTTGCATACACCTGAACTGGACTTTTATGTGCTTTTGTTAGCTCGACTGGATCACCTAAGGCAAGCATAAAATTGTCGGTATATTGCCGAGCTAACTCGGCTCCCAAATCCGCTTTGGTCGGGAAGTGATAATGCACACTGGCACTTTTTATCCCTACTTCTTTGGCCAGCTCTCTAAAGCTAAAATTACTGTAGCCGCCTGAACGTACCTTATCCTCTGCCGCTTTGAGTAATTCTTGTTTTTTGGTCATGTTACATCCCCTTAAGCGCCAATTATCAGGCAGTGGTAAGTACTTGACAAGTACCAAACTCAAAACTAACATCACAAACCTATCTATAGGTAGATTTATTTTTTATTAGCTTGTTTAAATTTACTTTTATCAGCCAACTCATTTGTTCTGGAGATTACTTGAAACATCAGAAAGTTATCATAGTAGGCGGAGGCTTAGCTGGCTTGTATGCAGCATATTTACTAGAACAACAACATGTTCCATATTTATTACTTGAATCTAGTTCTAGGTTAGGCGGACGCATTCTAGGTGCTCAGAGTAAACAACACCCAGATCATTATTTTGATTTAGGTCCTGCTTGGATATTCCCTCATCAAAAAAAGATTCAGGGTTTACTGAAGCAACTTGACGTTGCACTTTTTGAGCAATATGCAACGGGTGATGTACTTTATCAAATGTCCGAACAACAACCACCTAAGCGCATCAAAGGAGCTGGCGATTTACATTTGCTTAAAATTCAAGGTGGCAGTCAGTCACTTATATCTGCTTTGCAACTGTCACTTGATCAAAACAATATCCAACTTAATCGTGAAATCAAAAGGATTGAGAGACAAGCAAACTCATGGCAGCTTACAGTCAGTCATAATGGTATTGAGCAAACGTTTACTACCGACAAATTGATGTTAGCAATGCCTCCGAGGATCATTGCTAAGTATCTAATGGATAAACATTGGTTATCCAAATTGTTACTCAGCGATCTTCAAAACTCACAAACCTGGATGGCTGGACAAGCTAAATTTGTGGCCACTTACACTACACCATTTTGGCGTAAAAAGGGACTTTCAGGGCAGCTATTCAGTCAAACCGGGCCAATGGTTGAAACACATGACGCATCTACCGATTCCCATCATAGTCATGGTTTATTCGGTTTTATTGGATGGCCTTCATCTCACAGAAACCAAATGACAGAACAGCAACTGAAAGACGCCTGTGTAGCACAACTTGTCTCCTGTTATGGGCCAGATGCTCTCAACTTTACTGAATGTTTTTTCAAAGATTGGGCTGAAGATGAATTTATATGTACTTCAAACGATAGACTTGAAACTTCTCGTCATCCTGAATTTGCCCTCTCCAAGCATCAGCAAGAACTTGATGCACTTCAGTTACACCTAATAGGCAGTGAATTTGCGAGCATAGATCCTGGATACCTGGAAGGTGCTCTCGATGCAGTTCAACGGAGCACCTTAGGTGTATTTAGTTAAGTCAGAGTATTTTGCAATTCAGCTTCTTTGCTAGTCAATAGTAAAATTTCTTTAATTTTTCTACGTGTTCTAACATGAATGCTGAGTTGCCGTCTAACGGCTCTTCGACCTCGACGTGAACACGTATTAATTGCATCGTACAAATCTTCGGCAGTTTCTTGAACTACTACCGAGCTAGCACCGTTAATCTTGACTACAATCTTACAACACTTATCTTCGCCTCCCTTAGGGCCATTGATATCGAATAGGCTGACGTCAACTCTGATGATTTTCCCTTCATACCTGCAGAGCATGATTTGCACTTTTTTTTTTACATACTTGCTTAGTGCTTCAGATAGAGAAAAATGTCTGGATTGAATATTTACTAACATATTAGGAACCTCTGTATTGCGATAATAGGATCATCATCTAACAATGCTTTACGATGATAAATGTATGTTGCTAATTAAAGTTAGCAACATACAATACAAAGAAAAAATCGTTTATTGTTTATCAAATACATCGAGTAAACCGATGTCTTAATTATCTGCGAGAGACATAAAAATGGCTGTGAACTTTAATTACAAACACTTACATTACTTTTGGATGGTGGCCCATGAAGGGAGTATTGCCAAAGCGAGTGAAAAGTTACATATCACACCACAAACCATAAGTGGCCAGCTTTCACTGTTAGAAGATAATATCGGAAACCGCTTATTTACAAGAGAAGGACGCGGCTTACGGCTGACCGAAACGGGACGCTTAGTGCTTAGCTACGCAGATGAGATCTTTGATTTGGGCAGAGAATTAGGCGATGTGTTGCGTGGCAACCCGCAACTAGGGCCAGCTGAGTTTATAGTCAGCGCGGCAAGTGCGTTACCAAAAACTATTGTTCAAAAAATTATCGAACCCGGACTTCAAATAGACCAAGACATAATCTTAATTAGTCGTGAAGGGCCAGTTGAAAGTATCCTAGCAGACTTGGCCATACACAAAGTAGACATGGTACTCAGTGATACACCTTTAACTGGTGCGCTGAGTATCAAGGCATATAATCATAAACTTGGCGAAAGTAGCTTAACGTTTTTTGCGAGTAAACAACTGGCAGAAAAATATAAACCCAACTTCCCCCAATCACTTAACAATGCGCCCATGTTGTTACCCACCTCACAATATGCCATTCGCCGTTCAGTAGACTACTGGTTAGAAGAGCAACAAATATTCCCCAATATACGAGGCCAGTTTGATGACAGCGCTTTGATGAAGTCTTTTGGTCAAGCAGGGCTTGGGATCTTTTTTATGCCGACAATCATTACAGAAGAAGTATGCTTTAACTTCAACGTAGAAATAGTCGGTAACGTAGAGGCTATTAAACAAACATTCTATGCGATTACCGCTGAACGTAAAGTTAAGCACCCAGCAGTAGCAGCAATTTGTGATACTGCTCGCACATTACTGTTTGCATAAGCGAGCCGTATGAATGCCCTTATGGCTGCCTGTTCAGAAGTCATAAGGAAAGAGTTGATTAAAATCAGACACATCGTTATTTTCGAGCATTACTTAAATAAAATACGACTTTTACTGTGAATGAGAATCCACTAATTTACCCATAAATTGAAATGCAAAGTACTAAGACCTTGTATTCATATTTAAGGATGTTGCTATATGAATTTTCAAAACTTGATAAGTCAGTTTACTGGTTCAATTAATAGTAGTTCTTCAACTCAACACAATGCTAAAAGTAGTGGTCTTGGCTCCGGCTTGATGGGTGGAGCTGCAGCCGGTGGCGTCATGGCTCTACTAGTCGGCAGTAAAAAAGGTAGAGAATTTGCTGGTAAGGCTGCCACAGTTGGAGGGGCAGCGTTAATAGGCGGTATCGCTTTCAAAGCTTATAAAAACTGGCAGCAAAATAATCAGCCACCATCAGGTGTTAACTCAGGACAGATTACAGAGCATATTCCAAGGCAAAGCCCAGTACCACAATCTCAGTTCTCCGGTAATCAAGTATCGTCGCCAGAGATTTCGCAAGAATTTCAACTTACATTGATAAAAGCCATGATTGGCGCTGCTAAATCTGACGGACATATTGATGAAATTGAACAAAAGCGGATTTTCGATGCGCTAGGCCAGATGTCTTTGAGTACTGAAATGAAAGGTTTAGTCTTCGACCTACTCAGACAACCTATTTATGTTGAAGAATTGGCACATAACGCGCAAAACATGGAACAAAAATCTGAGGTGTATTTAGTTTCTTGCTTGGCTATTGATTTAGATAACCTTTGCGAGCATAACTATTTAAATAAACTAGCCACGGCACTAGGATTGCCTTTAGATTTGGCTGAACAGATAAAAAGTCAGGCTAAGCAAGCTTTAGACAGTGACAGGGTTTTGAATTAATTGGATTATTTAGCATCACATGGGAGATAAAAGCAGTTAATTTCAAAATTTGAAGAATGTAGGCGGATATTTGTCAGGAGATGACTTTACTGGGTTCATCGGTATTATAACTAATACTCGAACTGCGCAGTGGTTGTCAAGGCAGACGGAGCCTGTGAAAATTGTTCTATACAATTTACCGTAGTACGAGGGATCACACTTTCACTACCTTCAAATGCAAAAAACCCGCAATTAAGCGGGTTTATTTGAATGTGGCGGATAGCGAGGGATTCGAACCCCCGGTAGGTTTGACCCTACGTCTGATTTCAAGTCAGGTGCATTAAACCGAGCTCTGCCAGCTATCCGTGTTTTACTACAATTCGTTAATACAAGTCTAAACTTGTTTGCTGCCCCGAATTGAGGATGCGAATAGTAGTGTCGTTTCTAGGGCTTGTAAAGTCCTAATTTAATAAAAGCGACTGATTGATTATTGTTTGAACGGATTGTGCGCATTTACATCATGTTACGATTGGAATGAACAATTAATGAAGAATTAGATACGTTATTACTTGAAAAAGTGAACCAAACCCCATACAAAGACACTATTAATATAGAATCATTTTAACTTACGTTTTGGAGAATACAATGGAACAAAGATCTTCCTACAGCAGTGCAGGTGAAGCCTCCGCATTGCAAACCAATAAAGTACTTCGTAATACTTATATGTTGTTGGCGATGACATTAACATTCAGCGCGGTTTGTGCCGGAATAGCAATGTCAATGGGTCTAGGCCGAGGTACAGCTATGATGATGAGTCTAGGTGCGCTAGTAATGATTTTCTTCCTTAATAAAGCAGCACAGAGCTCAATGGGCATTTTGTTTGTGTTTGTCTTTACAGGTTTATTGGGCGCTTCCTTAGGACCAATGTTAAATCATTATGCAGGTTTTCCAGGTGGTTCTGAAACAATTCTTCAAGCTCTTGGTACAACAGCCTTGGTATTCTTCGGATTATCTGGATATGTATTAACCACCAAAAAAGACTTTTCTTTTATGGGCGGTTTTTTGCTAGTGGGTCTAATTGTTGCCGTAGTTGCCTCAGTTGCTAACATCTTCTTAGGTATTCCAGCACTTAGTCTTGCCATTAGTGCAGCCATAGTATTTATTATGTCTGGCTTAATTTTATATGACACAAGCCGCATAATTAACGGTGGCGAGACTAACTACATACGCGCAACTGTTTCTATGTATTTGAATATTTATAACTTATTCACTTCCATTCTTCACCTTTTAGGTATTTTCGGTAGCGACGATTAATTTCAAAAAGTATCAACTTTAAAAACGCCTCAGCTTGCTGGGGCGTTTTTTTATGTTACATTGCCAAGTTATGTCATCTTCTACGCTAAAATTATGTCTTCCTTTACGTTAATAGTTACATCCGCCCCATTCTCGCAACAAAACGCTTACAGTGCCTATCGTTTTGCCCTTGCGACTGTGCAATCAAAACACAGTATTAATGGCATCTTTTTTTATCAAAGCGGTGCACTAAATGGGTCTAGTCTTCAGATCATCCCCTCGGATGAATTTGACTTATATGCAGCTTGGAGGAAGCTCTCACAGGAATATCAGGTACCTCTTATGGTGTGTGTTAGCGCCGCGAGTAAAAGGGGTATCACCACAGCTGAAGATGCCCGTGAGGCAGACAATCCGCATTTTAGTTTAACCGCACCTTTTGAATCAGTGGGTTTAGGTGAGTTGGCTATATTGATTAGTCGTAGCGATAGGTTGATACAATTTTGAGTCACCTCTCAGCATCAATTGCAATTATCAACACATCACCGCCTTACGGCTCTTCAAGTGGCCAAGAGAGCTTAGATATGGCTTTAGCCTTGAGCAACTTTGCCCAAGACGTAAGTGTGTTTTTTATCGAAGATGGAGTGTTACAACTATTGGTACCTCAAAATCCAACAGTCATTGACGCAAAAGCTTATTATAAAACTTTTGCTGCACTAGAGTTTTACGACATAGAAAACATCTACGTATGCAAACAAAGCCTATTGCAAAGAGGCATTGAGACATCACAGTTATGCATTCCTGTGACACTAATAGAGCATGAAGACTTGTCTAAACTTTTATCCAAACAACAACACGTAATGAGCTTTTAATGATTTTACACAAAATTTCTGCAAGCCCATTTACTCATCAATCGTTACAACATTGTCTGCATCGAATAGATGAGATAGACGGACTGCTACTGACACAAGATGCTGTGTATGCTGTCATACATCGAAGCTTGAATTCCAAGCTCGCAGAGTTAGGTTCAGTGTTTGTGCTTAAAGAAGATGCAGAAGCTCGAGGGGTACACGTGAAAAGTAATAATATTCAGCTTATTAGCTATGCAGAATTCGTCGAGCTCAGTTTAAAATATGAAAAAGTCATGAGTTGGTAGGGTTAGATGGAATATTATTTTGAAGTTGCAGGTAAAACTATTGCTACCGACAAAGCGGGATACTTGCTAAATATCGAAGACTGGCAAGCAGAATTTGCAGCTGCATTAGCCCAAACAGAAAACATAGAGTTAACCGAAAATCACTGGGAAGTCGTCAACTTTGTACGTCATTTTTATCTTGAGTTTAATACTAGCCCAGCGATGCGAGCCCTAGTGAAAGCAATGGCCAATGAATTTGGTCCAGAAAAAGGCAATAGCCGTTATCTGTTTAAGTTATTTCCAAAAGGTCCTGCCAAACAAGCAACAAAAATAGCAGGGTTACCAAAACCAGCTAAGTGTTTATAACTTGCAAATTTATTGCAATAAGCTTTTGAGAGAACTTACCTCCTATTTTGAGGTTACGTTCGTGCAACGGGCATTTCAGGTAAATAAAACCCAAAGGATGAACACCAAAAGCAGTCACCCTAGGTATGTTTATCTATCAAAAATCTTACAGTAATCCACTCAAAGATTGCTTAACCAATTTTCTGCAAACCGCCCATATAAGACTGCAATACTTTAGGCACAGTCACAGAACCATCGGCTTGCTGATTGTTCTCCAGAATAGCCACCAGAGTTCGCCCAACGGCTAAACCTGAGCCATTAAGTGTATGTAACAGTTCTGGTTTGTTGCCCTGTTCTTCACGAAAGCGAGCTTGCATTCTACGTGCTTGAAAGTCTAACATATTAGAACATGAAGAAATTTCGCGATAAGTATCCTGAGCAGGCAACCACACTTCTAAGTCATAGGTTTTACAGGCACCAAAGCCCATATCACCGGTACATAACAACATTTTGCGATAAGGTAATTCAAGTAACTGAAGTACCTTTTCAGCATGTTGGGTTAGCTCTTCTAGTGCATCAAATGAGGTCGAAGGTACCACTAACTGTACCAACTCCACTTTTTCAAACTGGTGTAAGCGGATAAGTCCACGGGTATCTCGACCATGTGAGCCTGCTTCACTTCGAAAACAGGGACTGAAAGCCGTCATTTTTAACGGCAAATCTTTCATGCCATAGATTTCGTCACGAGCAATATTGGCCAAGGGTACTTCTGATGTGGGTATGAGGGATAAACCCTGCCCTTCTTCTGTGGCGGGTTTGGTGTGAAAAGAATCCCCTTCAAATTTAGGGAATTGACCGGTGCCTGTCATGCTTTCATGGTTGACCAATAAAGGTACGTTAGTTTCTTCGTAGCCATGTTCTTGGGTATGTAAGTCCAACATAAACTGAGCAATAGCACGATTAAGACGAGCAACCTGTCCACGCATCACCACAAAACGTGCGCCAGCCAGTTTTGAACCCGCATCAAAATCGACACCTTTGCTTAGGTTTGCACCTATGTCTACGTGATCTTTTATATCAAAATCAAATTGGCGTGGCGTACCCCAACGACTGATTTCAACATTACCATTTTCATCTTCACCTTGAGGGACAGAATCGTCGGGTAAATTGGGGATAGTTTGTGACCTAGCGGTAATTTCTTCTAACAACTCCGACAACTCCGCTTTTGCAGAATCTAGTTCATCACCTAACTTGCCCACTTCTGCCAAAAGAGGCTGGATATCTTCTCCTGAAGCTTTAGCTTTGCCAATAGACTTAGAACGAACATTGCGTTCATTCTGTAATTCTTGGGTCTTAATCTGTAATGACTTACGCTTTTCTTCAAATTCTATAAAGGTGTTTACGTCTAATTCAAACCCTCTTCTTTTAAGTTTTTCTGCAGTATGTTGAATATCGCCACGTAAACATTTTGGATCTAACATTGTGTTTTATCTAACCTTTCACTAATTGAGTGCCTAACCATGCTGCAAATAGGCAGCATAATATGTTTAAAATTACGTTAAGTGCGGCTTTGAACCACAAGCCCTGTTGAAAGAGCATTAACGTGTCTACTGAGAATGTGGAAAATGTGGTGAGTGCACCAAGAAAACCAATTCCGATTGTCGTGCGCCATAGAGCAGCTTCTAATTGACCATGCTCCAGTAATGAATACAAAAAGCCAAGGAAAAATGAACCAACAATATTGACTAGAAGTGTACCAAAAGGAAAGCCTTTGCCAAACCATTGAAGCATCAGTTGTGAAAGAAAATAGCGCAAACAAGCGCCAGTTGCACCACCCAGTGCGATAAAGATATATATCGTTGCTGTATGCATATTATTTGTACCTTTGCTCTGTGCTGTGCAGATCGAGTTCTTTTAAAAAGTTTAATTTTTCTTGCAGCTTTTTTTCTAAGCCACGGGAGCTAGGTTGATAATATTGAGTGTCACGCAGGTCTTCGGGAAAATAGTTTTCTCCTGCTGCGTAAGCATGAACTTCATTATGGGCATAACGGTATTCTTTTCCATAACCTAAGTCTTTCATTAGGCTGGTCGGGGCATTTCTTAAATGTTCTGGCACCGCAGAATCAGGTGTATCTTTGGCGTGTTGTACAGCGGCATTAAACGCCAGATAAACAGCATTACTTTTTGCTGCACTCGCACAATAGAGGGTTGCTTGTGCAATCGCCCTTTCGCCTTCTGCAGGTCCAACACGCTGAAATATATCCCATGCGTTAAGACATATTTGCATCGCCCTAGGATCAGCGTTACCAATGTCTTCTGTGGAAATTGCCAATAAACGCCGAGCAACATAAAGTGGGTCGCATCCGGCTACTAACATACGTGCGTACCAATACAGTGCAGCATCAGGCGCGGAGCCACGTACCGACTTATGAAAAGCGGAGATTAAATCGTAAAACTGATCACCATTTTTATCATATTGTGCAACCTTTTCGCCTACTGCAAGTTTTACCATGTCTACGCTTAATATTTTGTCTACAGAGTCTGTTGGCAAGAAGTCAGCGCTGAGTTCTAGGTAATTTAACAAACGTCTTGCGTCACCTGCAGCCATATCAATCAACATAGACTTTGCGTGGTCATCTAAAGTAATACCGGTAAGTCCTAAACCACGCTCTTTATCGGTTAACGCTTGAGTAATGACGTCACTGAGATCTCCGACGCTTAAGCCTTTAAGGACATATACTCTAGCTCTGGATAACAAAGCATTGTTGAGTTCGAATGAAGGATTTTCAGTGGTCGCACCAATAAACGTCACTGTACCGTCTTCTATGTAAGGTAAAAAAGCATCTTGTTGGCTTTTATTAAAACGGTGTACTTCGTCTACAAACAAAATGGTGCGCTGGCGATGCTGACTCGCATAATGTTTAGCGTTGTCTATGGCTTGACGAATATCTTTAACCCCACTACTGACAGCTGATAATCGTTCAATATGGGCTTGGCAATGGTTGGCAACCAACTCAGCTAATGTGGTTTTACCTGTGCCTGGTGGCCCCCACAAGATCATCGAATGACATTGACCACGCAATAGTGCGGCTCTTAGAGGCTTATCTGGACCAATGATATGTTGCTGACCAAAATACTGGTCAATCACTTGAGGACGCATACGAGCCGCTAGAGGAGCAAACTGTGCAAGTAAGTCATTTTTCATGTCGCTATTTGAGACGTTATTATTATCTGCAAAATCAAATTCTACTGTCATAGTTATCGCTGGTTATCCAGCTCATAACCGTCAGGCATGACAAAAATAAAAGTTTCCGCAGGTAATGTATGATTTTGTTTTATATCGGTGAACAACAATAAGCTCTTTTGTTGTTGCCCATCTTGGCTTTCAAGCTCAACTAAGCTGTCACCTTTAAATACCAAACGTAATGATTCGATACCGCCATTTAGCTCACGTGGTGTAATGATAAATTGGCTTTCTGCTTGGCTCACTTCAAATTCTTGCCACTTACTGCTATCAGGGTTAGTTAATAAAATCAGCGGATTATTTTCAAGTGCAGAGTCAGCATCGTAAACCACAACTTGTTCTAAAAAAGGGTCAATATTCCAAATGTTTTCACCATCAGCCAATAGCACACTTTCGTTAGGTTCAAACAACTCCCAATATAACTTGTTCGGTTGTTGTAACACGATCCGCCCAGTGGCTTGCTGCAGCAATGTACTTTCAATATCGACCACAGTTTGCGTAAAATGGGCTTCATAAGTTGCAAGCTTAGCCAGCTTAATTTTTAGATGCTGTTTGGCATCCATATCCTTTGCTAAGACAAAGGTACTGTTTAATAAGACTACACTAAATAAAATCAGCTTTCTGAGCCGGTATAATTTGTTCATTTATTATTACTTCTTGTAGGGTTAATCTCTAGGGGCAGCAGCGGCCAATACTTCACGATTGCCATTATGACCAGGTGAAGTTACGACGCCGCTTTGTTCCATTTGTTCAACCAGTCTTGCAGCACGGTTGTAACCAATTCTGAATTTTCGCTGCACGCCAGATACCGATGCCCGTCTACTCTCTGTCACAAAGGCTACGGCTTCATCATAAAACACATCATATTCTTGATCGGCATCTTCTGACTGTTCACCTGGTAAAAGGATCTCTGTATTTGCATCACCGTTTAAAATCTCATCTATATATTGCGGTGCACCGCGCTTTTTCCAATCGGCGACCACAGCATGCACTTCGTGATCATCCACAAATGCACCATGAATTCGAGTCGGCACACCTGTTCCTGGAGGTAAATACAACATATCCCCTGCCCCTAACAAGGCCTCTGCGCCACCTTGATCGAGGATAGTCCGAGAATCAATTTTAGAGGATACCTGAAACGCAATACGGGTTGGAATGTTAGCTTTAATCAAACCGGTAATCACATCAACAGAAGGTCTTTGCGTTGCAAGCACTAAATGAATACCAGCAGCACGCGCTTTTTGGGCAATACGCGCAATTAACTCTTCGACTTTTTTACCTACAATCATCATCATGTCGGCAAATTCATCCACCACTACGACTATCGCAGGCAGTTTTTCTAAGAAAGGTGCCACTGTTTCCATGCTTTCTTCAGACTTCCACAATGGGTCGCGAATAGGCTCTCCCGCTTCAATCGCATTCAATACTTTGGTGTTATAGCCTTTTAGATTCCTGACCCCAAGGGAAGACATCAATTTGTAACGTCGTTCCATCTCACCCACACACCATCGCAGTGCATTGGCAGCTTCTTTCATGTCGGTGACAACTTCGGTTAACAAATGAGGAATTCCTTCATAAACCGATAATTCCAACATTTTGGGATCAATCATGATCATCCGCACATCTTCAGGTGTAGATTTGTATAACAGGCTGAGGATCATAACGTTGACACCCACCGACTTCCCAGAACCTGTCGTACCCGCAACTAAAAGGTGAGGCATTTTCGCTAGATCTACCACCACAGGTTTACCCGAGATATCCGCGCCTAACACCATAGTCAGTGGTGACTCAGAAGTTTGAAACACATCGGCGCTTATTACTTCGCTTAAACGCACCATGTCACGTTTTTTATTTGGCAGCTCTAAACCGATAACCGATTTACCAGGAATAACTTCAACCACACGCACCGAGATAGCGGACATAGAGCGAGCCAAATCTTTTGATAAGGTTGTGATTTTACTGACTTTTACACCCGGCGCTAAATCCATTTCAAAGCGTGTGATTACAGGACCAGGATATACCCCTACAACTCTGGCTTCGATATTAAAATCAGCTAGTTTGGCTTCGAGCAAACGCGACACAATTTCTAATTCTTCTGGAGTAATGGGGTTTTTAATTTTATCTGCGCGTTCTAACAAATCGAAAGACGGCATGGGTCCTTGCTCTTTATCAGCACCTACAACCGATACAGATTCCGGTTCTAGTTCAGCTTCTGTCATGACCGGCTCTACTTTCGGAGAATTCCTCGAAAGACTAATCTTCTTTTTTAACTCGCTGATAGAAACAGGGCTTTTCTTTGCAGGCGGCGGTTCATCTAAAATACTTTGCGGCACAACAGGCTCAGCTGAATATACCTCGTCATTTTGTGAATCATAACTACTATTTTTAGTTTCACTGCCCCAAAAGTTATCATCAGCACTAGCCATAGCAGCCGGCTCAGGCTCTGCCTTTTTAAAGGGTAAAAGTAGATGAGAAGATCCTTTGAATTTAGCGGGTGTCTGATAAATATAACGGCTAATGTAAATTGTCCACTCGCCAATTTTGTCAACAATCGCAACCCATGAAATACCGCTTAAAAGTGTAAAACCGGTGCAGAAAAAACATAATAATAAAAGTGTCGTGCCTACCAAACTAAAATAGGGGATTAATGACGAACTCAACACGTCACCAACCATTCCGCCAGAAGTATAGTTATGGATGTCTTCTACATTCAGACTTAACAAACCAGTCGCACCTAATACTAGTAAAATTACGCCTATCAGTCGTAGTCCAATAGTCAGATAATCTATCTCTAGTAACGTTTTGGTTTGTTGAAATAAAAACCAACCCAAAAACGCGCAACAAAAGGGCAAGCTATACGCAAAGGATCCCAGAATAAAAAACAAAATATCTGCAAACCAAGCCCCCATTGGCCCAACCCAGTTATGTACATTACTTTGCAACCCAGCTTGACTCCAACCTGGGTCCGCAGGATGAAAAGAAACCATAGCTAGTAATAGAAAAAACGCGAAGACACAGCTGATAATCATGCCTACTTCCATAATTCTTTGAATGCCTGTGAGTCTCGCCATAGTGTCTATTATCGTTATAAGTAACTAGGATTCTTGGTCCTATTAAAATTCATGTGTATAAGATAACAGTGCAGTCCTAAAAATCCTAGTTTGCTGGTACTTACCGCTCGTAAATCAATCAATACTAGGTAAGAAATGTTATCTCAGGCTTATTTTGACTTGAGTCGACTCTTTTATCTCCTCCATGACCACATAAGTTCGAGACTCACTCACTCCCGGTAAACGTAATAAGGTATCACCAAGTAACTTTCGATAACTGGACATATCCGCAACTCTGGCCTTAAGCAAAAAATCAAAATTGCCTGAAACTAAATGACATTCTTGAATATCTTCATGTTTACGCACCGCAGTAGAAAATTCTTCAAATATGTCTACAGATGTTTTTGTTAAGGTAATTTCTACAAAAACTAACATTGCTGCGCCCAGCAATGAAGGATCAACTCTAGCATGATACCCTGTAATGTAACCTTGCGTTTCTAACCTCTTAACCCTTTCTAAACATGGGCTAGCGCTCAACCCTATTTTATTAGCAAGCTCAGAATTAGTTATTCTTCCATTTTTTTGCAACTCAATAAGAATATTTCTATCGATCCTATCAATATGTTTAGGGGTTTTTATTAACATAGAATATTCTGCTAAATAGTTACTTAACAAAATAATATACTTTTGAATGTCAGAATACAAAACAACTTACTTCTAATATTAATTTATAATTCTGTCTTACAAATCTAAAGTAATTGGAATGAGTCATGTTGATCGGTGTACCAAAAGAAATTAAGAACCATGAATATAGAGTGGGCTTGACCCCCGCTGCAGTTAAAGAATTTGTGCAGCACTCACATCAAGTATGGGTTGAAACCCAAGCTGGCCATTCGATTGGTTTTACCGATGAACACTATATAGAAGCTGGTGCAGAGATAATTGATAGCGCAGCAAACATTTTCGCCAAAGCCGATATGATAGTGAAGGTAAAAGAGCCCCAGGCAAATGAATGTAAGATGTTGCGTCCGGGTCAGACCTTGTATACCTATCTCCACTTGGCGCCAGATCCCATACAAACTCAATTATTAGTCGAATCTGGCGCAACCTGTATTGCTTATGAAACCGTTACTGATAATAGAAACACCCTGCCGCTTTTAGCGCCTATGAGTGAAGTAGCAGGAAGAATGTCAGTACAAGCCGGAGCACATTATTTAGAGAAAGCTCAAGGCGGAAGCGGCACGCTATTGGGCGGTGTGCCAGGTGTGGCTCCGGGTAAGGTAGTGATTATAGGTGGTGGAGTTGTGGGTTTAAACGCAGCCAAAATGGCAATGGGCATAGGTGCTGATGTGACTATATTAGACAGATCACTGAATCGTTTGCGTGAACTAGATGATATTTTTGAAGGCAGACTAGCAACAGTTTTTTCAACCGCAGAAAGCATCGAATATTATACTTCCAGAGCAGACTTAGTGATTGGCGCAGTATTAGTACCGGGTGCTGCAGCACCTAAGCTGCTCAATCGTGAACATATCAAAAATATGAAACCAGGCTCGGTCGTAGTAGATGTTGCTATTGATCAAGGTGGATGTTTTGAAACATCAAAAGCCACCACACACCAAGATCCCGTTTATATCATAGATGACGTAGTTCATTATTGTGTCGCCAATATGCCAGGAGGTGTCGCTCGCACATCAACTATGGCACTAAATAACGCCACACTACCTTTTGGTCTAGCCCTAGCGAATAAAGGCCCTAAACAGGCCATGTTAGATGACCCTCATTTATTAAACGGTCTTAATGTGCACCTGGGTAAAGTCACTTATAAAGCAGTTGTTGACGCTTTAGGTGAAGAACTAAATCTTGAGTATATGGATGCTAAGACGGCGTTAGAAACTCTTTAACAGGTTGAAGACTCTTTAT
>Ga0307488_10000850_pt1 | contig 25474 bp, 9 predicted proteins | sample SB02metaG_FD_202248 | JGI IMG/M metagenome (GOLD analysis project Ga0307488, IMG submission 202248) | Sea-ice brine microbial communities from Beaufort Sea near Barrow, Alaska, United States - SB 0.2 | ecosystem: Environmental > Aquatic > Marine > Coastal | place: USA: Alaska | collected 2017-05-06 | reverse complement strand
AAGTGAATTGAATAATGAGGAAGTTGTATTTGCAGAAACGGAATCTGATGATCATAAAGATCAATCTATTATTAATAACCTAAGTTGTCTATTTTTAAAGGAATTTTTACTAAAAACAAAACATCAGTTTTTACCTGGATTTGAGTCTAGAACTTTAACTTCAGGATTGAATCAAAATATTTTTCTAAAACAATCAAAAGATTTTTACTTAAGTAAAGGAACAGATATTTCTTTTGAAATATTATTTAAAGCTCTATACAATGAAGATGTAAAAATTATAAGACCTAGTGATTTTTTGATTTCACCATCAAATGCACAATATAGAATTACCAATGATCTGGTAGTAGAATCTATTGATGGAGATCCAATAAATTTACAAAATGCTACCCTATTTCAAGGTAAGTATAAATTTGGCAGTGGCATAGAAAATGCATATGCTCCAGTTACAGATGTTGAAAAAATATCTGTTGGGTATGGACAGACATTTTATAAAATTAGTTTTGATGGTGGATATAACAGAGATATTAGTGTAGATGGATCTTTATATGGACAATTTGAAGTAGAACCCTCTACGAGAGTTATTGGACAGTTTTCTTCAGGATCAACTTCATTAGATGTTGACTCAACTGTTGGATTTGGATCTACAGGAGAATTGTATGTAAATTATGAAGATAATTCTGCGGGTGTAGTGTCATATACATCCAAATCATTAACTCAATTTTTTGATGTTACAAATTTAACAGGAACTATACTCAATGCATCCACAGTTGGAGTCAATACATTTTCATACGGAAGATCTACTCTAAATCAAGATGAAATAATAAAAGTAAGAATTAATTCTGTTTTAAAAACAATAGAATTGCCAACAAATACATCTGATTTATTGAAAGGTGGAAAAATTAATATTTCTACCCTTGGTATTTCGGAAAATAATAAAAAAACCAATAAATGGTTTTATAATGTAGCACCTCTTTATAAAATAAAAGAATTAATATTACTTGATTCTTCTACTAAAACATATAAAGTAATATTAAATGTTATTCCAAATTTTAAACCTGGAGATATTGCTGAATTTATTTTAAATAATGGTACTAGAAAAAGAACTAATATAATCGATGTAATATCTGACAAAACATTTTTAGTAACAGGTCAAGGGGATCTTGATTTAAATTTGACTTATAAAATTCAAAGAAATATAAAAAAAGCATCTTCAAATACATTCCCAGAAATTTCTACTTATTCTACTGATATTGATAATGTTTATAAAAATAATTCCGAAGATTATTTAATAGCATCTCCATCTATACCGAGTTATAATTCACAACCATTAGATGTATCATCTAGAAAAATTACATTTTCCGGAACTTTTACTGGAAGTGAATTTGAAATTTTAGCAGGAAAAGAACATGGATTTTATACAGGAGATTCTGTATATTATTCTGCACAAATTGTTGATGAAACTTATATTGACGATTCTGGAAACTCTTCAACTAGAAAAGTTCGTAGTACAGGACTTTTTAATGATGGACTATATTTCATTAAGAGAATAGATGGATCTGCAGTAAAATTTGCAAAAAGTAGATCTGATATTTTCAATTCAAATTTTGAAACTCTTACTGAAGAAACTACTGTAAACAATAGTTTAATTGAACCGTATCAGTTTAATGGCAAAACATTAACCTCGCAAAAATTATTGAGAAAAATATCAACTCCAATTGATACTGGAGTTGTTAGTAAAACAGAACCTGGATTTACGGGTATTCTTGTAAATGGAGTTGAAATATTAAATTATAAATCAAATGATATAATTAAGTATGGTAAAATTGAAAATATAGAAGTTCTTTCTAAAGGGTCAAATATTGATATAATAAATGTTCCAAATTTAATTATTAAAGATTCAGTTGGAACTGGAGCTACTGGTTATGTTGCTGTATCTGGTTCTATAAAGGAATTTAGGATTGTTGATCCCGGATTTGATTATCAAGAAACTCCTGTATTGAAAATTTCTGGAGGAAATGGATCAGGTGCTGTTGGTAGAGTGAATATGAAATCTATCACGCATAATGTAGAATTTTTTGCAGATACTGCATCTGCAAATGTAATTGTTGGTACTGCAGCAACTCAATCTAGAATTGGATTTTCTACTTACCATAAATTTAAAAATGCCGAACAAGTAATTTATAAAACATCAGATCAAAATGGAATTGTAGGAATAGTAACTAATTCTGCATATTTTGTTTCTACAATTGATAATATTACTGTTAGATTACACAATACTCAAGGTGATGCCATAAGCGGAATCAATACTGTATATCTGACATCATATGGTCTTGGAAAACACTCCCTACAATCGGCAGATAAAAAATTAATAGTTGATTCTATCAATATTGTCGATGGTGGAATTGGATATGAAAATAAAAAAAGAACTGCATCGGCATCTACAGGAATTAGCACAGTCTCGAATTTAGTTTTAATTTCAAATCATGATTACAAATCTGGAGAAAAAGTAAAATATACTCATGAAGGAACAATTGCTTCTGGTCTTTCGACAAATACCGAATACTATGTAACTAAAATTGATGCAAATTCTTTTAATCTTTCAGAAGTTGGTCCAGCATCAGACTTGGAATTTTATTATAGGACAAATCAATATGTCAATATAACTTCTGTTGGCGTTGGAACTCACATATTTAATTATCCAGAAATTTCAACAACTCTTATTGGAAAAGTTGGAATATCGTCAATAGGATTAGAAACTTTTCAATCATCTATTCAACCTATTGTTAGAGGAGAAATAACTTCAGTACATCTTGAAAATAATGGTGTTGGATATGGATCATCTGAAATCATTAACCACGACCATCAACCACAAATAACTATCGATTTTGGAATTGACGCCCAGATTCAACCAGTTATAAGTAATGGAAAAATAGTTCAGGTTATTGTTTTAAATTCTGGTAGCAAATATTTTTCATCTCCAGATCTTATTATCAATGGAACTGGAATTGGCGCTGTTGTTACTCCAATAATTGAAAATGGTTCTTTAACTGCAGTCAATGTTATCGAAAGTGGAGCTGGATATTCTAAAGATACAACTAGTATAGATGTAATCAATTCTGGTTCTACTGAAGTTTTACCTGAGTTCAAGGCAAACTTAAAATCGTGGAGAGTTAATCTTTATAGCAAGTACTCATCATACTTTACTAAAGATGATGGAATTGTAGTTGATGGTAAATTTGGATTACAATATTCCCATGCGTATGCTCCGAGAACATTAAGAGAAACAGTTAATTCAGTAAGTCAAGATGGAACTACTCTTTATGGTGAATTTGATTTAAGAAAAGTTAATAGTATAGAAGAACCTTCATCAAAACATTCTCCAATTATTGGATTTGCTTATGATGGAAATCCAATTTATGGTCCATATGCATATCAAAAAAAATCTGGAGGTGTGATATCCCAGATGAAATCTGGATATACCCTTGATATTAAAGAAGGTAGACCACTCACATCAATATTCCCAGAAGGATTTTTTGTAGAAGATTATACTTATAATGAAGTTTCTGACGAAACAGTTCTTGATGAAAATAATGGAAGATTTTGCATAACTCCTGATTATCCGGAAGGAACTTATGCATACTTTATTACTATTAATGATAAATTTTCTTCTACTTCTGGAGTATTTAAAAAATATAGAGAACCAGTATTTCCATATATTTTAGGTGAAAATTACAAATCAGTTCCAAACAAATTTAATTATCAATTGGGTTCAAATCAAGATGATTATGATCTTGAAGAAAATGGTTGGAGAAGAAACACTCAACCACTCAATTTAATTGAGGATGAATCAGGATATCCATATCTTTATATCCCAAACAAGTTGAATCAAACAGCAACGGTTTCATCCACAACACCTGGAAAAATTTCAAGTGTTGGCATCATAACTGGTGGTAATGAATATAGAGTAAATGATGAATTAGTATTTAATAATAATGGAACTCAAGGATATGGAGCATTTGCCAGGGTTAGTAGATTAAAAGGAAGGTCTGCAAATAATATTAGTGTTGCTTCAAGTATAATAGAAAATGTTGAAGTTTACCCCTCAAATATTAAAGGGGAATATTTAATATTTGCAAATAATCCACACAATTTTAATAATTTAGATACGATCTCAATTTCAGGTTTATCTACAACTTCATCTAAGATTGAAGGTGCTTATATTGCAGGAATTTCTACAAATAGATTAACAATTGCTGGAATAGGAAGCACTGGAGTAGCTATAGGAACTGACGGTGTTACAGGTATAGTAACATACTTTAGAGTTAATGGAGATTTGATATATCCAAATATTAGAGAAAATGATATTTTAAGTATTGGAACAGAAAAAGTTAAAGTATTGAATGTCGATACCCTATCCTCTAGAATTAGAGTTTTAAGGGCAGTAGAGGGTACTACAGGCACCTCTCACACGATAGGTAAGCACTTATATGAAAGTCCAAGAAAACTTAAAATTAATGCAGGTTTTAGGACTGATTATAATTATACCTTAAACAAGCAAATATATTTTGATCCATCAAATTCTGTTGGATTAGGAACAACTTCTGGTGTTGGTATTGTAACAACAATTGTATTTTCAAATCCAGGATCTGGTGCAACTCAAGTAGTTATTCCATCAAAAACTATTTTCATAAAAAATCACAATTTAAATACTGGTGATCAATTAACATATTCACCAGGAACAGGTGGAAATGGTATTATTGTTCAAGATGAAACCAATGTTGGAGTTGGAACAACATTATCCAATGGTCAAACTTTATTTGTTGCAAAAATAACTGAAGATTTGATTGGAATTGCAACTGTAAGAGTTGGACTTGGAACTACTGGAAGTTTTGTTGGAGGAGCAAATACAGACTCATCCACATTATTTTTTAGAACAGTAGGTACTGGAGACACTCATAGTTTCTCAACAAATTATAATGTTATTACTGGAAAAGTTCAGAGAAATTTAGTCACCGTTTCTACTGCAGAAACTCATGGACTTAGTTCCCCGCATAATATTTTTGTAACAGTTAATCCACAAAATGCAAAAACAATAATTGTAAAGTATGATGACTATAACTCTAGACTTGTTGTCAATCCAGTTGGGTTTGCAACTGCAGGAGTAAACACATCTACTGACAGTATTACAATATCATCTCATGGTTTTGATAATGGTGATAAAGTAATTCATACTTCTACTTCTTCTTCTGTGGGATTAGAGAATGAAAAAATGTATTATGTTGTCAAAGTTGATAATAATATAATAAAATTATCAAATACTTATTTTGATTCAATTCAAGAAAAACCCAAAATTATTGGAATTACAAGTGCATCTAATGGAACAATCAATCCGATCAATCCATTAATTAATTTGTATAAAAATTCCACAGTCGAATTTGATTTATCTGACGAATCACTTTCATATACAACTCAAGGAACAAAATATTCCGCATTTGAATTTAATTTGTATACGGATAGAAACTTTACTAAAACTTGGAATAAAACAAATAATAGTAAAAATTTCGAATATGTGAAAGAAGGAACTATTGGAACTGCTGGAGCAAAAGCAACTTTAACAGTCAATAATGATATACCCAAAATTTTGTATTACAAACTACATCCTTTATCTGAGAGTAACATCCCAGAAGTTAAGGAAAGAGTTTTTGTAGATAATGAAGTTATTTCTGGAAATCAATTAAGTATAATTGAAAGTGGTTATAATGGAAAACATGTTATAAATGTAGGCACAACTACATCGTTTACTTATAGTGTTAAGAATGTTCCGGAAGAATCTTCCTATGGAGCATCTTCAGTTTCTTATGAGACAGATTGTACTCATACATATGGACAAATTTCAAAAGTATCAATTACAAACTCAGGATCAAATTATTATTCATTACCTGGAATAACCACAGTAATATCAGGTTCTGGTAATGGTGCTATTTTTGAAACTTTTGGAACGGGAATTGGATCTATGAAGTCATTAGTGCTGAAGGATATTGGATTTAAATATCCTTCAGACAAAACACTAAATCCAAAAACTATTTTACCTCAAGTTATAAAAATAGAATCTTTAGCATCTATAGAATCTATTGGTATTACATCATTTGGTCGTGGTTTCTCTATTCCACCAAAGTTGGTAGTTCTTGATGGTAGAACTAATAAAATTGTTTCTGACATTGATTTAAAAGTAATAGTAGGAAAATCTAATATAGAAATTCTTAAAAATACAAATGGAATGAACAATGTAAGTCCAACTATCATCCCCACAGAAAGTGGATCTGGAGTTGGAATTAATTTGATATCTTATCATTCGCCATCCGGCATAGCAACGGCAACTTTATCTGTTGGGTTTAGTACCGTAAATTCATTTCCATTCTCTATAGGAGATAAAGTTTTAGTAGAGAATGTAAGTGTAGGAGTTGGATCTACAGGAAAGGGATTTAATTCTTCTGAATATGATTATAAATTATACACTCTGACTGGAGTAACAGAAAATCTTGGAGGTATTGGTAATATTTCGTTTAATATGTCAGAATTCATCTCTAGTGGAGAAATTCCGGGAACATTTGATGTAGTAAATTCTTCTGGAAAGATTCTTGCTAAGAAGCATTTTCCAATATTTGAAACAAAATTAACTACAAATAATTTTAGCGTAGGTGAAACTGTAACCTCAGATTCTGCAACTGGAATTGTAGATAGTTGGGATTCAAAAGTTGTCACTCTTAGAGTTTCTTCCAATGAAAATTTTTCTGTTGGAGAAATTATAAAAGGATCAACTTCCAAAACTCAAGGAATTGCATCATCTATAAAATATTTTGACACATATTCCAATTTAGGTTCATATTCAAAATCAATTAAAGGATGGCAGAAGGATACTGGATTCTTAAATAAAGATATTCAAAAACTTCAAGATAGTTTTTATTATCAAAAATTCTCATATTCATTAAAATCAAAAGTTTCATATAATACTTGGGAAGACTCAGTTTCTAGTCTTAATCATACTTTAGGATTTAAAAAATTCTCTGATTATCAATTAGAGACTATTAATACTAATAGTATGTCAGTTGGACTTACGACTGCATCGACTTACTTAAATGTGGTCAATAATTTAGATGGATTTGCAAGTCTAAATTGCGTGTATGATTTTGATTTGGTTAAAGAAAATAATCTAATTCAAAATTCCAAATTTATATCCAATGAAATTATATTTTCTAATAGAATTTTAACGGACTTCTTCGAATCAGTTGGAAATAGAGTTTTAGTTATTGATGATATAAGTGGTCAATTTAATAGCAATCCAAGACCAACAGACTTTAGCATTGTTGACACATTCCCAATTTCATCTAAGAGATTCCAAAAATACATCACTTATATTAGAGATAAGAGATTTGTTGCTCAGAGACAATTAATGCTTGTCGATATTCTGCATGATGATTCGAGAGGATATATTAATCAATATGCTAGAGTCGAAACTCAATATGATCAGGGGTCATTTGACTTCTCAGTGAGTGGATCTGATGGAAGATTAGAATTCCATCCAATTAGATCAACAATAAACGATTATGATGTTGCTACACTATCATATGTTTTAGACGGTTCTGTTCTCGGTACAGGAAGCACCAGTCTTGGTGGTGTAGTTTTAATTGATACCGACAGTATTGAAATTCCATCAAATACAACAAAAACTATCGTATCAATTGGAGATACTTACACTAGTGCAAAAGTTCTTGTCAATATAAATCCGGATATATCTCAGAATAGTGAATTTGAGGCTGTTGAACTTAATATCATACATGATTCTAATAATGTAGAGATGCTTGAATATGGAAGACTATCAACAAGTATTGGGGAATATTCAATAACTGGTTTAGGGACATATCATGCATATATTGATGGATCAAATCTAAAGGTTGATTTTATTCCAACAGCTGTAGGAATTGCAACTACTGGATCTATTAATACCGTAGTTGTTGGACTTTCCAGTGATACATTTACTGGAATTGGGACAATCAATCTTAGAAGATCAAAACTTGAAGGAAGAACTACAAGCATTTCCTCATCAGGATCCCCCGGAATTACTACTATTTGCGAATATGATAATAATTTTGACGGAGCATATTTTATAGTTCAGGTCACAGACACAACTAATTCATCTACTCAAATGTCTGAGATAGTTGTCGTTGATGATTATGTTGATGTAACTGGATCCTATGATACTTTTATGACAGAGTATGCAAATATTGAAACTGCATCCGGTCTTGGAACTTTTGGATCGAGAGTCTCTACAGCAGGAACTGTATCATTAGTGTTTACTCCTAATGCTAGTATTAATACTGTTGTTAATGTTTTTATGAATGCATTAACTGTTAATGAAGATATTACACTGCCAACTCAAATATCATTTACTAATGGTTCTATTGATGATTCTATTGGAGAATATTTTGGAACAGAATCTGACATCAAGAGAGAGTTTATGCTTACGCATCAAACCGAACCAATTTTTGAAAGATATTTCTTAGGTAATAGTACTGACGTAATTAATGTTGATACTGATGCAATTAAAATTCCAAATCACTTCTTTGTAAGTGGAGAAAAACTGAGATACAATCATGTTGGCACTGCTTCTTCTGCAATTGGAATTGCTACGGCAAGTTTTGTTGGTGCTGCAAGCACAACTTTCCTGCCAGATGAAAATCTATATGCAGTAAAGATTGATGACAATATAATTAAAATTGCAACAAGTCCAGAAAATGCTCTCAAATCTATTCCAGTTGTAGTTGATCTTGAAAGTGTTGGTATTGGAACTTCTCACAGATTTATTGCGGTAAATCAAAATGCAAAATGTATTGTTGCTATTGATAATATTATACAATCGCCAATTGTATCTACAGCAGTAACAACTACTCTTGCAAATCAAGTTAGAGTTGTTGATAATGTGATTGAATTTAGTGGAATAACATCTTTCTTTGGATCTGATATTATTCAGATTGGTAATGAAATAATGAAGATAGAAGGTGTTGGTATAGGAAGTACGAATAGAATTAGAGTTCGTAGACCTTGGTTGGGAACTGTTTTATCCGGTTATGGCACTGGAACACTTGTAACTAAAATTGCAGGAAATTACAATATAGTCGATAACCATTTAAATTTTGTAGAAGCTCCTTTTGGAAATGTTCCAATTGGATCTACAACAAATCCACCTGACGAAAGAGATTGGTCTGGAATATCAACAAGTTCTAGTTTCCAAGGTAGAAGTTTTATGAGATCTGGAGTTCAAAATACCTCCGATGAGTCTTATCACAAAAATTACATTTTTGATGACGTGTCAAACCAGTTTAATGGAGTTTCAAAAGAATTTGCATTAAATCAAGGCGGCAACAATATAACTGGAATTTCCACAGAAAATGCAATTATTTTAGTTAATGATGTTTTCCAAGCACCTGGATTGAGTGATCAATATGTGATCACAGAAGCATCAGGAATCTCTTCAATTACTTTCCAAGGAACCAATACAGTTCCACTTGGTCCTGATGTTGGAATATCAAGTTTCCCTAAAGGTGGAATTATTGTTTCGGTTGGTTCGGATGCTGGACTTGGATATCAACCATTAATTTCTGCTGGTGGTACTGCTATTGTTTCTGGATTGGGAACAATATCATCCATTAGTATAGGAAACAGTGGTTCTGGATATAGAGTAGGAATTCAAACTGTAGTCAATGTTGGTGTTGGCACTTCTAGCACAGGAACTGGCAACATTCAGATTATTGGAACCGCTACTATTAGTAACGGTCATATTGTAAGTGTTGCGGTTACAAATCCAGGATCTGGATATACTTCAACGAATCAACCATTTGTTGTATTTGATGATCCATTAAGTTATTCAAATATTCCTCTACAATATTCAGCATCCAGTGCTGTTGGTGTGGGAACTAGTGCTGTAATTGATATTGTTGTTGGACAAGGATCCAGCATTATTGATTTTACAATCAAAAATACGGGATATGGATTTGGTAATGGTGAAATTTTAACAATACCTTCAGGTGGACTAACAGGAATTCCAACTACATCATCTTTCACACCATCCAATGAATTCCAAATTACTATTGATGAGGTATTTAATGACGAATTTACTGGATGGTCTGTTGGTCAACTCCAAGTCTTGGATAACATTCAAAGTTTCATTGATGGAACTAGACAAAATTTCCCACTATCCTTAGCAGGAAATACTATTTCTATTGTTGCCGGAAAGGGATCCAAGATTAATGTTCAAGATGTTCTCCTTGTATTTGTAAATGATATACTTCAAGTTCCAGGTAAAGGATACACATTTAATGGTGGCAGTATTATTACATTTACTGAATCTTTAAAACTTGGTGACAATGTTAATATTATATTTTACAAAGGAACTGGTGATACTGATGTTATCTTTAGAAATATAATTGAAACCGTTAAGAAGGGAGATACTCTTCAAATTAAACATGATGCTTCAATTGGACAAGCAAGATCTTTAGATGAAGATGTAAGAGTTGTTTCTCAAATCAAATCTACGGATATAGTTGGAACAAATTCATATTCTGGTCCTGGAAATACAAGTGACGTAACTTTAGAAAGACCTGTTGTTTGGTGTAGACAAACTGAAGATTTATTCATCAATCAAACTCCTGTCGGCAAAGATAGGGAACTTTATGAACCAGTAATCAATCCAAGTGCATATATTACAAAATCTGTTGGGATTGGTTCAACGGCAATTTATGTTGATAATGTAAGACCCATTTTTAATTCCCAAAATGAAAATGACACTGATTTAACTTTCCAAAATAAAATTAAATTTATTTCTCAGGAATCTAAAACAGGTGCATCTGCAACTTCTATTGTTACTGGATTGGGAACTATATCTTCAATACTATTATCTGATGGGGGAAGTGGATACGTTACTGCTCCAATAGTTACTATTGGAAGTACGGCACAGGCAGTTGGTTTAGGAACTACTGCAACTGCTACAGCATCTATAACTGCAGGTATTGTTACAACTATAATAATATCTAATGCTGGAACTGGATATACAAATACTAGTGTTCCTCCAGTATTAATTGCACCTCCAACATACGTCGAAGAGGAAGTAAGTGTTTTAACTTATTCTGGAGATAATGGAGTAATTGTTGGATTTGGAACAACAACTGTTGGAATTGGAACTCAACTCATCTTTGACATTCATATTCCATATAACTCATTCTTGAGAAATTCCAATATTACTGGAACTGCAGTAACTATTAGTTCTATAAGTCCAAATGATTATTTTGTAATTAAACATTCCAATGTGGGTTCTAGTACAACACTAACTACTTCATTAGATTCCTCAAATAATATTGTTGGAGTGGGAACTGTTTTTGCTGACAATGTTTATGAAGTTGCTAGTGCTGTTTCAATTTCTACAAGTGTATCTGGTATTACAACACATGTAAGGAGAGTTTTTGTTAAAGTTGACAAATTTAATTATGGATTCTCCGGAATAACTACTTCAAACTTCTTTGGTTCATTTAGTTGGGGTAGAATTGATTTAACAGCAAGATCTGGATTAAATTCATATTCTGCTTACACTGGATCTGGAATTGGATATACTGAAGGAACTGGTATTTCAACTTCAACTATGGTTACCAGATCAAACTTCTTGAAATTTAAAAATTATAATGTTTAATCTACAATAAATAAGTAAAAAAGTCCGTATAAAATGTCTGCCATTATAACTGATCAAATTAGAATACTAAATGCAAAGAATTTTGTTGCTGGTATTTCTAATGCCAACAACTCATATTATTCTTTTATTGGACTGACTAATCCTGCGGATTATCAATCTGATTGGGATGTCAATCCACCATCACCAAAAGATAATTTTGATCAAGAGAATGATTATTGGGATACAATGATTGCTCTGAAGAAGATTAATACTTCTGATGCAAAACAGGTTGTTCCAAAACTTACTTGGTCTTCAGGTACTGCTTATGATATGTATCGCCACGACTACAGCAGATCAAATACTGCGGTTGTTTCTGGTTCAACTTCACTATATTCTGCAAATTATTTTGTAATGAATAGTGATTTTAGAGTTTATATTTGTCTTCACAATGGCATTAGTCCAGATAACCCATCTGGAAAATCATCATTAGATGAACCAACTTTTACAGACTTGGAACCAAGATCTGCAGGAACTAGTGGGGACGAATATATTTGGAAATATTTGTATAGTATTAAACCAAGTGATGTTGCCAAATTTGAGTCTACTGATTATCTACCAGTACCAAGTGATTGGGAAACATCTACTGACAATGCAGCCGTTAGAGATAACTCTGTTAATGGATCTATTAAAATTGCAACTATTACTAGTAGGGGAGTTGGTTTAGGCACAGCAAACTCAACATATACTCGTGTTCCAATTTCTGGAGATGGTTCTGGTGCCGAGTGTACTATCACTATTGATGGAAACCAACAAGTAAGTGGAGTGACAATTTCAAATCAAGGATCTGATTATACGTATGCAAATATTGATTTAGATTCTGGTGGAGTTCCTACAGGTACGACTAGACCATCCTTTGATGTAATAATATCTCCTCAAGGTGGACATGGTGCAGATATCTATAGAGAATTGGGAGCGTATAATGTTCTCATGTATTCTAGAATTGAAAATGACAATAATAATCCAGATTTTATAACTGGAAATCAAATTGCAAGAGTTGGAGTAGTAGAAAATCCACAACAATTTGGGTCTTCAGATATTCTTACTGTGGATAAAGCAAGTGCTCTTTCTGCATTGAAACTAGTTGGTTCTGGATATAGCACCGCATCATTTACCGCTGATGCATACTTCACTCAGCAAGTATCAACAGGATCAACAGCTGTTGGTAGAGTAGTAAGTTATGACCAAAATACTGGTGTTCTTAAGTATTGGCAAGATAGATCTCTTGCAGGATTTTCCACAGTTGGAATTGCACAAACTCAACCGACGTATGGATTTGATCTTACCGAATTTACATCTTCCCCAGCAACAGGTGGATCATTAACCATTACACCAACTACTGGTGTCAATTTATCTATTGATGAAAATTTTACAGGTATATCTACTGTAATAAATAATCGTACATACTATCTTGGTCAAACCTTTACGAGTGGTGTTGCCAGTCCAGAGGTTAAAAAACATTCTGGTAATATAATTTACGTTGACAACAGACCATCTATAACAAGATCGTCAAACCAAAAGGAAGACATAAAAGTTATTTTGCAGTTCTAAAGAATTATGCCCCAACAAACGAACCTCAATGTAGCTCCCTACTTTGACGATTTTGACCCTACAAACGATTATCACAAGGTATTATTTAAACCAGGATATCCAGTACAAGCAAGGGAATTAACCAGTTTACAGTCTATATTGCAAGATCAAATTGAAAAATTTGGTCAACATTTTTTTAAAGAAGGTGCTAAAGTAATTCCAGGTAATATTGGATATTCGCAATTATATTACTGCGTTCAACTAGAAAACGTATTTCAAGGGGTTCCTGTATCTGCTTATGTGGATCAGTTGGTTGGTACAAAAATAACTGGTTTAAGATCTGGAGTAACTGCATTTGTTGACAGTGTTCTTTTACCAGAAGATTCTGAGAACAACAATCTTACTCTTTATATAAATTACTTATCTTCCAGTACTACAAATAATTCAACTCAACAATTTTTTGATGGAGAACAAATTTCATGTAATGAAATTATTTCATCAAATCTTCTTGGCAATTCGACTATTCCTTCAGGATCACCAATAGCATCATCAATTGAATTAAATTCAAATGATATTGGATCTTCTTTTCAAATTGATGCTGGAGTATATTTTATTAGAGGAAATTTTGTATCAGTAAGTAGAGAAACTCTAATTCTTGATCAATATTCAAATACACCTAGTTACAGAATTGGATTATATGTAAATGAAGAAGTTGTTAATGCTGACTTAGATGAAAGTCTTAATGACAATTCTCAAGGATTTAGTAACTATGCAGCACCTGGCGCAGATAGACTTAGAATAAGTGTAAGTCTTTTTAAAAAAGCACTTGACGATTTTAATGACGATAATTTTATTTTACTTGCTACAGTAATTAATGGTGTTCTTCAATCAAATACTAAAAAGCAAATTTTTGGCGGGAGTGCTGGATTTAGTGATCTGACAGATACTCTTGCTAGAAGAACTTTTGATGAATCTGGACATTATTATGTAAAACCTTTTGATGTTACTCTTACCAACTCATTAAATGATGGAGTTGGTAATGGCGGTATCTTTAACACTGGACAATTTACTCCTGGTGGATCAGTTCCTACTAATGATCTTGCATTATACAAACTTTCCCCAGGAAAGGCATATGTTAAAGGTTATGAATTAGAAACTTTAAATGTTACATATTTAAATGTTGACAAACCAAGAACAACAAGAACGATTGAAGATCAAAATATAATTTATAATACGGGACCAACATTTAGGTTAAACCGAGTATACAGAGCGCCATCAGTTGGAGTTGGCAACACATATTATGTAAGTTTAAGAGATCAAAGAGTTGGGAATAGTTCAGAAACTCTTCCTGGAAATGAAATTGGTGTTGCAAGAGTATATGACTTTAGATTAGAATCTGGTTCATATAATAATTCAAATAAAAACGAAAATCAGTGGAACTTGGCATTATATGATGTCCAATCAACTACTGATATTGCCTTAAATCAGGCACATACACTATCAATTCCAACTTTTGTTAAGGGAAAAAATAGTGGAGCAACTGGATTCTTAAGACATTCTGTTTCAGCAGGAACAGCAATTACAGTTTATGAAACTAGTGGTTCTTTTATTCCAAACGAAAATTTATCGTTTAATGGAATCGATAATGGAAGAATTTCTATTGCCATTACTGAACATGGTCTTTCTGATGTAAAATCAGTATATGGAACAAATGATGGTGTAACTGGAATTAATACTTTTAGTGCAGATGTAATCCAATCAAGCAAATTTTCTATTGGCATTGCCACAGTAAGTCAAATTTCAGGTGGTGTTAGTACAATTAGAAGTTCTAGTCCAGCATTCCCAGGAAATTTGGTAAAAGAAAATGATTTAATTCAATATAGTGATACCACTCCAGGATTAGATGGAGATCCTATTGTTGCTAGAGTTATTAGTGTAGGAACAACTCATGTTTCTATAGAAGGAGTTGCTGCAGTTGCCGGAATTTCTAGTGGATTCCTTCCATCTACCACTTTAAGCATAACTGATTTAAAAACACTTTCGACAGTATTAGCACCTTCATCTGACAATTCACTATTTACACCATTACCCAAAGTAAATGTTTCTGATGTAAATCTTGCAGATGCCTCTTTAGTAATTAGAAAAACATTTACAGTTAATATTGCAAGTAATGAACTATCTGCTCAAGTTGTAGCAGATACTAATGAAACCTTCCTGCCATTTGATGAGGAAAGATATTTATTAATTAGATCTGATGGATCTACAGAAACACTAAGTGGAGATAGATTTGATATTGCTCCAAATGGTTCTACTTTACAAATTAGAAATTTAGGTACAAATAATAGTGGAGCAACATTAATTGCAACTCTTAGAAAAGTAAAACCAAAAGCAAAGGAGAAAATTAAAAATAGAGTTAATTCAATTATTATAAATTTATCAAAACTTGAAGGATCTGGTATTGGAGCTACTACTTTAAACAATGGATTAAATTATGGAAATTATCCATTTGGAACTAGAGTTGAGGATGAAATCATTTCTTTGAATGTTCCTGATATTATTCAAATTCATGGAATTTTTGAATCAAGTGATACATTAGCAGCATCCTGCCCACAAGTAAATTTGCAATCCATAAACACTAATTCTACAACTACATCAGAGTTATTGGTTGGAGAAAGATTAGTTGGACAAACAAGTGGATCTGTTGCAATAGTTGCAGAAAAATTAAATAATTCTTCAATCACTTTTCTATATAAAAACGAAATTGCATTTATTGAAGGAGAAAATGTACAATTTGAAGAGTCTCAATCATCTGCTTTGATCGGAACATTATCAACTCCAAGTTTTAATATTTCATCAAATTATACTTTTAAAACTGGTCAGGAAAATACTTTCTATGATTATGGAAGAATCAAAAGAAAAAATGATTCCACATCTCCAGCAAAACAAATAAAAGTTTATTTTTCAAGCGCATCTTACTCCAGCACCGATGATGGTGATATTACAACTATAAATTCATACAATCAATTTGATTATACGAACGAAATTAAAACTGTAAATTTCTATAGAAACTCAGATATTATTGATATCAGACCAAGAGTTTCTAATTATACAGTTGCTGCTAATTTAGCATCTCCACTTGAGTTTTTTGGAAGATCCTTTAATGCATCTGGACAATCTGCAGCAAATGCTCTTGCTTCAGATGAAGCAATTCTTACAGACCTTTCATATTATCAAGGAAGAATTGATAGAGTATTTTTATCAAAAGACGGAACTTTCCAAGTTGTTTATGGAACACCATCTGACAATCCAGTAAGACCCGATCCTGTTAATGATGCAATTGAAATTTGTAGAGTAGAACTTCCTGCATACTTGTATAGTCCACAAGATGCAAAATTATCTTTTATGCAACATAAAAGATTTAGAATGCAAGATATCAAAGAACTTGAAAATAGAATTAAGAGTCTTGAATATTACACAACACTTTCTCTTCTAGAAAAGGAAACTGCAAATCTTTTCATTGCAGATAGCGAAGGATTGAATAGATTTAAATCTGGATTTTTTGTAGATAATTTTAATGATTTCTTACCTCAAGAAGATTCGTTTAAAGTCAATAATGCTATTGATAGAAAATACAACGAATTGAGACCAAGACATTATACCAATTCTGTTGATATGATTTTTGGACCTGTAGTAGATGCAGATCCAACACTAGATCTCAATTTTGCTCCAGTTGAAGGAAATAATGTTAGAAAGCAAAATGATGTATTAACTCTTGATTATGCAGAAGTTGAATATATTAAGCAGTCTTTTGCTACTAGAACTGAGAGTGTTACTCCTTTCTTAATTAGTTTCTGGAATGGAACTCTTGAACTTACACCTGCATCTGATAATTGGGTAGATACTGCAAGACTTGAAGCAAAAATTATTGAAGCAGAAGGTAATTATGTAGAAACATTTAATAATGCTGTTGAAGCTGGAACTATTGATCCACAAACAGGATTTGGTCCTATTATATGGGACTCTTGGGAGACTAATTGGACTGGTGTTGATATAGTAGAATCAACCAGAAGAAGAGTGATTCAAAATGGACCTGATGAAATTCATCGTCAAGGTCCTGGTGGTAGAAGAATTGTATCTGTTCAAACAAGACAAGTTACAGATTCAGTCACTGAAGATAGACTTCAAACTAGAACAGAAACTGGTATTGCAACACGTTCTGGAACTAGAACTATTGTTACTGAACAATTTGATCGTGAATCTGTTGGCGATAGAGTTGTAAGTAGAGATCTCATTCCATTCATGAGATCTAGAAACGTTGAGTTTGTTTCCAAAAAAGTCAAACCACTAACAAGACTTTATGCGTTCTTTGATGGTGTTGATATTTCTAAGTATTGTGTTCCTAAGTTGATGGAAATTACAATGGAGTCTGGAGTATTTCAGGTTGGAGAAACTGTAATTGGAAATACTCAAGTAATTGGTGATGCTGGATCATCTGCAATTTCCAATTCTCCATCTATCAGATTTAGAGTTGCACAATCCAATCACAAAGAAGGTTCATATGATGCAGCAACAAAGACTTTCCGCCAAAATCCATACAATACTCAGGATTTATCTGCTGCATATTCCTCAACATCAACTATTTTAAATGTTGACACGTTCTCACTTTCTAATGAGGCACAAGGTCAATATTATGGTTGGGTTCAAGAAGGAATGGTTCTTCGTGGAAAACTTAGTGGTGCTATTGCTAAAGTATCTAATGCAAGACTTGTTTCTGATATATCTGCTACTTTGATTGGTAGTTATTATATTCCTGATCCAAACATCATGAGTTTCCCAAGATTTGAGACTGGAACTAAAGTATTTACATTAACTGATGATATTGACAATAATCAAGATCAATCGGTTACTATAGCAGAAGAATCATTTGCTTCTACAGGAACTTTAGAGACGGTTCAAGAAAATATTATTTCAGTTAGAAATGCAAGAGTTGAACTGAAAAATGAATTCCAAGTTAGAAATGTAAATAGAGATCTTGGAACAGAAGTTGTTGAATCAGTTGTAGTTTCCTCAGTAAATAGAACTCAAAGAATTCTTACCTGGTATGATCCACTTGCACAATCTTTCTTAGTCGAAGATAACACAGGATGCTTCCTCACTAGTTGTGATGTGTTCTTTAGAACAAAAGATGACATGGATATTCCAGTCGTCTTCCAACTTAGATCAATGGTTAATGGAGTACCTTCTCCAAAAGTTCTTCCATTCTCTGAAATTGTCCTTGATCCGGATGAGGTTCAGACTTCTGCAGATGGGTCTGTTGCAACTAATGTTCAGTTTAAGGCTCCCGTCTATTGTGAAGGTGGAACAGAATATGCAATTTGCTTGGCATCTAACTCAACCAAGTATAGTGTTTATATTTCAAGAATTGGTGAAGTCGATCTTTTAACTGATACGTTCATTTCAAACCAACCATATCTTGGATCTCTCTTTAAGTCTCAGAATGCGTCTACATGGGAACCCAGTCAATGGGAAGATCTTAAGTTTACTCTTTATAGAGCAGATTTCCTTGAAAATGGTAATGTAGAGTTCTATAGTCCTGAACTTACGAGAGGAAATAATCAAATTCCAAATCTCCTTCCAGATTCAATTATTATGAACTCTAGACAAATTAGAGTTGGTCTTGGAACTACAGTTGCAGATGCTGGATATGAAATTGGAAATACTTTTACACAACAAAAAACAAATGCAAGTGGAAATCTTGTAGGAACTGCTGGATCAGTAAGTGGAGGACTTGGGATAAGTAATGCCGGTCTTGGATATACTCCTGCAGATGCAAGTCTTACATTCTCTGGTGTCAATCTTGTAACAATTACTGGAAATGGAAGAGGTGCTCAAGCAGACATTACCATTGTAAATGGTACTATAGTTTCTAGTGGAGCAACTGTTTCTAATAATGGTGGATCTGGTTATCAAGTTGGTGATGTTCTCGGAATTTCCACAATAGGAATAGCAACAATTGGAACAAATGCAAGACTTACTGTTGCTGGTATTGGACAAACTAACGAATTGATTTTTAATTCTGTTCAAGGTGAATTTATTGTTGGATCTGCTAATACTATAATGTATACTAGCAGCGCAGGAATTACAACAGAACTTAACTATGGACTTCCCGGAGGAGTTGGTGGAGATGTTCAAATTTCAAATATCAATGTAGATGATGATGGATTGCACTTCATAGTAAATCATCAGAATCATGGAATGTATTTTGCGGATAATCGTGTTGCAATATCTGGAGTTGCTCCCGATATTAGACCAACAAAACTAACTGCGGAGTATACTTCTGGATCTACAGGTTCTATTGTAGTTGGTGGAGCAACAACATTCTCATCATTTGAAGGTGTTGGTGTTGGAACTACTAACGCTGGATATCTTTTAATTGGTGAAGAAATTATTCAATACACAAATGTTTCTGGAAATAGTATTGGTGGTAGCATTATTAGGGGAAGTGAACCAAGAAGTTACCCAGTTGGAACTCCAGTATTTAAGTATGAAAACTCTGGTATTAATCTGAATAGAATTAATACTACTCACAATTTAAATAATGTGACTCAATTAGATCCATTCACTTTTGACTCATATAAAGTTAAAGTTGATTTAAGTTCTAATGGAACTGATAGAAGCACTGATGTTGGATATCCAAAACTTTATATTGGAAGTACAAAATCTACTGGAGGTAGAAATATAAGGGCTACTCAAAATATGCCATTTGAAATTATTACTCCTCAGGTTCAAAATCTTACAGTTCCTGGAACAAATATTACTGCTCAGATAAGAACAACAACAAGTAAGAGTTTCAGTGGTAATGAAATTCCATACGTAGATTCTGGACTTGAAAATATTTCCATAAATCAAAAAAATTATTTTGATACTCCAAGAATGATTGCATCTAAAGTGAATGAAGATTTGAAATTAACTAATGTTATTGGTGGTAAGTCTATGCAAATGAGTCTGGCACTGAACACTACAGATAGTCGTATAAGTCCGGTTATTGATGCTCAGAGAGTTAATGCCATTATTACCTCAAATAGAGTTAATAATATTATTACAAACTATGCAACAGATTCTAGAGTTGACAGTGTTCAGGAAGATCCTACAGGATGTCAATACATTTCTAAAGAAATTGTTCTTGAAAATTCAGCATCATCAATTAAAATTATTGTTGCTGCTCATATTGGAAAAGAATCTGACATTAGAGCATTCTTTGCAGTAAATAATGAACCTGGATTTGATCCAATATTTACTCCCTTCCCAGGATATTCAAATATCAATTCTAGGGGACAGGTAATTGCTAAAGAAAATAACAATGGAGAATCTGATTCTTATGTTGTTAAGTCTAATACAAAGGCATTTGATAGTGAAAATGTTGACTATAGGGAGTATACATTTACGGTTGATCAACTCCCAGAATTTAGAACTTATAGAGTAAAACTTTCATTGTCATCCAATACTCAATGTTTTGTTCCAAGGATCAAAGATTTGAGAGTAATTGCATTAGCATAATATGGATTTTTATGATTTAGAAGGGCATAAGGATCTCGCAAGAGATCCTAAAACAAATGCAGTTGTTAATGTAAATACCTTGGAGTATAATCAATATCTATCAAGACGTGAGGTAAAAACCGAAAAGAATGATAAGATACAAAATATTGAAGAAAATTTTGCTAATATGCAGGGTGAGTTAAATGAAATTAAATCTCTATTAAAGGAGTTATTAAATGGATCCCGATAGCATAGAACTAAGTAATCTGTCAAAGCAATTTGCTTATACTAAAGTGGCATCAGAGATAGATAGTTGTAATGATCCTGATGAATTAAAGAACATTGCAAAGTCCTTTTGCAAACTTTATTATAAGCAACAAGAAACAATGAAACTAATAGGAATAGTAGATGGCAACTAAAAACATTACTTTTGATCCTGACTCAGGAGTTCCTTATGGAATAAATTTGACCATGTATGGTGGAGCAGATTTTTCTGCAGATTTAAATGTTCTTAGTACATCAAATACTGCATTCGATTTGACTGAATATTCTGGATCTGCAGCAATATCAAAAAGTGTTGCGGTTGGAGCTACTTTAGGAATAACTAGTTCGTTGACAGTTGGATTTACCAGTGCATATGATGGCAAAATTAAATTGTCATTAAGTGCAGTAAATACTAGAGGAACTACAGAAGGAAGATATATGTTTGATGTATTGGTAAGTAAAGGTTCTACAACCTATGCTCTTGCGAGTGGCAATGTAATGGTAATCAATCCAGTTTCTTCAGCACCATAAATACATTTAGGAAACTTGTGAATATATGGCACAACCAGCAAGTAGATCAGATTTAATCAATTATTGCAAAAGGCAATTGGGGGCTCCAGTCCTTGAAATTAATATTGCCGATGAGCAAGTAGACGATCTTGTAGATGATGCGCTACAATATTTTCATGAAAGACATTTTGATGGAGTAGTACAGACATATTTAAAATATAAGATAACTCAAGAAGATATTGATAGAGGAAGGGGAACGAATTCGGTAGGGATTGTAACAACAACAGTAGATACAACTATTGTTGGAACAGCAAAAACATTTAGTTATACTGAGAATAGTAATTATATTCAGGTTCCACCCTCAGTAATTGGCGTTAATAAAATTTTTAGATTTGATAGCAACACAATATCAGGTGGAATGTTTAGTCTAAAATATCAATTATTTTTGAATGATATATACTTCTTCAGTTCGATGGAGATGTTAACATATGCAATGACAAAGACAACACTTGCTGATATTGATTTTTTACTGAATACTGAAAGTCAAATTAGATTTAATCAAAGACAAGACAGATTATATTTGGATATAGATTGGGGCACCGTTGCACCAAACGAATATATTGTTTTGGATTGTTGGAGACTTTTAGATCCAAATGATTTTACTCGGGTGTATAATGATTCCTTTTTAAAAAGATATTTGACAGCATTAATTAAAAGACAATGGGGTCAAAATTTAATTAAATTTCAAGGAGTCAAATTACCTGGTGGTATAGAACTTAACGGAAGGCAAATATATGATGATGCCCAAAGAGATTTGGAAATAATTAGAGAGCAGATGTCAAATACATATGAACTTCCACCACTTGATATGATAGGCTGATGGTATTAAATCCCTTTTTCTCTCAAGGAACATCTTCTGAGCAAAATCTTGTTCAGGATTTAATAAATGAGCAACTTAGAACTTATGGAGTAGATATTTTTTATCTACCTAGAAAGTATCTATCAGAAAATACTGTAATAAGAGAAGTTGTCCAGTCAAAATTTGATATAGCACTTCCTTTAGAAGCATATATTGACAATTATGATCAATATTCTGGAGCAGGAAATTTATTATCAAAATTTGGTATAGAATCTAAAGATGAAGTAAGACTTATTATATCAAAAGAAAGATTTGAAAACTATATAACTCCACTGATTCAAGATCAATCAAATATAAAATTATCAACAAGACCTAAAAGTGGAGATTTAATTTGGTTTCCTCTTGATGATAGAATTTATGAGATAAAAGATGTAGAATATGCAAAACCATATTATCAATTACAGAACCTTTACATATATGAACTTTATTGTGAACTCTTTCAGTTGGAAGATGAGGTTATTTCAACTGGAGTTGAAGAAGTTGATAACAATTTAATTGGCGAAAATTATGATGGATCAACTGATGATGGAATTAATACTATTCAAGGTCCAACTCAAACTCTTACATTAGTCGGCACAAGTTCAACTGCAGCTGCAACTGTTAGTATATTTGATGGAGGAGTCCGATTCTTCACAATTACGAATAGAGGCGGTGGGTACGGTAGTGTCCCTACAGTGGGTGTCACGTCCGCTCCAGCAGGCGGTACAACAGCAATTGGTATTGCCACTATGATTGGTGGCATTAATGTCTGTAACCTCAATGCAAATTCAAGATTACAATCAGTTCAGGCAGTTAATGTTGCCAATTCAGGTGCTGGATATACTGTAGCACCTGGAGTAAAATTTTCTGGGGGAGGAAATGGAGTTGGAGCAGCTGCCACAACTACAATTGGAAATGGTGTTGTAGGTATTGTAACAATAACATCAGGTGGTTCTGGATATATCGATAATCCAACAATTAATTTTACAAATGAAGTATTTTTGACCGGAGTTACTACAGTTTCTGCTGCTGCAACTGCCATAGTTAGTGCTGCTGGAACTATAACTAACATCTATATTACAAATGCAGGTCTTGGATATTCTGTTGCCCCAACGATTGTTGTTGATAGTGCGGAGAGTAATGGTTCTGGCACATTTGCGTTTAATGAAATTATCACTGGTTCTTCTAGTGGAACTACAGCAAGAGTTAGAACATGGGATGCATCAACTAATGTTCTTATAGTTGGAACAATTTCTGGAGATTTTGTTTCAGGAGAAACTTTAGTAGGTGCAACTTCTGGTGCTTCTTATGAGTTACGTGTTATTGATGTTCAACCAATAGATGATGGATTTGCTGACAATATTAATATTGAAGCAGAAGCAGATAGTATCATAGACTTCAGTGAGCAGAACCCATTTGGAATGCCCTAAATAAAATATCTTATACTTGAGATATTGTAGAATTAAAAATGTTTGAATATTTTTACAACGAAATATTGAGGAGAACCATTATATCTTTTGGTACGCTTTTCAATGATATTAGCATTAAGCATGAAGACTCCTCAGATAACGTTGTAAGCGTTGTAAAAGTTCCTTTGGCATATGGACCTACCCAGAAGTTTTTAGCAAGACTAGAGCAGTCTCCAGACCTCAATAAACCCTTTGCAATTACTTTGCCGAGGATGTCTTTTGAGTTTACTGGATTAACTTATGATCCATCAAGGAAAGTATCCACAACCCAAAAATTTACAGTCAAAGATCCGGATGATGGAACTGAGACAAAGAAGGCATATATGCCAGTTCCATATAACATGCAGTTTGAACTGTCTGTTATGGCAAAATTAAATGATGATGCATTGCAAATTGTAGAACAAATCTTACCATACTTTCAACCAGCATATAACCTTTCAGTAGAGTTGGTTGAATCTATTAAAGAAAAAAGAGATGTTCCAATAATCTTGGAAAATATCACTATGCAAGATGATTATGAAGGAGACTTTACCTCTAGAAGAGTTCTTCTTTATACATTTAGATTTACTGCAAAAACATATCTATTTGGTCCTGCATCTTCTGCAACCAAGGATGTCATCAAAAAGGCTACTGTCAGTTATCTCACTGGAACGGATACTTCAAATACAACAAGAGAAGTTTCATACTCAGCAACTCCAAGAGCAATCAAAAATTATACTGGAGATGCAGCAACCACTCTTACTGCAGACATAACCATATCTGCAAAAACATTTGAAGTTGCGGATGGTTCTACTTTAACGAAAGGAACTTATATCGATATTGATGGAGAAGAAATGTTCATCAAATCAATTACTGGTAATAAAATTACCGTCAACCGTGGTCAGGATGGAAGTACAATTTCAAATCATTTGGGCGGAGCAGCAGTTCATAAAATTGATGCCGCAGATAATGCTCTTATTCAAACTGGTGACGATTTTGGATTTAGTGGTGGGTTCTAATGGCATCTATGACAAAAAAATTTGACGGACTGAACGAAACATTTAACACAGATGATGATCTCATTCAACCGGAAGTGATGGAAAAAAAAGTTGAAAAAATAAGAGAAACTGTTGATGATGTAAAAAAAGATTATGATTATACGAGAGGAAATTTATATTCCATAATTGAAAAGGGACAAGAAGCAATAAATGGTATTCTTGAACTTGCACAAGAAAGTGAAATGCCTAGAGCATATGAAGTTGCAGGTCAGTTGATTAAAAATGTTGCCGATGCAACAGATAAACTGATGGATCTTCAGAAAAAATTAAAAGATGTTGAAGAAGAAAAAACATCTAAAGGTCCATCTACTGTAAATAATGCTCTTTTTGTAGGATCTACAGCAGAACTTGCAAAAATGTTAAAGGACGGACTGAAGGAGGATACTAAATAACTTCGGGAGAGAAATCCCAAAGTAAAATAGTTACTAATAGAATGTCTAAAGAAGAATTGCCTTCT
>Ga0307488_10000849_pt1 | contig 25479 bp, 8 predicted proteins | sample SB02metaG_FD_202248 | JGI IMG/M metagenome (GOLD analysis project Ga0307488, IMG submission 202248) | Sea-ice brine microbial communities from Beaufort Sea near Barrow, Alaska, United States - SB 0.2 | ecosystem: Environmental > Aquatic > Marine > Coastal | place: USA: Alaska | collected 2017-05-06 | reverse complement strand
CGTTATGACCACTTCATCTTCAGGATTATACGGTAACTTTGGTCAGGCAAATTACGGTGCTGCCAAAATGGCTGTTGTGGGCTTAATGAACACCCTATGTATCGAAGGTCAAAAAAACAATATTCAGGTCAATTGTTTATCACCCACAGCGCGCACAGCCATGACGGAAGAACTCATTAAAGACAAACGTGTACTTGAACTTATGACAGTCGAATCTGTGACCACTGGTTTGTTAGCTTTAGTGGCACAAAACGCGCCTAATCGCACTATTTTAGGCTGCGGGGCAGGGGGATACGCTAGGGCAGTCATTAAAGAAACTAACGGTATATACTTATCATCTGAGCAACAAACCCCAGAAAACTTATTAGCCAGTTGGGATGCACTTGAAGACCAAAGTACTGCAGAAGAACTAAAAGCTGGCTGGATGCAAACCAACAAATATGTCGCTAAAGCGGCTGCTTCATTGGGTATTGATTTACGCTCTGAATAAAGGGGGATTATACACAACACAGAGCAGTATTAATTGAATGATAATGAACGTATCAGAGACAAGATGTCTGGCATATTTTACTTTCAACTCGAAGCGTATTACATTGAATTTACGCAACTTTATACATATTGGTATGACATGGGCGCCAAGTGGATAATGACTTCTGTGAGCTAGCTCAACCCTTCGCCAGCATCCATTAACACTGCACGTAACTTCATTGTCAATGGATGCTTGGGAGGCCATTGGGATCACAAAGGTGTAGTAGCATCCCTGAGGTTGGTTACCGGTGTTTCATCCATTTCTTTAAAATATCTAATAGCCTGTTCTCCATAACGGGCTTACTGAGAAAGTCGTCCATGCCTGCTTCTTCGCATTTTTTTCGGTTTTCCTCGGAGGCATTTGCGGTAAGCGCAACAATAGGTGTACGCGCTTTGGGTGAGGGCATACTTCTAATGGTTCTTGATGCTTGGTAACCGTCCATTATTGGCATTTCGCAATCCATGAGTATCAGTTCGAAGTGCTGTTGTTGAATTTGCTCTAAGGCTTGTTGACCGTTTTCAGCCGTCGCCACGGTGAGCCCGAAGCCTTCGAGCATATACTGAACAATAATGCGATTAATATCGTTATCGTCTACCACTAGAACATGGCCTAATAATTTGGCTTCAGAGATGACTTGTTTAACTTCATCGTCATGTACAACAGATCCTTCTTGGAGGTCGTTTTCATCTCGCTTTAGATTCAATGACACTATAAATGTCGACCCGACCTGCGGCTCACTTTGTACTCTGATAGTTCCGCCCATCAGATCGATAATTTGTTTGCAGATGGCCAACCCTAATCCTGTTCCACCGTATTTTCGTGTTGTCGATTCGTCAGCTTGTTTAAATGAATCGAACAGGGTTTCCAAATCATCAGGTAATATACCAATACCACTGTCCTTAACTTTTATTTCTAACTCAGAGTGAGTTGCAGTGAATGTTATGCCTATTATTTGAATGGTAACAGCGCCTTGCTCGGTAAATTTGATGGCATTATTTATTAGGTTAAGCAGCACCTGATTGAGACGGATAGCATCACCGATAAACACTTTGGCTAAATTCGTATCATACTCTAGAGATAGTTCCACAGAGTTCTGGCTTGCCTGGGAACGATAAAGCGATATCGCGCCTTGGGTTAACGTCTCCAAATTGAATGATCTTTCCTCTAAGGTCATTTTACCGGCTTCGACTTTAGATAGATCTAGAATGTCGTTGATAATGTTCAGAAGCGATGCACCGGAGTCATCTACTAATTTCAGATAACCTTTCTGAAGTTGTGTCAGTTTTGTTTTCCCCATAAGTTGCACAACACCGAGAATACCATTCAAGGGGGTGCGAATTTCATGGCTCATTTTTGCCAAAAACTGTGACTTTGCCAGCGTTGCACTTTCAGCTCGATTAACCGACGCTAATAATCGTTCAGATTCGTTAAATGCATTGGTGTATCTCATCATGAGAATAAATGATTGAGAACAAATGAACACAATATATCCAAAATCTGAGCTAAAGAACAAATAATGGTCGACTAGACCTTGTTGATAGATTAGGTCGCTAATAATCGATAGAAACAGAAATACGCCACCTGCTAACAGTGTCACAGAGCCGGGTTTTTTTTTCAAAGCGGCCACTATGAGTATATAAGTGGTATATAGGGCGAAAACGACAGTAAGCATTCGAAATATTGGAACATACTGGGTAAATATATTGACGGGAAAAACAACAACAGTCAGTGAAAATAAGATACAAATAGCCATGTAGCCATTTAAAAAATACTGAGAATACAACTGTGGAAATAGTACATGGATGAATGCTGCAAAAAATAGCACGCCCAAATAAAAGCTCAGATAATCCAGTTGCACTAGAAGGCTCCATTCTATGCCAGGGAAAATTGAGGGTAGATAGAGCTCGCCGGTTAATAGTGAGCGAAATGCCATTAATAAGCAAAATAGAGAAAACATCAGGGATGACTTCTCTTTCCTGCGATATAGATAGAGGCCTAAATAATATATGCCCATGATGAAAATAGCGCCACATAAAAATAGGTCAATGGAAAGATGGCCTTCTCTTATCTTTGTTATCTGAGGCTCTAAGCCTATTTCTATAGGATACCAAGCGCCGCCTTCAGTATGGAAGAAATTAGCGACCTGTAAGACCACATCCAATGTGTCACCGTCAGATTGATAGCTTGCCATCAGAGGCAGGTATTGAGGGGTCGTTGTTTTCAGTGTTGTTGCCACAACCCCATTGGAGGCAATCAGTTCTGAGTTAACAAACAAATTGTAAGATGTGCCCATCCAGCTGGTTCTAAACATCAGTTTGTTGTGGCGCTTGTTTGTGATGATACGCAGGTGGTAGGTGGCATAACCATCACCGCTAAGTGTCTCACCATTGACTTGATAGCCGTTCCATGAACTGGGTAATGTCACAAAGTCTTGTTCTTTGGGTGTGCCTTGGGAGGAAAACGCGTCCGGTGCCAATAATTGCTTCCAATGAAATCCCCATTCACCGTTAAGTCTTACAACACCCTCTTTTTCAAAATTCCATTGGGAAAGGTCCATGACGCCTTGGCGAGCAACAGGTGGGGATTTAATCTTGGATGTATCGCTACAGGATGCTAAGAATAAACTGGCTAATAAAAAATAGAAGCATTTATAATACAGATAGGCATGTGCAGATTTTTTTAACAAAGATGAAGCGTTTGGCATACTGATAAATACTCTATTAATCAACTCAGCTAACTGACTAGATAACATATTGTTAAGGCATCAAAATATTAGCATGACTATTCAATATTAATAACCATGCATTCCTATTTATTTATCTTTAAATCACCGGTCATTTGTATCCATAATACCTAACGGATGATGCTCTGCACTATCGACTCAAGATAGGTTTACAATCGAATTGTGGCTCTCGTTTAGTCAATATTGGAACATGGATCACGAGTAAGAAATGGCTGCAGTGAGGTATGAGGACATTGTATATAGGCTTACAATGGTGTGCTTGTTACCTGTTACAGTTTAAAACGTTCATCATGGAAGTCTGTATTTATGGCGTATGATCAATTTGTAGCGGATCACTATTTACATGGCAATTTGCTTGATGCTATTAAAATAGCACTTCTGGTTATGGGTAAAACCATTTAGACCGCAACCATTGAGGATCTTGCTGAACGTCGGTTGTGGGTTAGGAGGGACTGCTCGATATGTGGCATTAAAACACAAACATCATGTCGCAGGTGTCGACTTAACACCTGAATACATAGAAATCGCTAAAGCCTAAAGCTTGTTTAAAAAGGAGCCATTTTATGAGCGATGAGGAGCTAAGCCCTTTTGGGCTGAACACCAAAGAGGGACGGTATCAGGTGAAAGAACCGTTGATCTTAGTGTGCTGGAAAACGCCAATGTGGTGACGGCTGAACATTATGTGGATTAACTCAACAAGGATGTTAAGTCCATGATTAGAAAGGAGTCCGCAAAACTTACGTTGGCTAATATCAAGCCAATTTACTTATCAAATCGATGCTTTGTGTGTGATTAAATTCATGTTGTAAACTGAAGAAAGCCAAAGACGAATGAATGTTTGGAACTCAAACTATTACCAATCGGTTAACGGGCAAAAATAAACGTTCTGACAGTCAGGGCTTTCTACCCAATCCGCGCTTTGTGCCATTTTGTAACATCATAAGGAGCCGTTGGTGTGTTTTAAACCAGTGTCTCTTACCCCGCAGGTTCAGGTTCAAAACGTAAAAATAACTATTTTGTCTTTTCGTGGTAAAAATAGTTAACTTAATTTATAATAAAACTTATTATAAACAATATTTTATATTCGATGTGTAAAAATAGGTATGAAAAGTGCTACGTAGTTAGTACACCTTGCGTTTAATCGGTTAGGCGTTATGCACTTTCACCCAAAGATTACAACAGATAAAACCCAAGACTCCAAGTGAGCTTTTTATTGTTTAATATGCAGTTTTTGCTAAAAAATTGAGTGGTTATACCCAAGCAGTGCACTTTTTTTATTTTTAACGAACTAATATTTTAATGTCGCATGTAATGGCAACAAAATTTACAGAAATCTTGGATGAAATTCAACAATGTCAGATGTAGATGTAGATTTAGAGGATGCGGGGTCAGGAACAACTCTAGTTATTGATTCTTTAGATGCAATCAAAGTGTTCGGGTTTGATCTTGAAATCACCAATGCTGATGGCACAGTGCAAATTATTGCCAATGGACTTGTAGACTTTGTTGCTGGTGTTTTTTCTATCGAGACGGCTGAAGGGAAAGTGGACATTCTCAGCTTGGTCGATAGTAACAAATCTGCAGTGGAAAATTTAAATAGCATATTTCTTGAAGATCTTATACAGACGGCATCTGAAGAAGAAACAGATAGCACTGAGGATGCGTTACTTGACCAATTAAATCAAACCGATTCTAAACTCAAAGAAAATCAAGAGCTGTTAGCGCAAAAAGCCGCAGATATTGCTCAAATAGAAAAAAAATTAATAGAAGAGAAAGAACGTTCTGATAAGTTGCAAGAACAAATAGAGGCGCAATCATCGCAATCAGAACAATCAATAAGTGAAGCGAAAAATGCCATAGATGAAGCATCCCAACAAGAGACATTAAACACGCTGAGCGAAGCAGGTGAGCCTGCTACTGAAAACCCTGCCGAGATTAAGAAAGTAACGGCTGTTGTGAAAGCGGCAATTGAATCGACTGTTTCAGACGAGCCAACTTCTGAACAGGTGGTGGCGGTGGTTGAAGAGCCTGTAGCGTTGGAGTCCCTTAGTTTTACGTTGGCCAATACTTCAGATTCTGGTGTAAAAAGTGATTTTATTACTAATGTTAACAATGCGTCCTCAGGCAGCATCCTTAAATTTGAAGGCATTAGTGATCCCAATGTCACTATTGAGTTAATTATCGATGGTAATACATTCACTACAGTGGCGGATGCCACTGGCGTTTGGTCTGTTAATGCTTCTAATGTCTTAAATGATGGCAACTATACCGTAGACGTTACTGCTCAAGGGACGGGCGGCGCGAGTTTGTCACTTAGTAACACTTTGACCATCGATACTGTCGCTCCAGATCCGCCCAGTGTGAGTCTAGCCAACCCTGCAGATAGCGGCGTATTGGGTGATGATGTGACTAATCTGTTGCCTGTATTTAATGGTCTTGCAGAGCTGGGCTCAACCGTTTTGCTTACTTTGAATAATATTGCCTATCTAGCGGAAGTTGATGACAACGGTGCATGGGAAATAACAACGCAGGCATTAAGCAATGGCAGTTACAGCTACAATGTGACCGCTCAAGATATAGCCGGTAATATCTCACTGCCGACAACAAATAATATTGTCATCGACACGGAGAATAACTTTTCCGGCGGTGTAGATGAAGGCAGTAACTCCGGTGATGTCAACGACGAACTGACTAACATTCCTAACCCTGCATTTAGTGGTGCAGGCGAGGCTAATTCAAGCGTCACATTAAGGGTGCAGTTGGGGGCGGGTATTACTGAGCTTTATACCAGCGTTGTGGATGAGAATGGTTTATGGCGTATTGACGCCATAACGCCACTAGAGCAAGATGGTGAGTATCAATATACCCTTGAATCTGTTGACGTCGCCGGTAACGAAGCCGTTTTGAGTCAACGCTTTTTGCTGGATACGGTAGCGCCCGACTTTTCAGGAGGATTACTGTCAGACAGTGACAGCGGTCAATCAACCAGTGACGGCATTACCAATATCAACACGCCAACGTTTGGCGGTAAAGGGGAAGCCAATGCGACGGTGTTATTAACCTTTGCCAGTGGCGCTTCCTTCACCAGTGTGGTTGATGATGAAGGTAACTGGCAGATTGCCTTTACGACACCGCTGGCTGATGGCGATTATGTTTATACGCTTTCCAGTGCAGATGCAGCCGATAACATCACAACCTTGGCGCCGGCTACATTGACTATCGACATCTTGGAGGGCGTTGTCACCGGTGGTTTGGCCGCAAGTAGTGACACCGGCACTAGCGACTCCGATGGTATCACTAACCAGCTTGCCCCAGAATTTGCAGGGACGGGCAATGTTGGCGCTGTTATCACCCTAGATATTGACGCCAATCAATACAGTGCTACAGTCGATAGTAATGGGCAGTGGAGTATATTGGTGCCCACTGAAGCACCTTTATCTGCTGGCCTGCAAAGTTATGTTATCAAGGCTGTGACTATTGCCGGCAACGAGGCAAGTTTAAACGGTGAAATTACTGTTATCCCCAGTATTGAAAAGGCTGTAACGGTATCGTTAGTGACAGCGGATGATAGTGGTACGTTTAACAATGATAATATTACTCAGGTCACCGCTCCCCTTTTCACCGGTACGGGGGGGGTCGATAACGAGGTAGTACTGACCATCACTAGCGAACAAGGTGCCAGTCAGACCTTCAGGGCCACCGTGGATGCGAATAACCTTTGGTCTGTAAGAACCACTCCCACAGGTGGCAAATTAGATGATGGCGCCTATACCTATACTGCCACCAGTACCGATATTGCCGGCAATACCTCAACGACGCCGCTTGGTAATATGATTATCGATACCGAAACGCCGACATTATTAGGGGGGCTAAGTACTGATTCTGATACGGGCGGTTTAGACAATGATGGTATTACCAATGATACCCAGCCTGTCTTTGAAGGTACCAGTGACGCGGGCGCGGTGGTTGAATTACTCATTAACAATCGGTCTTATTCAGTCACAGTAAGTGATGACGAAACATGGTCTTTGCCGGTCGTTGATGTGTTATCAGACGCCACTTACAATTACACCCTAAATGCCACTGATGTGGCTGGTAATCAGACCACTGAAGCCGGCACTGTTACCATCGATACGTTGGCGCCGGTTTTCTCAGGGATGGTGCAGACAGATAGTGGCCAATCAGCCAGTGATGGCATTACCAATATTTCTGCTGCGATATTCGTCGGGACAGGGGAGGCCAATGCATCGGTATTATTAACCTTTACCAATGGCTTGTCGTATACCGGTATAGTGGATGGCACAGGCAGTTGGCAGATTGTATTACCAAACCCCCTGGCTGATGGTGATTTCACTTATACGCTTTCCAGTGAAGATGTGGCGGGTAACACAACCACCTTGGCGCCGGCCACACTGACCATCGATATCACCCCTCCGAGCTTATCTTGGGGACTGCGTCCTGACTCTGATACGGGCGCTTTAGACAATGATGATATTACCAATAACACCCAGCCTGTCTTTGAAGGTACCAGTGAAGCTGGCGCGGTGGTTGAATTACTCATTAACAATCGGTCTTATTCAGTCACCGTAGGTGATGATGAAATATGGTCTTTGCCGGTCGTTGATGCGTTATCAGACGCCACTTACAATTACACCCTAAATGCCACTGATGTGGCTGGCAATCAGACTACTGAAGCCGGCAGTGTTACCATCGATACCACCCCGCCGACATTATTAGGGGGGCTAAATACTGACTCTGATTCGGGCACTTTAGACAATGATGGTATTACCAATAATACCCTTCCTGTCTTTGAAGGTAGCAGTGACGCGGGCGCGGTGGTTGAATTATCCCTTAATAATGTCACGTATTCTGCCACCGTAGGCATTGATGGTAAATGGTCTATCCCTGTCAGTGATACGTTGTCAGATGATAGCTATGCTTACACCCTAAGCGCCACCGATGTGGCCGGTAATCAGGCCACTGAAGCGGGCAGTATTACCGTTGATACCCAGCTGCCTGCTTTATCAGGGGGGTTGTGGGCAGCCAATGACAGCGGGAAGTTAGACAGTGACGGCATTACCAATATCACCACTTCTACATTTTTAGGCACGGGCGAAGTCAATGCACCGGTATTCTTAACCTTTGACAATGGTAATTCCTATGCCGCCATTGTTGACGCAGTAGGCAACTGGCAGATTGCATTGCCTAGCGCTCTGGCCGACGGTGACTACACTTACACACTTTCCAGTGAAGATGTGGCTGGTAACACAACCACCTTGGCGCCGGCTACACTGACCATCGATACAGTCATGCCATTGCTTAGCGGCGGTTTGGACGAAAGTAGTGACACCGGCTCAAGCAACACTGACGGGATTACTAACTCAGTTAATCCTCTTTTTTCCGGTACCGGGGAGGCCGGCGTTGTCATTACCCTAGAGATTGACGCCAATCAATACAGTGCCACAGTCGATAGCACTGGGCAGTGGACTCTAGCCGTCACCACTGATTTATTTGCAGGTCGGGTAGCATATGTGCTGAAGGCTACGGATATCGCCGGTAACGAGGCTAGCGTGAACGGTAATTTTACCCTCATCCCAATTATCGAAACTCCTGTGACAGTTCGCTTAGCTCAGAGCGCGGACAGTGGCACGTTTAATAATGATAATATCACTAACAGCGAAAGTCTTGTTTTCACCGGTACGGGTGGCGTGGATGATGAGGTTATCCTGACCATCATTAGCGAGCTAGGTGGCAGTCAAACCTACCCCGTCACTGTGGGTGCGAATAAAACGTGGTCCATTGATAGTGTGTCTACCTTAGCGGATGGTGTTTATACCTATACCGCTGCCAGCACCGACCTGGCAGGCAATGCTTCGACTACCGAGGCGGTTAGTTTTACCATTGACTCGGTTAATATATTTTCCGGCGGGCTAGATGATACCGGCAACTCAGGTGATGTCACCGATGTTATTACTAAGATCCCCAACCCTGCCTTCAGCGGTCTCGGGGAAGCGGGTGCAAGCGTCAAGCTAACCGTGACATTGGCCAATGGCAGTACTATAGTTTCCAACGAAACGGTCGATGTGAACGGGGACTGGAAGATTGACCCCATAGCCCCCCTTTCGCCAGACGGTGTGTACGCATATACCCTTGAGTCGGTTGACATAGCCGGTAACCTTATTACATTGAATCAATCGTTGACACTCGATACGCTGGCGCCCGCATTTGCAGGCGGGTTACTGACAGACACAGACACGGGCTCAAGCGACACTGACGGCATTACCAGTAACCAGACACCCACGTTTGGCGGTACTGGGGAAGCCAATGATGTGGTGTCATTAACCTTCACTGGTGGTGTGACCTACACTGCTGTGGTTAATACTGACAACAGCTGGGAGCTTATATTACCGACTACTCTGGCTGATGGCGAGTATGAATATGCGCTCTCTAGTACCGATGCAGCCGATAACGTAACAACCTTAGATCCTGCAGTTCCGCCGCCTAAGCTGATCATTGATACCAGTACACCAACACCTACCGGTGGTTTAATTCACGATATTGTCAATGACACAGGCACTGTTCAGGATGACAATGTCACCAACAATGCAAGCCCTGACTTTGAAGGTACGGCGGAAGTCAACGCCACTATTACCTTAACGGTTACAGATAGTGGGGGCAACGAATTCGAATACGAGGCTACGGCTAGCGATATTACCCCTGATGATGATAATGATAATGATAATGGTGTCTGGAGTATAACGCACACCGATGTTTTCGCAGAAGGTCAGGTATCTTATACTATCAAAAGTGTTGATGTCGCCGGCAACATCGAAAACACAACGGGAACGTTTGAGCTCATCCGGACTATCGAACCCGTCACGGTGGCGTTACTAAGTGACAATGGCACCGACATCGATGTCGATAACATCACTAACATGGGTAGACCTCATTTTGCCGGTGTGGGGGGGGAGGGGGATAAGATTGAACTCACCATCACGAACCAGGTTGGCGCCCCAATCCCCCAAGTTTTCACCGCCACTGTGCAGGACGATGATACGTGGTCTATTGAGCTAAGCGATGTTTTAGATTTAGACTTAGACTCGGGCGATTATACTTATGCCGTCAAGAGTACCGACATTGCTGGCAATACCGATGATGTCAGCGCTGTGGACTTTACGGTTGATACCATAGCGCCAGGAATAACTGGCGGCCTAGATGTAGACAGTCATACGGGTGGGCTAGATAGTGATGATGTCCCTCTACACGTTGGTTTTACAAAGCAGACTTCTCCTGTATTTAGTGGGACCAGTGAAGCGGAAGCGGTGGTTACATTAACCATTGATGGCAAGGATTATTCCGTCACCGTAGGCGGTAGCGGAAGTAATGAATCTTGGTCCATCACTGTAGCTGATACATTGCTGGAAGGTGAGCATAATTACTCCCTCAGCGCCATGGATGTGGCTGGCAATATCGACACTCTCACCGACACCATTACGGTTGATACCACAGAACCAGATATTCAAGGAGGCGTCTCGTCCGTTACGCTCGAAGACACAGGCTTATTTCAGGATGACGGTGTTACCTCCAATACAACTCCGTTGTTTGCAGGGACAGGGGAGGTTGGTGCAAAGGTAGAATTAATCTTTACTGCTACCGATCCCTCTGCCTTTGTTGTTAGTAGCACTCGCCATGACTACAGCGTTGAGGTTGATGGTGACGGCAATTGGGAGATTAACCTTGAGGGGGCTCTGGCTGAAGGCCTCCATGCTTATACGCTTTCTGGCACCGATGCAGCCGGTAATACACAGACATTGTCGACTGCTTACGTGACCATTGATACCGATGCCATTCTTACGGTCAGCGGGTTAACGAATACCACTAACAGCTACAACCCCGCCCTTTCAGTGGGACCAGTGGATCAGAAAACCAACCATATTCAGCCAGTTATACAGGGGTCAAGTGAGGCTAATGCCGTTATTACCCTAACGTTTTTCAAAGATTTGGTGGCTGTGCCTTCCGGTGACTTCTCAGCTACTGTTATTGCTAACGGTGACTGGACTGCAGATGTGAGCAGTCTGGCTGAAGGGGACTATACCTATACCGTTAAATCTGTGGATCGGGCCGGCAATGAAACGTTAGTGGAAAATCAAGTGCTGACCATTGACCGCTCAAATACGTTTACCGGTGGGTTAACGCAAGATAGAACCAATGACACCGGGACTTTTGAAAATGACGGTAAGACCAACAATCAAAGCCCTGAATTTTCAGGGACCGGAGAAACCGGCGCGCTCATTACCTTAACGACTACAGATGTTAACGCAACAATATCCACATACACCACCACAGTTACCGATAGTACATGGAGTATACAGCTGCCCTCTGCTACGGCATTGCTATTGCCTGAAGGCAAGGTAGATTATACTCTCGACAGTGTTGATATCGCCGGCAATGCGGCAACACAGCAAACGGGTAATATTGAGATCATCCTTAGTATTGAACAGGTCACGGTAGTGTTAGGCACGTTGTCCGATTCGGGTGTGAGTGATAACATTACTAATGAGAAGCGCCCCTCTTTTGTGGCTACCGCGGGTGAGGGGGATGATTTAGAATTTACCATCACAAACAGCTCAGGTGACGTCCAAACTTTCACCCAGACGGTGACGTCGACGACGGCAGGGGTTGTCACTTATACTATTCTAATGGATAGCGAATTAGATGATGGGGAATATACCTATACCGCCACCAGCAGCGACGCCATAGGCAATGTTTCGACTACCGATCCTGTCAGTGTCATTATGACAATCGATACCGCAATCCCGGTATTATCAGCAGGACTCGATAGCGATGACTCGGGCCATTCAGATAATGATGGTGTGACCAACACACAGCCTACATTTGGGGGGAACATTAATGAGGCGGCCCAGATAACATTAACCATTAATAACCAAACATATACAGACACCGTATCAGGCAGTGGTGCCTGGTCTATCCCTGTAACCAATGCGTTGGACAACGGTACCTATGCGTACATCACCAACGCCACCGATGTGGCCGGTAATCAGAGCGAGGATGTAGCGGGGTCTATTACGATTGATGCTAGCTTACCGATAGTGACCGCATCACTTGATACTGATTCGGGTTTGAACACAGCTGACGGGATCACAAATCTTAATACACCGAGTTTTTCTGGCACGGTGAGTGAGTCGGTACATACGCTGACATTGACGATCAATAGTGTAACGCATTCTGTCAATGTGAACGCTAGTGCTAATCCGGATGGTGATTTTCCTTGGTCTTTTGTTCATCCGACTGCACTCCCTGATGGCCCCTATACCTATATGCTTACCGCGACAGATGCTGCGGGTAATGTCGGTACAGACACCGGAAATATCACGGTGGATACGGTTAACACCTCATTGACGGACAGTGATACAAACTTTGCCGTTAAATATGGCGATTTTGCGGCAGTTGTGGATGGTAATCCTGAAAATAATAATGCCGCAGCGCAGGTGGGGGAGGTGGCTAGGGTATTAGGTGCGGATCCAAGTTTTTTCAATATAGGTGATATTGGTGGTTCTATTTTTGTTGGCGGTAACACTGTCGTCTTCTCAGGCAACGATATTCAATTTAAGAACACCGACATTATCACCCTAACGGTAGGGTCTGAAAGTTTTACGGCAAGTCCTGTAGGCGGGGTCTGGAACATTACTGCAACCCCAACCGCATTAGAGGCCGTCCAAGGGGACACCGCGGGTTATAGTCTAACGATGACTGATCTTGCCGGTAATAACGACACAATTACCGGGACGTTCATTGTTGATCTTACCTTCCCAACTAATACAACAGTGACGCTCAACGAGAACGGGGGGGCAACGGATAGTGAGGACGACGTGACCAACACTCCTGAGTTTTTCGGTAGCACGACGGCTGATTTAAATGTAAGACTTGCTCTTACATACGATGGGGCTTCTTCTGATCCAAATTTGATTTACCAAGATACCTTCGACGGTGTGACGGATGGTACTACTGGAGCGTATAGTTTTACCCCTGATTTGACTGGTTGGGCAGACGGTGTCTACAATTACACGGTTTTGTTTGTGAACAAAGCCGGTGAGCAAACACTCTCTACTGAACACACATTCACCTTAGACACGGTCACCACCGGGACCATTGGTTTGGCGGACAATGACGATAATACGGTAACAGCGGATGCTAACCTGACGAAGTCAGATACACCCATGTTTGCTGGGACGTTGGAGGCGGGGGCAGCGGTAAGCATTACATTCTTTGATAGCAACCAAGACATGATCGGAACCCCACAAGATGGACTGTTAAATGCAGATGGAACTGAGTGGAACCTTACGTATCCAACAGTTTTAGATGACGCTACCTATACTGCACAGGCAACCGTTACGGATACCGCGGGGAATACATTTAGCGAGACTATCACGTTTTCCGTTGATGTAGTGGCCCCTACCATTGCACCCAGCATACTCCTTGACGATACTACCAATAGCGGCGCAACAGTGGATACTATTACCAATGCCACATCGCTTACCTTTGGCGGTTCAGCTCCCGCCAATGAGACACTAGACCTTAGAGATACAAACAGCGACCTTATTCAAACCGTAGCGGTCAATAGCAGTGGTGTCTGGAGTGCAACCTTAACGGGCTATGGTGAAGGCGATCACACCTTCAGTGTGGTTTATTATGATGAATCCGGTAACGCTTCTCCCATCGACGAGATCACAGTTACGATTGACCAGACTGCAATGACACCTTTTTACGCTGGATTTAAAGATAACGCACAGGATTTAGTTGGATTCATTACAGGCGATTTTAGGAGTCAGTTAAGTCAGGGAACTAGCGTGAAAGGTATTAATGCCGAGGAAGGTGTTACGGTTACTTTAGTTATCAAAGGGGTGACTGATATATCATACGATGAAACATTGACTACAACAGTTGACACTGACGGTAACTATGAATTGCTATTACCCGATGGGCTTGATCAAGGTGATTACACCCTGAAATTGACGGCTGTCGACGCTGCAGGCAATGTGGCGGAGCGTGATCTAGAATCCCTGTTTATTGGCCTGACCCTGACGGGGGGCTTAGACGTAGATTCTGATTTGGGCGCTTTAGACAATGATGGCATTACCTCTGACACGTCGCCGACATTTACAGGGACCGTTGATGCGGGAGCGACAGTCAGTATTTACCTTAATAACAACCCCGTAGCCGTTGGTACGGCTACGGGTGATAGTGATGGGAATTGGACTTACACCTCTGGCAACTTAGCTGATGGTCCTCAAGCCGTTCGCTTTAGCGCAACCGATGGGACTAACAACACTGAAGACTTGAGTGATGATATAAACCTGTCGTTGGTGATTGATAGTGAGGCTGATCTCATCGTTACCGGCCTAAGTGATGCCACTGATACGGGGACAGATGATGATTGGGAAACTGCGGAACAAAATGTCACTTTTGAAGGAACTGACACCCCAGGGGCCATCATTACCTTAAGTATTGATGATAAAGAATTCTCCAGTACGGCTAATGGTCAAGGTAATTGGAGTATTTCCCCCGACGAGCTGCCCTTTGATGATTACGCCTATACTGTTACCTCTTTGGATCTGGCGGGTAACACTAGCACCATCGTTTCTAACCAGGACCTTAGGATTGCCTATGAATCAGAAGGCATCACCGCGGGTTTAGACAGTGGAGATGACCAAGACGCTTTACCATACGATAGCAGCACACAAGGTGATAATATCACCAGTAATACCGCCCCGGTTATTTCTGGTGCAGTGACCGCTTCAGCAGTAGTGACCTTAGTGTTTACAAAAGATGCTGACAGCACCACGTTTACGGGTAGCAGCACCGCTAGCCTAGATGGACTGTGGGCATACCAAATTCCATCAAACTTAGCTGACGGCAGCTATACTGTGGAAGTTGATTCGATACTTAATGGTGCGGATGCACAAGAGCTTGAGGGCGACTATCACTTCACCATCGACACCACCATTACTGCGGTTACCAATACTACTTTTGGCGTAGAAGGGGATATCACCAACACTACCACTGATGCGATTGCGCCCATTATTACCGGACCAGGTGAGGTAGGGGATACCGTGTCGATTACTATCAGTGGGAGCACCTTTACAGGTATCGTTGGCTTAGACGGGACCTATCAAGTAGCGTTGCAAGGCATCCCTGATGATACGTATAACTATACCGTAACCACAGAAGATGAAGCTGGTAACGTGGCGGGGTATATCGCGGGTGGCGACGATACCCAAAATAATAACGCGACGAAACAGATTATTATTAACCGAGTCGTACCTGAAACAAGCTTAGTACTTTCCCAGGACAGTGTTGAACTTGATAACACTGTCTATGATTTGACTCCAACACTTCAAGGACAGCTTACGACGGACGTTGCCGAACTCTCTATAACATTGGAAAATGCGATTACGGGTGAACAAACCAAATATGTTATTAGTGTCTTTGACTCAGATTTGAACTGGTCACACACTTTTGATGAATTGGCTGTGGGTAGCGCCTTCTTTTATACTGCGTCTATTATAGGATTAGTCGGTGAGGAATTTGAGGAAAATGGGTTCTTTAGAATACGATCCCCTCTTGAAGTTGATGGTCTAAACGATGTTACTAATTCAGGCAGTGTTGAGGATGAAGTGACCAATGACAATACCCCGACATTTGAAGGCACGGGGCTGCCTGGTGCAACAGTTACGTTGGACATAGACGAGGAAACATACTCCGAGACGGTTAATGGCGATGGGGACTGGTCGATAGACGTCACTAACGCGTTACCCGAAGGCAGCAATAATTATACGGTTACGATCGTAAATTCTGGTAATACCATCTCTACTCAAAATGGGACGGTAACAATTGACACCACTTTACCAAGCGCTAATTGGAGAGTTACTGACGTCGATAACGATAACAAGCCTGAATTTACAGGCTTGAGCACCTTACCCTCTGGGGACGTAGTCACCATAATGTTTGATGATGGTGAAACAGTCAGTACTACCGTACAACCCGATGGTACATGGACAGTGGAAACGGGAAATGAGCATGTTGCCGGTGCTATCTATGATATTACGTTTAGCGGCGGCATCTCTGAAACACATGAAGATATTATACTATAATCCATAGCCCGCAATCACGCCGAGGCCGTGGTCAACGGATATTGGCCGGCTTTGTCGGCAAGTCGGTCTGCCTTCTTTGACTGGGGGGGTAACTGTGTTTAATACGACAGCGGAGGGGGACAAGGTAGCATTGACAGTAAAATACGGCTCGTATTGTCGTTATTTCAAGGCTAATGAGGGGGGAAGTCTAACGGCACCCCGCATAAGGCTAAGGTTGACTGACGACAGTCAACCTTAGCCTTAAAGAATGATACGCTTCACACAGGCAGCGATCCGGTATATAATTCTCCCAATTCATATAATTCATATAATTCAAAGGCGTAGGTGAAAGCAGATACCGCGTTTGACATTTTTAATGAATAAGTATCAATTTATACAAGGTTGTTCAGTTACATGATACGCAGCAAACCCTATGTTGTTTTGGGCTTTTTATGTTTTTTATCCCCACCCGCATTCTCATCCTATGATATCGGTGTTCAGCACATCATGTCCTCAGTGATGACATCGTCAAAAGAAATCGAGTCGTTTAAAAAATTACTGTTAGCGGATGATGATCTGGTTGCATCCGAGAAAAAATATTTTTATCCTAAAGTCAATCTTACCTCTACATACAATGATTATTACGGGGATATATCGCCTACCACGGATAGGGATTTTGATGTCAGGCTTGAGCTGTTAATGACCCTATACTCGGATACGACCAGCAGTAAAATTTCTGCCGCAGAAAACAATCGTTTATCTTCCGGATATAATTTAAAAGAAAAAGTGAATGAGATATATTTCAGTATTGTAGGTTCATTAATTAGCATTGAAAGAAGTCGCATATTTTTGCAAGATGCCAAATTGATTGAAATACAACTTAACAATTATATCGCCCGCGTCAGTGAGTCGGTTAACCAAGGTATATCCCCCCAATCTTATTTACGAGAAACAGAATTGGTCAAGGTTAGGTTCGATAATATTATTACCACCGTAGAGTCTAACATCGACCGCTATTTCAAAGATTTGAGTTTGGCCACAGGGTATGAGGTAAAAGATAGCACTAAAGTAGGTGTGAACGCTGATTTCCTTGAGTCCATATTACAAAATGAAATCGCATTTGATCCCTCGTTACCCGCGCGCAATAATTTTGGTTTATTGGCCAAGTATCATCAAGTGCAAGGCTTGCAAGATTCAGCCGACGCCCAACTTGAAAAAATGAAATTAACGTTTTTTAATAACACCGATAACGGATTAATCTCTACCGAGGCAAATATAAATCGTGGTTTACGCAATACCTCGGTTGTGGGTCTGCGCTTTCAATACCAGCTGTTTGATTACCAACAAATAAAAAATCAAAGCTCTAGCTACAACAGTTATTATTCTGAGCTTGCACTGCTTGATTATGAAAAGGAAAATATATATTTAAAGGCTCTGCAACTAAAAGATAATTATTTTACCCTAGTGAAAAAGCGTAGCAACTTACTTGAACAAGTAAAGCTCAGCAAAGAATTGGTGGCAGCCCAGGAGCGTGAAATCTTGCTGGGTAGGATAGATTTCATTGATATAGTGAAGAGTTTGCCCGAACTCATCCGCACGGATGTCACCCTGCTTGATAATGATCTTGACCTTTACAATACGATCACAGACTACAAGCGCCTGGTTTCGATTAGATTTGATTTTGAAGGCTTATAAACACGCATCACATTATAAAAATAGGGTTTATTTGTCATGAGTGGATAATAAGCGCATGGAGTCTAGACATAGACGGCAAAGACCGTTGGTGATTAAGGAGGGAAGATAATAATGTTAACTATAAAACGAATTTTCTCTGTGCGTGTGCTTTTCTCATGTGTTTTTTTCTTATGTGTCATCTTATTTATGGCCCTTTACCCCATTGAAGTGGTGGCGCCTGGACAAGGGATCACGATTATTAAAGAAAGTGATGTGGTGATTAAAGCGCCCGAGTCGGCGTATGTGAAATCACTCTTCGTTTCACAATCCGACCTCGTTATGTCCGGAGAGCCTCTGCTTAGCTATCGAAATTTAGATGATGAGTATTTATTGGCCAAAACCCGACAAAGTTTGACCCAAGATCTTAATAAAGAGCAAGACATGTTACATGAATTGTGTTTTTTATATTCTGCAGCGTTTCCTGATAAGTCAGCTGATTATGTCTCGGTATATGGAGATTGCGGTTATGGCAAAACAGGTGTTTCTGAAGGTGGTCGCTATGTTTCTCAGTTTTATGAAGATTATAAGCAAGAGAAAAACTTTTTTTTAAAATCTGCATTACAAGGTATAAAACGAAAAGAAGAACTGCTTAAAAAGCAAGGTATTCTATATAAAAAAAGGAATGCTTTACTCAAAGGGGCGGCAGGTACCCTGCGTTTTTATGATTTAGATGTAGAGTTGAGTAACCTTGCTAATGAAGTGACTGCCCACGATTTGATTGGACTCGAAAATAGAAAAAAAATGGATGACAAGTTAATCCTGTTTAGTATGAAACGCGCAGAAAGAGCATTGGGCATAAAACGAGAGCATGAGAAAATAACCGATAATATATTGGAAAAAAGTCATCAGTTGATGCTGTTATTGGAAAAGAAACAATTGTCAGTTATTTATTCGCCCATACCAGGTAGTGTGCTCAGTATGATGGAAGGTGTGTCTGAAGATACTTTCATAGAGAAAGGCTCGGATTTGTTTGTTTTAAAAAAGGAAGGCGGGTCTAAAGAAATAAAAGCTAAGTTTGATACCCGCTATCGGTCTTATTTAGCCGTGGGCTCTGAGGTGAAAATTAAAATTACGGCTCCGGGCGTTAATCATTATTTTTCCGGTCTGATACAAGATACCAGTTCTGACTCCTTAGAGCATAAAAAAGGAGACGCAAGCGCAGGTCGATATTATGAAGTGACTATTTCACCAGAGCAACGTTTTATCGAAACGTCATTAAGCTTAGGACTTGAAGTTCAGGTGTTTGTTGTGTCAGATAAGACAACTGTCCTTGATTATATTCTTAGCGTGGTTCCTTCACAGTTAAAATTTGAGGTTTGGTGATTTATGATAGGTTTTGTTTGTGCTATATCTGCTGCTTTATGTATTATTATTTTGATTACCATATCGTCATTATTGGGTTATATACAGACAGTGATACCGACGCAAGGTTTGAATAAAATTGATGAATTGCATTATTATTTTTCCACAGAAGATACCCTCTTTCAACGGGATGGGCTTCGCGAAATAACCTTAGCTGTCAATACCCTTGAAACTGAGAATAAATTTACACTGTCTTCTTTAAGACCCGGGTGTAATTATGGTTTTAATAGAACGCAGAAGTACATGGCTCAAACCGCAACGTTTAACTATATCCGTATAAACAAGTTTTATCAAAATGACCTTGAAAATACATTTACCATACAACCGATTAAAATCGATAATTATGAGCAAGGTATAAATACTTGTTATGTTGATCTGTATTTTAAATATTAACGAGAGAGATACCGTGGACGATGAAACCCTCACCCCCTTTGTAGATGCATTGTCTGCTAGTTTAATTATTATGGTGCTCGTGGCCATTTCTTTCATTTTGCAAACCACCTTATCCCTAGAGACAAGTGCTAGAAATTTTGTCAATACACCAGCAGAATCCGCCATGCCTATTAGAAAGACCGCTTACAACCCCTTTAATTTTCAGCGCCCGTTACGCATAGATACCGATAAAAAAGAGATTCTTTATTTTATAAATTTCACCTTGAGTTACGAAGATATTCTCAGTATAAAAAAATCAATAAGCAGTGAGAAAGCATTAAACATTATGATACGTTCAAATCAATCACAAGAGAAAGCCACTATTAATATGCTGCGTTTTATCAAGTTAATTAACTTACCGAAGGCCATTGAAATCAAAACAGAAATTATAGAAAGCGGATCTACTGTCAATCGTTTAACTTGGAGTAATTAGCACATGCACTTTATTGGGATATTATTATATTTTTCATCGGTTATTGTTGCTATCAGCTTTGATGCTAGCCGTACGTTTTTACTAACAACCTTTACCCTTGCTCCAGAGATTATGATCCTTATTATTATCGGGTTTTTTTATCCTTTGATGGTGTTTGTCTTTGCTTACTTTAGTGACCAACAAAAAATTACCAAGGCTTTTTTTCAATCACAAGCATTCCTGGCTTCTACACTGTGTGTGTCATTAGGTCTTATCGGGACTTTTTTCGGCTTATCTGGGATGGTAGCTTCCATATCTGCAGGGATGAATGCGGAAGGGGACTTTAATGTCAAAATAACCTCTTTGCTGAGCTCTATCGGGTCTTCCTTGGATGCGATGTCATTAGCCTTTTTAACGTCGATTCTGGGCGTGGCTGCTTCTGTGATTATTTTAGTTTCGTGTAATTATCTGGCCTTGTATTTTAAAAATCAAAGGGTGGACGCGGGCACAATAGGCGCTCCTAGCGGGACATATTCTGAGTCATCGCCTATGAATGTGGACGATTTCTCCAATGCGATACATCGCTCGTTTAGTCCTATATTCAGTGCGCTGAGCGCTTCTGTTGATGGCAATAACGAGGTCCAGAGGTCACTATCAAACAAGCTAGATGACCTTATGTTGAAACAAAGTCACATTTTGAATGAGGGCTTCGAACACATATCAAAGTATGCTGAAAAAATAATTGAACAGATGACGCTCAGTAACACTCACTTAGCTTCCTTGCAAACCACATACGAAAGTTCAAATAGTCAATACACTGCACAGACGCAAGTCTTTCATCAGCAGCTAAGCCAAATGGCTGAATTTTCATCCAAAATAGCGACAGAGCTGAAAGAGGGAGCAGCGAATTCTCATGCAGTGCAAGCCCTACTTGAGAATATAGACAATAGCCTACACAGTTTATCTAGTGGCGTTGATCAAGGATTGGCGGATGCCAATTATGTATCCAAGCAGATCGTGTCAGAAGTCAGTACAAGCAATGACACTCTCGGAGCCTTACGTCAGACATTTGTCACCTTTGACGCCTCATACCAAACGCAGGCTGCCCGCTTTAACACTCTTACTGATAAGCATTCTCAGGACGCAGCAGCATTGATGTCTGTGATGCAAGCTATCAAGATTGTACTGGCTCCGCCTTTACATGATGCGTTAGCGACAGCGATAACGGACAATAAATTAAATATCATGTTCCAGCCAAACATTAATAAAGATCAAGGGATTGTCGGTTGTGAAGTGTTCGTTAAATGGGATGACCCTGTTCGGGGCCGCGTCTCGAATATGGATATATTTAGCCCAGACATGCAAAATCATGTTGGTCTCATGGCTGATTTAGATAAATGGGTGTTAACCCACAGTATTCAACAACTCGCTACTTGGATAAAAAATGGTGTCTGGAAAAAAGATTCCATCATGTCGATTAATGTTTCAGTGAGTCTGTTGACAGATCCTTCTTTAATTTCTTTTTTGAAAGACGCTATTACCAGTAACATGGTTCCGGCTTCTTATCTGGCGATTGAGTTTAATGAGTCATCCGTCTCAAACACTAATTTTCAGAACCTTAAACAAACGTGTAAAGATATTAATGATCTTGGCTGCAATATCTATATTGATAATTATGGCTCAGGCCACTTTTCAATGGTTATGTACCAACAGTTGTATGTGAATAAATTAAAAGTTGATCGTGTCATCATAAAAGAATTTTTAGATACCAAGTCAAGTGGATCTATCCTTCGCTCGATCATTGCTTCATCTAGAGAGTTAGGGATAGACCTGATGGCTGAAGGTGTTGAAGATGATATCCAGAAGTCTAGACTAGTAGAACACGGTATCAGTTATTTTCAGGGCTATTGCGCATCGGCGCCTGTCAATAGTTCTGACTATTACACCTATTTAAATGAGCACAGTGAAGTATAACGTTACTAAGCATTATCACTGGGTAGAGAATAAGTTTATAAATGAAAAAAAGCATTGAACATCTACTCGCCTATCACGGGGCGGTTTACGATACGTATCGATTTGAGCATCTTCAGTTTATCGATCGCGAAAATTTTTATGATCAGTTAAATGGCCTATTTACCGCCCCGTTAATTCATTATAATCTTGAAAAACAGTATATCTCTGAGCTAGTAGATCTACCCGATTGCTTTATTTTATTGGGGGAGCAGCCTGATTTAGTCAGGTGGGTCGATGGTGTATGCGTTACTCGGTTAAATATTATATTGCCTGAAGAAAAAATATTAGGAATGCCTATCCTAGTATTAACCGAACATCCAAAGTTGCACGATAGCAAGTCATTTACAGAGGTGATCATTGGTTTTTTTCCAAAAAAATACCTTTTCATACTTTTATTAACCCCCTTTGTATTGCTTCCTGCATTCTTCACTAATTTATTTAATACACGTCTCATTTTTAACAATGAAGTGTATACGTTGGTTTTTATCGCGGCTGTTTTTTTAAGTGCTTATTTTGTGGACTATATTGGAAAAGTATGGATAAAACGCTTTACCTTAAAAGACTTGGAAAATAATTCTGATAAAATAGAAAGGTATTTCCTGTTGTTATTACCTTTCTTAAATCAAGTTAACATTATTACCAAAATTCGTACGATAGAAACCAGTAAAAAAATGGTGTGGGAGTCCATTTCAGGTTTATTAGTCGACTGTGTTGTTTTTGTATTACTATTCTCTGTGTTATTTTTGATTTTAGGCGGAAAATCTTTTGCCTTGTTAATGTTTTATATTGTTCTTATATCCCTTTCTATCTATATACGCTACAGGAACTATAAAATTCATCTTCAAAATGAAAATGTTCAGCAAGAATTACTTGTTGAACGTATTTACTATTATAGAAATAGTAAACAATTTTTACAGTTAGATCCTTCTTTCTATTTATCTCAGTTTGAAAAGATTTACAAAAAAGCAATCAGTATTGATACCGGTGTCACGTTAATCAACTTTAAGTGGGATGAATTTGTAAAAGCCAGTTCTTTTACTGCCAGTATTATTTTATTTTTGGTTATCTATTTTGAAGTGCAATCCAATGTCGAAATATTTACCGTCTTGATTGCTCTGTTAATCATTAATGGTCGCATATCTGCAGCAGCCATTTCATTTGTGACCAAGAGTAACTATGCTCTTTTTTCTCTACACCACATTCGACAATCAATCGATGGCTTATTTGATTCTGTCGACGAGTCTGTTTTCTCAAGAGGTTTTTTTGTAACTGAAGTAGAGAGCATTACATTGGAAAACTTCTCTATTGAAATAGACGATAAAGTCCTTATTGAGCCTGTTACGATGCAATTAAGGCGAGGGCTCGTATATGGTATTTGTGGCGGTGTAGGCACGGGTAAGTCTACATTAATGAAATGTTTATCACGTTCTTACACTGAATATAGTGGAGAAATCATCATTAATGGGCAATATAAATTACGAGATATAGACACATCCTTTTCATATAAAAAAACGGCTTATTTAGACTTGGATTCTGATTTTATCCCGGGGTCTTTATATTACAACTTCTTAGTGAGAGGTCATCGTGATAAGGATAAAATTGCTAAAACAGTTCAAATTATTTTAAAAAACAAGCTGATTGATTACGATTTTTTATTTAGACAAAATATCTTTTCCATTCATATGTCTACAGGTCAGAAAAGAATGCTATTAGTGTTAATGACCTTGTCGCCCAGCAAAAAAATATATATTTTTGATGAAGCCTTATCAAATATCACAATGTCTGACTTTGCGTTCTTGGTGAATCATATACGGATCCTATCACCTCAATCGTTAATTTTTATTATTTCACATGATCAAATTTTATTAAAATCGGTTGATGTTATATTTGAAATAAAAAATAAAAAACTCACAAAATTGAATCGCTCTGTGATCAAGGTCTCTTAAGATTATTCATCAAAGCCAATAGTAACATTTACATCGGTATCACAAACACCCTGCTGCATACTCCTCATTTACCATGGAAAACGGCAGCTAAAATGACCTGATGATGTTATCAGCATTCATTCAACCCCTGGTAAAAGGAAACGTCATGAATAGACTCGTAATTTTAACAATGGTAATTTGCTTAACGCTGTTTTGTGCAAGCACCATGGGCGCGAATGCCGAGGTAGAGGTTCAAAATGCCTTGTCGACACAACAGACCTTATTACTTAATCGCCAATGCTTATCCCTCACGTCTAAGCTCGCCAGTCATTTAGATATTCAAATAGGTATGCCAGTCAAAATGGTCCGCGCGCCAGACGATAGCAGTATGCATACCGTCTGTGAGATACGTAAAGAGGATACTGAGTACATAGTCAGAATGGCTTTAACGCCCCCCCTGTCTTTCACTGGGACAATCGATACTCTGCTTACGGCTAATGTATCCCGCTCTGAAGCTGAAAAGTTGGGTGCATTAATTGAAATGAGTTCCCTATCACAGGATGGGGACAATACTTATCTTGTTTTAGCCCCCTACGGTGGGGACATTAAACTGAACACGGAGCGACAAGCGCAAATATTATCAGCAAAGGATAGTTTCAAAAATACTTGGACCCTGGCAGGCTTTAGCCTGCAGGGGAGTGCTTTTACTCGTTGGCCTATCAAGCACAATACTATTACTGCAGCCAATTTCCCTAAGCTTCGAAAGTTAGTTAATCATGTTACAGAAAGTGGTGTTTTTAAACTCGGTATTATTTTTGATGCTTGGGATCGCAAGGAGATTGTGATCCAGGGCTCGGCGTCTCTTGTGCTAAGACAAGAAATAGCCACCGCGATTGCTAACGCCATCAATGATGCCTCTATAGAGGTGGTGGCTTATGATCCCCAGGACCCCACTCATTCTCTCTATAATATCAGTACCGAAAAAAACGTCACGCTAAACCGCTTAGCTAAACAAAGTCTTATTATAAAACAAGGTCATCTTGCCAGAGAAACGTATTACCAAGCGATCACCCATGCCCTACATCGGGTATTAGTGACTTACCGAGGCGATCTAGACAGGATTATGACTGATGAGGCAGTCAATACCGATACAGACAATTTACTGACTGCAACGAACA
>Ga0307488_10000848_pt1 | contig 25496 bp, 20 predicted proteins | sample SB02metaG_FD_202248 | JGI IMG/M metagenome (GOLD analysis project Ga0307488, IMG submission 202248) | Sea-ice brine microbial communities from Beaufort Sea near Barrow, Alaska, United States - SB 0.2 | ecosystem: Environmental > Aquatic > Marine > Coastal | place: USA: Alaska | collected... | reverse complement strand
GTGTTGGTGCTGAGAAGTTTGCAGAACATGCATTTAACTTTGCAGACAAACTTGTACGAAAAGCAACTAATGATCGTTGTTTTTGTGTAAGTGCAGAATGTGCAGAACATGGATCTAACTCAGCAATCTATGAAAAAGACAAAGATTTAGGAAGAAAAGATGACAGTTAGAATTATAGCAGGCCCCTGTCAACATGAAAGTATGTACGAAAGTTATGAGATAGCAGTTCATTGTAGACGAGTCTGCGAAGAACTAGGCGTTGATTATATTTTTAAAGCAAGTTTTGATAAAGCAAACAGGAGTAGTAAAGACGGAATTCGAGGCGTTGGCTTTGAACAAACAATGAACGACTTTAAACTACTAAAACAAAAAAACGGCGGTAATATAAAAATATTAACAGATGTACATACTGTTGAGCAAATTGAATTAATCAACTCTGAGTACTCTGACTTAGTAGATGTTTTACAAATTCCAGCATTTTTATGTAGACAAACTGATTTAATAACAGCCGCATGTAACACAGATAAGATTGTTAATATTAAAAAAGGACAGTTCCTTGCACCCTGGGACGTTGAGAGTATCCTTTCTAAAACTACTGGTGCCAAAGAAGTTTGGATAACCGAAAGAGGAACAAGTTTTGGATATAACACTTTGGTGGTTGATTTTACCGGCTTGGATTACATGCTTAATAATTACAACGTGCCTATTATATTGGATGCCACCCACGCAGTACAGAAACCAGGCGGTCTTGGAAGTAGTAGCGGCGGCAACCGCGATTACGTTCCTGGCTTATGTCGTGCAGGTGCTGCTTTGGGGATTAGGAATTTCTTTTTAGAGGTACATCGTGATCCTGATAATGCTCCAAGTGATGGCCCTAATGCATTGCACTTAAAAGACTTTGAAAGTGTAATTAAAAGTATTGTGAAAATTACTGACGCTATAAAAAGTGAATAGCATGACTAAACTAGATAAGTTAAAGTATAGCAAAGAAGAATACCGTCGATTAAAATCTGAACAAAAGGCTAACAAGCTCGCCTTAAAAACTAGCGGTGGAATTGCAGAGAATGTTGTAGTACAAACTCCACAAATTGATCCAGGTCAAATTTATATAATTTGCGTAAAACACGGAATCAAGTACTCTGCAGATTATGTTAATACATTGTATAATATGGTTAGTCGTCATTGTACTTTGCCATTTGAATTTTGTTGCTTAACAGATGATGGAACTGATATTAACCCAAATATAAAAATTATTGCTTTGCCCAAGTTTTTACAAGGGTGGTGGTGTAAACCTTATATCTTTAGTAACTTACCAATTAAAGGAACAGTTTTATACTTGGATTTAGATGTGGTTGTTTCGGATAACATTGATCAGATATTTGATTATTCTCCAAACGATTGGTGTATTATTAGAGATTTTACTAGAGCAATGCGACCAGACTGGAAAAAATATAATAGTTCAGTTATACGTTTTAGAACAGGACAACTTGAAAAGTTATGGCAAGATTATTCTAAAAATTGGAAAGAAGTACAAAATAGATTTTTTGGAGATCAAGATTGGTTATATGATGCATCAACAAACGCCGGGATACCTGCAAAATTGTTTCCTGATAGTTGGATAAGAAGTTGGAAATGGGAAATAAGAAATTCAAGAGAATTTGAACCCGGAAGAACAAAGGGGCATAGAATCTTTAAAAAAATAGAACATGTAGAGCCACCAAAAGATTGTGTTATTACAGTGTTTCACGGAGATCCAAATCCTCATAATTGTCAAGACCCTTGGGTAGTAAACAACTGGAAATAAAATGAAAAACTTAGATGAATTAGAAAATTACTTAGAAGGATGGATAGAAACATTAGACGTCCAAAATTCTATTAATAAAGGTTCAAGATGTCCTTATGCAAAATCTATTTGGACAGACAAAAAAGCAAAGATAGTTAAAGTTCCAGAAATGAATCTGCATAATTTTTGGTCAACAGTTGCAACTGAATGTAATAATTTTGATTACACACACAAAATTGTAATAATTGCTGCAGACACTGATGATAACATAATAAACCAACTACAACTTACAGGTGGTGTTGATGCTCTAAATAGCTTTGTTAGTGTGCAAAATAAAGATCTATGGTTTTTACAATCAATGTTTGAATTATATACTATGGTTTTTATACAACAGCTTACTGAAATAGATGATGCTAGTAAACAATTAGAGAAAACACAGTACTATAAACAAATGCATCCTTACAATTATAATAAGAATATTATTCGTCGTAGAAAGATTAGAGAACAATTAACTTGACTGTTACAATTAAATATGCTATAATATATTTAAATAAAACGTATAGGCACAAACATGATTAAACGTATAGGATTTGCATGCAAGTACATGCACCCGGATCAAACGCAAAAGAAAAAAATACTTGAAGAAATACAGCGTCCACTAAATACAAAGTCAACTACAGTACAGTGGTTGAATAGACAGACTCGTGATGTAGCAGAACAAAGGTTGTGGGACATTATGGTGCATAACATTCAATCGTACTACAACTTGATTGATTATGTAGGAGGATTACCTGATGAACTTAGAATGGTACGACTTGGCAGTGATTGCCTTCCTGTATACACTCACCATCAGTGGTCTTATTATTGGAAACTCCCTGCTGTTATTAGCTATTGCGAACGGGAATTTGCAAGGGTTGGAGAACAAGCTCGTTTGCTGGATGTTCGCCTCTCTATGCATCCTGGGCAATTTACTGTACTTGCTAGTGACAGCCCAGATATTGTTGATAGGAGCATAGAAGAATTTGAGTATCATACGGACATCATTAGGTGGATGGGCTACGGCCGCAAATTTCAAGATTTCAAGTGCAATGTCCACATATCAGGTAGACAAGGTCCAGCCGGTATCAAAGCCGCACTTAAACGCCTCTCACCAGAGGCACGAAACTGTATTACAATCGAAAACGACGAAAACAAATGGGGTATCAAAGACAGTCTTGAGCTTGCAAACGATCTCGCTTTGGTGTTAGATATCCATCATCACTGGTGTAGAGAAGGAGAATATATAAGTGCAACAGACGACCGATTTAAACGTATCATTGATAGTTGGAGGGGTGTTCGGCCTACTATTCATTATAGTGTTAGCAGAGAGGATCTTCTCTCACTACATAGCAAAAGAGTTAGACCAGATTTTCGATCCTTGGAATCACAAGGATACAAAAAAGCGAAACTGAGAGCACATAGTGATCATATGTGGAATAGTAGTGTTAATGATTGGGCATTAACATTCTTAGACTATGCAGATATTATGGTAGAAGCTAAATGTAAAAATTTAGCCAGCATTGATCTATATAAATACTACAAAGGAACAACGAATGAATTATCTAAACAAGATGTACGGAAATCAAAAGAAGACACAAGAGACACCGTCTTCGGATAAAAATCCTAATAGAGTAACAGGTGGATTAAAAGGTCAAGGAGTTGACCACATTTTGATGGTAAGTGAAAACGGACTAGAAAACAAAATCCCAACTCAGAGATACGTACAGAGTTTAGAAGAACAACTTCGCAGTCAACGAGCAGCTATAACAGTAATAAACCGTAAATTAATGCGAGTTGAAACTTCGTTAGGAACTTTACAAGCAAGGAGAATTTCCAATGATTAAAAAATGGATTAATGCTCGTTTAAACGAGCGTACAACAGTAGACGGTGCAGTTCTAATTGGTGCTGGTATCGCGTATCTTATCTTAGGGCAAACAATTGCAAGTCTAATTGCATATGCAGCAATTGCATATGGAGCCTGGACACTTTACAAAAAAGAAACCTAAAGTTTACCAACAGGAATACTACTAGAAGCAGTCATATTCCATTTTTGCTTCTGCTCTACGCCTTTCTTCTGAGCAAATTTCTTACTATTACAGTTCTTACATACGTGAAAGTACGAATTACTTAGACGTTTAGGATCCATACTTCCTCTAGCACGTTGAAATTCTGCATCACAGTTATCACACCTAAATACACATATAGTAACATTGCGTGTATAGGTATGTTCCTTGCCGGTTTTGCTCTTACGGACATGCCGGGTTTCTTGTTGAAATTCTTTAATAAACATAACTATATTTACATAAAGATTATAAAATTAAAATATAAATACAATATAGTAAGGAAATCAAATGACAATTTGTACATTAACAGATACTGCAAAAGCACAGATTGATAGCATATGTCAAGAAACAGACAGCTATGCAGTTAGTCTTAACTTAAAAGGTGGCGGTTGTGCCGGCTTTGAATACGATTGGGCGGCTGTAGCAACAGAAGCTGACCTAGAAGCAAACGATGTAGTTATTGATTCAGATACAGGTAAATTTGTAGTTGGAGCTACAGCGGTAATGTTTATGATAGGTACAGAAATAGATTATGTTAAAGATATAATGGGTGCAACTTTCCAAGTTAACAATCCAAACGCACAATCAGCATGCGGTTGTGGAGTAAGTGTGAATTTTGACGTAGACAAGTTGGCACAGCCAGCAATATAACGGAGTATAATAATGGCAAGACAAGAAGTAAACATTGGTGTAGAAGGTAATGACGGCACCGGCGATAGTATTAGAGAATCGTTTCGTAAAAGTAATGAAAACTTTTCGGAACTATATGCAGTATTTGGCCAAGGCGGCACAATTAATTTTACAGCATTAGCAGATACTCCAGATGAACTTACACCAAATACTATTCCGTTAGTAAACGATGCAGGTACATCAGTACAATTAGCAACACTTGCTTCAAATGCAGCACTAGGTGGCGGCGCATCAGATACTATTGTGTTTAGCTATAATATAGCTGGAAAACTTATAATTTCAACAGCATTTACTGAAATGTCAGACGACTTAACACCTACATTAGGTGGACCAATGTCAGCTAACGGAAGTCCAATAGCAAAAGTAACAGTTTCTGATGCAGCGGCGGCTTTATATGCTTCCAGTCATGGTGATGCTACAGTAACAATTGACGATTTAGTTATTAATAAAGGCTATGCGGACCAACGTTATATTATCAGTGATAGTACAGGAACTACTCCAGTTCGTATTGCGGACGAGCCTGCAACAGTAACACAATATACACTAACAATTAATAGATATTTAAACAATAACTTAGAAGTTCTTAGTCATGGATACGACACTAGTATAAACGGAACAGCTTATAAATTTAATGCTGAAGACGCTGCACCATCAGGACTAACTACAGGCACAACTTATTATATACGTCGAGTTGATGCAAATAACTTTACACTACATACATCTGCAGCTAGTGCTGCAGCGTCAAACTTAGATGTTTCTAATTTAACTAAAGTAGCAGTATCAGGAACTATTGCAGTTACTGATGTTCATACGTTAGTTGATGTTACTTATGATTCTACGTTAGCTGGGAATTTCTTAGATAATGTTGCATTGCCACGTAAGAGTATTGTTCGTCGACAAGGTGACGAAATGACTGGAGAATTGTATCTACATGATCATCCAGGCGAACTTGCAGGCGCAGGTAAACCAAATGGCGACGAAGATATGCAAGCTGCAACAAAATATTATGTTGATAATACAGCTTATTCAAGTTCAACAAACTTATTTGTGAGTACTACTGGCGACGACAGAATGATCAGTGTACCACCTGGTAAGGAAGGTACTGCACTAACATACGCATACAGAACTATTGGCGCAGCTATGGCAAGAGCAGACGAATTAATTAAAGCATCTTCTCCAGCAACAGCAGATACTTCACCTTACAAACAAATAATTACAAAAGATAGCGGTTCTAGTTTTGCAGAGGTTACAGTTGCAGATGTTGTTTCTCCAGTATTTGAACAAACAAGACTTATTATAGAACAAAATAAAAACTTTATTATTAAAGAATTAACAGGATTTTTAAAATTTACATATCCTACTTTTGTTTATGATATTGAGTTATGTGAAAGAGATTCAGGATTAATATTAGATTCTATTGCACTAGATATTAATCGAGGATTAAACGCTAATACATTAACTAGAGCTGCGGCAGAAAGATATTATTCTAGTGCAAGTGCTAGAAAAGCAATCACAACTCAGCTAACACAAACACTAGCGTCTATTTCTTTTAAGAAAGACTTAGTTACTGCATTATTACAACAAGATTTGTATAACGAAAAAACTGTAGCGAGTATTACTATAGCATCTCCAGCAGTAGTTGGAACATCAACTAATCACGGGCTTGCAGATAAAAACCAAGTAACATTTGTAGTTTCCGGCGGCATGACAGAAATTAATAACAAAACTGCATATGTTAAAGTATTAACTGATCAAACATTTGAATTGTTTACTGACGAGGCGTTACTTGTACCATTTAGTACAACTTCAGGATACTCTGCATTTACAACAGGTAAAACTGGCGTAATTTATCAAACAGAAGTAGACCGTTGGACAAATGCAGGCGGAGACGGTGATTCAACAGCAAGGGTAGCAGTTGGTGCAAAATTTGATCTTATTACTAACATTATTACCAATGGAATTAATTCAGGCTCGGATGAAGTGTTTGGTAGTAACTATAAAGTTGTAGTAAACAACGGTTCACTTAACTATGTAGACCAAGGTATTTCAACTAATAATGACTTACTACCAGGAAAAATTATAACAGGGTCATTGTCAGGAGCAGTTGGTAAGATAGTAAGTCTTACTTCAAACGATTCTGGTAATGGAAATAATGACACAATTCAAATACAGTTATTATTGCCTAAAGACTTTGAAGTTGGAGAAAGTATACTTTACGGAAATACTAGTAGAAGTAAACAAATTACTGTTATGATCGAGTCTGGAGTATACGAAGAAGATTATCCTCTCAGGGTGCCAGCAAACGTTTCAGTAAAAGGTGATGATTATAGACGAGTTATTGTTCGCCCTAAAAATCGAGCTTCACAATCAGTATGGGCAAATACATACTTTTACAGAGATACAGAATTTGATGGATTAAGCACAGCAGTTACAGGAACTCCTTTTTATAATCAATCAAATGTAAAACAAGGATACTTTGGTTACCATTATTTGGTAGATGCTGATAGGCCTGTATCAATTGGACCAACTATTACTAACGTAGGTAGTTACACAACTGCCGCAGAAATTATAAGACTTAATAAAGCATTTATTCAAGAAGAAGTAATTTCTTATATTACAGCAAATGCTCCAAATATAACTTATACTGAGTCAGTTTGGCGAACAAGAACTGATTTAATTTTAAATGCAATAGCCAATGACATGGCATTGAATACTAATTACAATGCGATTGAAAGAGGATTGCATTATCAACAAACAGCTCAAGCAATTGCAGTTGGTGCAAATAAAGAAGCTACAATTAGTAGCATTAGATATATTGGTTATTTGGTAAGACAACTATCAAATGTTAAATTGTCTCCAGAAGGTATTGCTAGATTAGATGATTCAATTAATGAAATAATTGATATTATCTCTAACGGTACAACTAACACTGGCACATCTGCAAATACAATAGAATTTGATTATCCTATAACTTCGGCAGGCGTAGACGTTGATGTAGATGCAACAAAAGCAAGAAAGCAATTACAAGCTAACAACTTATTCTTACAAGCAGAAATAGCACAGTGGGTTACTAGTAATCATGCCGGAGCGGCATTAGATAGTACAAGACTTAAATTTGAAATTGGTAGAGCAATTGATGCAACAAGTTATGATATACAGTACGGCGGAAATAGTGCAGTAAGAAAAGTTGCACAGAGCTGGTACAACGGTGCTACTGAACAATGGACTACTGATGCTGCTCAACGAACAGCAGTTACTGGAGCACTTAATTATTTGTCAACTATTGGCGAAGTAGTACTTGTTGATAATATTGTAGCAAACTTGCAATCTGGTGTAGTACAAAATACAACATTAGAAGCAGCGTCAACATCAGAGCAAGCTGAATTTAGTAGCTTACTACAAGTTATGGAAGATGTTGTTACAGCAAATAGTACATCAGGATTACCGAGTGAAACCCTTCCAAGTGTTACTTGGGCTGCATCGCAATTTACTGCTGCAAGAACAGCAATTATTTCAGAGATAGCAACAATACAAAATAGTACAATTACTTTTGTAGATGATAATTTTGTTAACTTTACTTACAATGCAACAAAATGTAGAAGAGATGTTGGCTTAATTGTAGACTCAATACAAAAAGATCTTATTCGAGGAGGTGCAGAGTTTGTTACTGCTGCGGCAGGAGAATATTATTATAATTATATCAGCAGATGGGCATCAGCAGGTTTCTTAGGACAAGAAGCAATTACAAGAGACGCTATTACAAAAGTAGGAGCAGTTGCTAATTTATTAATGGCTGGAACATATGCTTCAGGTAGTATTTTACAAAATCAGGCTGCAGCAGGATATGCTCCTCCAGTACTTACAGGCGGAGCGGGTGAATCAGGAACTGGATCTATAGCAACAAATTTAATTGGTAGAATTACTTACGCATTTAATAATAATTATAATCCTCCAAAACGAAATGATGCTATGGACTTGTTCTTAATGAACGATTCTACTATTATTACTAACGTGTCAGCACAAGGACATGGCGGATTTATGTGTGTACTTGACCCTGAAGGACAAATTTTAACTAAGTCGCCCTATATTTTTGCATGTTCTAGTTTTTCTAAAAGTCAAAACAAAAAGACATTTGCTGGCGGAATGTATATTGATGCATACGTAGCAAACCTTCCTGTTTATATTCCAACAACAATTGATCCAGGAGCAGCGTTAGGTGGCTCCCAAAACGGAAAGGTTAATAACTTTACTCTTTGGATAAGAAGTCTTCCAGGAGAGGGATTATTTTTAAGGGCACCATTATTACCGTGTCCGTTTTATGTAGAAGGTAGAAGATATCAAATTAATGCAATATCTGATTATGATAGTGGCAATGGTTGGTGTAAGATTTACTTAGATGCAGACTCAAACAGCGGAACTGGTTACGATGAAGCACAGTTTAGTGATGGATTATATGCCAAAGATATTTTCCTTCAAACTTCAGGTAATAGATCATTACTAGCACAAAACTTCACACAAATTAACGATTTAGGTTATGGATTAATTTGTAATAACGGTGCTGTGTCGGAACAAGTATCAACATTTACATATTATAACCATGCTGCATTTTATGCATTTAATGGATCAGAAATTAGGGCATTAAACTGTTCTAATGGCTACGGTAACTTTGGATTAGTTGCAGAAGGAAGTGATCCAAACGAAATTCCAGATCAAGTAACATTGCAAGATAAAACAGAACAGCCTGCAAAAATTGTTACTACTACAACTACACCAAATGCAATAAGTGAAACAAGCATTTATATTACTGATGTGCTTGTTCCGCCAATGAATAATTCACATATTACTGTTGCACACGGTGGCGCCACAGGAACACTTAATTACCTTATTAATACAGTGTCTTGTTTGTCAGATATAAGTAATGATGGTAACTACGGTGAATTTGGCGATACTATGGTTACTGGTGTTACAACAGTAAACACTATAGGGGCAGCAGATGCTGCTAGAACAGCTGGAACATACACCAACGTACAAGGTACAGGTGGCTCTGTTAAAGTTATAAGTGGAGCAACTCAAGCTAATCCAGTTGTTGTTACAACAACAGCTGACCATAGACTAAGAGATGGTTCTAAAATTGTAATTGCTAGTGTTAGCGGTATGACAGAATTGAATACTAACACATATTATTCAAAGCGAGTAACTGATACAACTTTCCAACTTTATACAGATGAAGCATTAACTACTACAGTTGACGGCACTGGATTTACTGCATACGTATCTGCAGGTACAGTTACAGGTGGTGGCGCATCATTTAATATTACAATTAACGGTTCCGGTGCAGCAGCAATTGTAATAAACAGACCAGGTGAAAACTATCTTGATTCTCAAACTATTACTGTATTAGATAGCCAACTAGGCAGTGGAGGCGGTGCGTCATTAACTTTTAATGTTGTATCTTTCGCAAGTGCAACTGGCCCAGGATTAATTAATAATATTGTTTATAAACTTGATATAGCTGTTGACTCTGCACAGGCAGCAGATTTCTTTGGAACAATACAAGCAACTATATCAGATAGTACACTAGTAAAAATAAGAAATGTTAAATCTCATATATTTAATGGAATAACTGATCCAGCAACTCTTAATGTTAGACCAAATACAGCTATTAACTTTGATGAAAACGATAATGTAACATACCGTAGTATTGATTTTCAAAATACTGATGCGTACGGAGTTCCAGTAGGAGCAAATAGTATCTATACTACATTAGATACAGAATTTGAAACTTTAAATATTACTACAAATATTCTAAACCTTCAAGGATTTGGTGATGCACAAGGTGCTACAGTAATTGCTATTAACCAATTAACTAACTCATCAGACATAACTAGAATTACTAGAGACCTTGCAGGATTACAGCCAGGCGACGGCGGTTATGCAGGCGGAATGATATTTACACATAATGGTAAAACGCATCAAGTAACAAATTACGAAAGTGATTCAACTGTTGGGTATATTACTATTGCTGATATAGCAGGAACGAACATTAATTCTAGTTATGCAGGAACTGGAATAAACTCTGCATTTTCAACATCAGTTGGCGAACTAATTAAACTAGGGATTGTTGGAGCTTCAACAGCAGAACTAACAGTTTCAATATCGCTTGTTAGAGCAACAGGACACGACTTTACAAATATTGGTACTGGATCATTTAATGATAGTAACTATCCAAATATTATCTTAGGTAAAGCAGAAAATAGTTTAGCTGAATTTTATACATCAGCTTCTTCCTCAACAGCATCACAAGTTTGGGAACGGCGTAAAGGTCGTGTGTTCTTTGTAAGCACTGACCAATACGGATTCTTTAGAGTTGGTAAATTCTTTAGTGTAGACCAAGCAACAGGATTAATTACGTTCTCAGGAGAGATTGGATTATCTAACGCTAACGCACTTGGATTTACTAAAGGTGTTACTATTAATGAATTCTCAGCAGACGAAACAATGGCTGACGAATCTGGTAGTGCAGTTCCAACAGAAAAATCAGTTGTTGCATATTTAAATAGACGACTTGGAGGCACAGTAGGTGGGTCTCAAGTAGCAGCAGCACCGGGAGGTAACAGAATTGGTGCAGGATATGTTCCATTAGATGGTGCATGGCCTATGGAAGGTACCTTACAAATGGGTACTAACTTAGTTACTGGTGTTGCAAATCCTGGAACAGATGGTACAGCAGCTACAAATAAAAACTATGTAGATGCAAGAGTTGGAGAATTCGATACACTTGAAAAACTAAGAAGTGTTGAAATTAATAATCCAGCTAAGGACGATTTGATTGTTGCTACTGGTAGGAAAAGAATTTATATATCGCCACCAAGCGGAGGAACCTGGACAGCTGGCGATACAATACAACTAGTTGGCAATGCTGCAATTAACGGCACAATTATAGATATAGAAACTACAACAGATCAAATACTAGGAACTGTAGGTAATTCATATAGTGTTAGTATTGTTTCGTACACTGCGGTTGCAGGAACTTTTAGTTTAGGAAATTCGTTAACTAACTTAACCGCAACAGCAACAGTATTAACTGAGCCTATGGACGAATTTTCAAATGGCGTTGAAGCTTCTGGTAGTGATATTAATATTACTGCAACAAGAACAGCATCAGAAACAGAAATTGATTTACAAATTGCTGCAGGTGCAATTATAAATGCAGATGTTAATGCAAGTGCAGCAATTGCACAAAGTAAATTATCATTAACATCTGCTGATACATTTGACGAAGATAACGCTACAACAGGTTGGGCAGGTTCAGCTACTAAAGTACAAGCTGATTTAGGACTTGCTAAATTTAGTGATGAGAACTTTGAAACTACAAGTGGGTATGTTAGAATTAAATCAGGTGGTATTGCTGTTACTGAGCTCACAACAATTAGTTCAGGAAGCGTTTTAGGTAGAACAACAGCAGGAATAGGAAACGTTCAAGAAATAACGTTTGCTAATGCACTAGTTGCAGGTGGCGGACTTGTAGATAATGATTTTACAAATACTATTACGTCAACTGATGCAGGATTTCCAGGTGCAGTACTAGTAAAACTATCAAGTGGAAATTACGGAGTTTCTACAGTGTCAACTAGTTCAACTGGTGATACTATAGTACGAAGAAAAACATCAGGAGCAATCCAAGCAAACAGTTTCATAATTGGTGGTACTGATACTTACGAAATCTTATCAGAAAGTTCAGGAACACTTACACTTAAAACACCAGCTCAAGGTACAATACTTACAGCAACAGGTGGAAGTGTAAGTCCTAGTGTAACTTATCCAGTTGTTAATATTCCAGGTAACGTAGACATTGGTGCAACAGGTATTTCTACACAGTCAACATTCCAAGCGGGATCATCTTATACAGCAAATTCGTTTGCAGCTGTAGATTGGACATATACTAATTTTATTGAAGCCAATAGTGAAAGAGATGCAACAGGAACAGGAATTGGTCTTGGTGCAGGAACAGGATTTGCTGGAGCAGCAGCTGATGTTATTCAAGTTATAACAGGTGGAGCTGTGAGAGTACAAGTTGCAGATGCAACTACCACTATAACTAATAATTTTGCAGTAGAAGGTAATACAACATTAGGAAACGGAGCAACTGATACTGTTACTATTACTGGTAGAGTTAATGCCGACATATTACCAAATGCTGATAATACTATTAATTTAGGACAAGCTGGCGGAACACCATTAAAGTTTAACACAATTTATGCTACTACTTTTTCAGGTACGGCTACTACAGCAAGGTATGCTGACTTAGCTGAAAAATACTTAGCAGACGCAGTATACGAGCCAGGAACAGTAGTTGTACTTGGGGGAGCAGAAGAAATCACAATAGCATCTGTTAAAGATGATCATAGAGTAGTTGGAGTTGTTTCAACTAATCCAGCTTACTTAATGAATTCAGAACTTGACGGTAACTATCCTACTGATATAGCACTAACTGGTCGAGTACCTTGTAAGGTGTTTGGTATTATAGAAAAAGGCGATATATTAGTTGCTAGTGCAGTTCCTGGATATGCTGTTGTAAATAATAATCCTAGACCAGGAACTGTAATAGGTAAGTCGTTAGAAAATAAATCCGACAACGGCAAGAATACTATTGAAATTATCGTAGGGAAAGTATAATGGCAAAGCAAATAATTAATACTGGAAAGTCTCAAAACAAAGGAGACGGTGATCCATTACGTACTGCGTTTACAAAAGTAAATGAAAACTTTGATGAACTATACAGTGGCACGTTTACTGACACAACTGACTTTACAACTAGTATAATCCCAAGAACTGACAATGTACTTAATTTAGGATCAAGTACAAAACGATGGTCTGAATTATATGTTAAAGATTTTATTTTTATTAACGGTGTGAGACTAAGTGGAACAGCTTCGGGAGATTTAGTAGTTGGTGGAAACGTTGTATATGCAAAAGACATTGTAGGAAGTGTGTTTGCAGACGATTCAAAATTAATGATGGACGGACTAACAGGTACGCTGTACGGTCCATTAATTGGAGACGTAACAGGTAGTGTGTTTGCAGACAACAGTACACTATTAGTAGACGGTATTGCCGGTACTATACCCGGCTACGTAAGTATTGCATCATTAAAAACAGAAGTTGCAGCAAGTGCAGACTTTGCAGCATTCAAGATTAGGATTGCGAACCTATAATGAGATACGATAAATATATAAAACAGGATGTAACTAATGGCAAATAGATTCCCAATAATAATTGACACCAACGACAATAACCGTCTTAAGGAATTGCCAAATGGTGATAGCTTAGACCTAGCTAACGGTGGAGTTAGAAATGCAACTTTTATAGAAACTGCTCAACTTATATTAGCAGGCACTACCTTAACACCATTTAGTGGGGCATACACAGATTTAACTAGTAAACCTACAATACCATCTGATATAAACGAACTAACTGATACACAGAATTTATTAACTGGAACTGCTTTTTCTACTCTTACTGACACGCCTACTACACTATCGGGCTACGGAATTACAGACGGTTTTAACGGACTGTATTCTAGTTTAACAGGTGCTCCTGCTTTGGCACCAGTAGCAACCGCAGGTACATTTACTAGTCTTACAGGAAAGCCTACAACTACTTCAGGGTATGGAATTACTAACGCATTAACTACTACTTCGTTACTAGCTGAAGTTGCAAACGTTAACGGAGCAGCAACTCCAACAGACGGACAGTTATTAAGTTGGGATAATTCAAATAGTTACTGGACACCTATTACAGCATCAGGTACGGGTACTGTTACTAGTGTTGTAGCAGGAACAGGATTAACTGGTGGAACTATTACAGGTGCAGGGACGTTAGCGGTTGATGTTGGAACTACAGCAAACAAAATTCCGCAACTAGATTCAAGTGCAAGAATGCCATCAGTTGATGGTGTATTAATGTTTAACTTAAATATTACTTCGCTTAACAACTCTGCAGACACAATTATTACTACTCCCAGTAACGGACAAGTTTTAAAATATAATGGATCAAACTGGGTCAATTCTGCAGAAGCAGGTGGTGTTGCATTAACAGACTTATCAATAACTACAGCTAGTAACTCAGGTAGCGGTGCATTATCTTATAATAGTGGAACAGGTGTATTTACGTACACACCACCAGATACAAGTACCTATATTACTGCATCAAGTATTGATACATTAACTAACAAAAGTATTACAAAAGCACAAGTTACTGATTTACTAACTGGTGATTTTAATGTAGGCACAAACAAGATACTATATTCTAATGTTTATGCAACTGAAGCTGATTTACCAACTGCTAGTTCGTATCACGGCATGTTTGCTCATGTACATGCAGAAGGAGCAGGTTACTTTGCACACGGTGGCGTTTGGGTTAAACTTGCAAATGATACAGAAGGTTATACTGACGCTAAAATAGATGTACATTTAAACACAAGTACAGCAACATCTAACCAAGTTTTAAGTTGGACAGGTAGTGATTATGACTGGGTGGCACAAAGCGGTGGCGGCGGCAGTATTGGTAACTTTACGTTTGCTTCTAGTGTTGTCGACACTGATGATTCAAGTGGCATTACTATTACACCGTCAGTTACAATAAGCAGTGACTTAACTGTAGAGAATGACTTAGTTGTAAGTAACAAAATAACAGCAACAGAGTTTGTTAGCTTGTCTGCAGGAACTCCTGAAATCAGATCAGCTACAACTTTAGACTTATACGCAATAGGCGCAGTAAGAATTCAAAATGGAGCGTTAAGATTATTTAATGCAACAACAACAGTTAGAGATACATTGTCGCCAGCAAAAGGTGATGTTGTTTATAACTCAACTGTAAACAGAACACAAGTATATACCGGCGCTTCATGGGTTAACAATGCACTAAGTACAGACATTCCGACAAACACCAATCAGTTAACAAATGGAGCAGAATTTGCTACACTAGCAAGTCCAACATTTACAGGAACTGTTGCTGGTATTAGTGCAGGTATGGTCGGGCTTGGTAATGTTGTAAACGAATCAAAGACTAATATGTTTACTGATCCAACATTTACAGGAACAGTTAGTGGCGTAACAAAACAAATGGTTGGGTTGAGTAATGTAACAAACGAATCTAAAGCAACTATGTTTACTAGTCCAACATTTACAGGAACAATAGCAGGATCATTTGGTGGTACTGTAGAAAACTCTTTTAATATTACAGCAAGCGGATCAAGTGACTACGTGTTTGCAGCAGACTCAAAATTCTTTACTGCAAATGCTAACGATCCTATACTTTATTTAAGAAGAGGTGAAACATATAAGTTTATTGTAAACGCCGTCGGACATCCATTCGAAATTAGAGTATCTAACGGTGGTTCAGCATATAATACTGGTGTAACTAACAATACACAATCAAACGGTACTATAACATTTATAGTGCCAATGACGGCACCTGCTAACTTATATTATCAATGTACTGCTCATACTAGTATGGGTGCAACAATTAACATCGTTTAGGAGACTATGATGTCAGCAAATGGAATATCAACACTAACACTAAAACGTACTAGACAAGACACTAAACTTGCAAAAGCATTAGCCAAGCGAGAAGGTAAAACAGTGGCTGCAAACGGTACAATTAGTGGTAGCACAGATACAGATGCAGTATCATATAGGGCAAGAAACACTCTTACTGTTTCTCAATTACCTACTAGGTATCATGCTTCAAGTAACACAGGTGCATTAACAGATAATGCAAACAGCGGAGGGCTTGTTGTTGGCAGGCCATGGACTGCGTAAATGGCTGAAAAAGAATATATTGTAAGTCTTAACCGCGGTGTTGATTACGATGCATTTAATGCTGAAATGATCGCATCAACTGGTGCTGGTGACATTCCTAACAGAACTGTTGCAGTGGAAAATGCTAGGCCGTTAAGTCAGCGTAATACTCATTACATGTTAGAAGATGCAGAAGCTGCAGCACTACTTGACGATGCTAGAGTATACGGTGTAGAATTAAGACCAGAGGATAGAGACGACATAGAAATTGGATTTAGTGCTCAACAATTTGGTAGCTGGCGCAAAACTTCAGCTGATGCGTCAACTGATCTAAACTGGGGAATGATGCGAGGAATACATCGCGAAGATGTATGGAATCAAGCAACTGAAACTACACTTCCGTTTAATTACAATCTAACAGGCAAAGGTGTTGATGTTGTAATACAAGATAGTGGACTTGATGTAGGACATATTGAATTTACTGATGCTAACGGTGTAAGTAGAGTAAACCAAATTGATTGGTTTGCAGCTAGTGGCGTGTCAGGTACACAGAGTGCAAATCATTATAGAGACTTTGACGGTCATGGTACACACGTTGCAGGAACAGCAGCTGGTCGCACAATGGGCTGGGCAAAAGACGCACAAATTTATTCAGTAAAAATCAATGGCTTAGAAGGTACCGGAGATAGTGGTACAGGTATTGGCATTAGTCAGTGCTTTGACGTTATTAAAGGTTGGCACAATAACAAACCAATAGATCCTGAAACAGGATTTAAAAGACCAACAGTAGTAAACATGAGTTGGGGATATTCTGGTTCTTCTAGTTCTACTCCGGCATCAGGGGTGTATAGGGGTGTTGCCTGGACATACGGTGATGCTGATTATTCAACAGATAATGAAATGTGGGCAACAGCAGGTATTATACCCAAACTTGGTAGTAATAGAAAAATTAATGCGAGAGTAACTAGTGTTGATACTGATGTGCAAGAAATGATAGATGCAGGAATACACATATGTATTGCTTCAGGTAATAGTTACTATTACATAGATAACGCAAACGGACAAGATTATAATAATCGGTTGTCTATAGGCGGCATCACTCGTTACTATCATCGAGGATCAAGTCCATTTGATGAAGAAGCATTCATCGTTGGTAACATTGACATAGACTATCAAAGTAATTTAGAAAACAAAGCAGAAAGTAGTTGTAGTGGTCCGGGCGTAAACATTTATGCACCAGGAACAGAAATTATGAGTGCTAGTTCAACTGATAATCCAAGTGCAACAAATGATATAGCTGCGTCCTATAATAATAGGCAAGCTCATCCACTAGATTCAAATCAGTATATATTTAAAATTAGTGGAACTAGTATGGCATCACCAAATGTTTGCGGGCTATTAGCAACTGTACTAGAGCAGAATAAAGGGCTGACTCCTGCACAAGCACGAGCCTGGATATTTAAAAACTCAACACCTAGCAAGCTATATAACGGTATTGTTGATGATTGGGATGACCAAGACAGCATTCAGCAAATTGGAGATTCAATAAATTATTCATCTGGCTCAGTTAAAACAGTTACTGAGCTTCCACCGTTTACTAAAGAACTAACTGTACGAGGAATAAAACTTTTAGGGCATGGACCATATGATGTGTCTGCTAAAGGTATTAGTGACACGTTTTTAGAAAAAGTTGCACGGACTATACAATTATTACTCGATCCCGAAGCATCAGGTATAGACAAAGAAAAACAAGCTGCGGCTATTGACGGTATGGCTAATGAAAACAACGAAGGCGGATTTGGCATAGGCCCAACAGTTCAACGAATTGGTTACATTAATGGCGGACAGTATGCCCGATCTTTCTTAGACGATGATGCACCTAATAATTATCCGGGATTACAAAATACTGAATTTTCGTATAGAGCAAAAGACTATGTATGGGAATTTCCAGACGATGACGCAAGTGGTTCAGGTATTGCTGACTGGGGCGGATATACCGTTGGTGGACAGGTTACTGAAGTACTAGAACATGTATTACATACTATTAGTCAACATGGATTACATTACGCATATCCAGATGAACTAAACATTACAAGCGGTAACGCCGGCCCAATGATGGCTGCAATGCAAGAAGCTATTACAAATAGTGTATTTGATGTTTCAGGATATAGTGCATTAGACGACGGTTCAAACGAATACTTTGCTGCAATTGCAAGAGAATATCAATACTTGTTATGTTATGCAATGTGGGAATACTATTCAGTATACGTTGACGGAGGAAGTTTATCTCCTGAATGGAATGATAATTCAAGAACACAAGCAGGTGTATTAACAAATAATCCATTAGGGTATGCATTGTTTAATAATTTTATTAGTAAAGTTATATCAAAACCAACTGAGGCTACACTAAATGCTATGTTTGCAGTTAGTGGTGTTTCGGGATATGTTCCTACAGAAAACACGAATAGAATTTTATATACTCCTTTCGCTTCAAAAGATACTTTAACTGTTGGGAACTTTACAGGTACCGGAACAGTTAGTATAGCAAACAAATAAATACATACGTATAAGGAAAAGATAATGATAAGCACAATTGATATAGGACAACTAGCAAATGACGGGACAGGTGACGATCTTAGGACAGCATTTGATAAAGTTAATGATAACTTTGTTGATCTAAATGCAAGATTTCCTAGGGCGGCTAATGGAGAGAATCTTGGACCAAGTGGCGAAGGTATATTTGAAAGTTCTTCTAATTCAACTTTAAGTTTTAAGAAATTAATTGGTGGCGATAATATATCATTAACTTCAAATGTCACCGGAATTACAATTACTGCTCCTGATAGTTTAGATCAGTTAATAGCAGTAAGTAATAGCGGAACGGTTACAGTTGCTAGGGGACAAACAATGTCCATACAAGGAACTAGCGGAATTACTACATCTGTAACAGGACAAAATTTATACATATCTGGCACAACAGGAATAGTTAGTGCAGACGGAGCACCTAGTTTAAGTGCAGGGTTAGATGCAAATAATCAAAATATTGCAAACGCAGGAGTAGTAACATCAACAGGCTTTTACGGACCAATAGAAGGTTTAGTATACGGAATCGATGTTAGAGATTTATCTAATGCGGCTGGAGAAAATTCTTTTGATTTTGGAAATTTAAACAATACATATACAAACATAATAGATTATCTACAAAAAGAAACAGACGTAGAATTTGGTACATTTGTTAATCCCGGAACAGTATCAGCAACAATAGATCTAGGAACAATCGCATCATAGATTACGATAAATACTTAAAAGTTAGGAAGTAACATGGCAGTATTTTGGACACAGTCGTCGGGTCAGACATTACAAACATTAGTTGAGGGTGTATCCTCTACTATAGATCTACCATTAGATTTATCTATAGTATCTGATGATTCAACTCTATACACTGTTACACATATTAGTGGCACACTACCGGCAGGAATGATATTAGTAAATAATACTATAACCGGATCGCCTAGAGAAGTTCCAAGAGATACAGAATACAAATTTGTATTACGAGCAACTTATAATACTGAAATTAGTGATAGAACCTTTATAATAAACGTAACAGGACCAGATTTACCTACATGGAAAACTGATGCAGGACTATTACCTGTTGGAACAAATAATACATTTTTTATATTAGATAATACACCAATTGATTTTCAATTAATAGCAGAAGACTCTGATACAGCAGGAGGCCAGATATTAGAATACTTTTTAGGATCTAACGACGGAGAACTACCACCAGGGATAACATTAACAACTGACGGGAAGTTAGTAGGAATTGTTGATCCAATACTTGCAATTGAAAAAAGATTAGACACTGGCAATTATGATGCAAGTCAATTTGATACAATTGCGTACGATTACGGTGTAAGAAGTTCAAACGGGTTTGATAGTTTCTTTTATGATACTACGATCTATGATCTAAGTATTCCAACCCGTTCTCCAAGAAAACTTAATCGTTATTATGAATTTATAGTTAGTGTAAGCGACGGCGACACTATCTCTAGAAGAACATTTAAGATTTATGTAGTTGGTGATGATTTTGTAAGAGTAGATAATACTATTATGGAAGTAGACACAGGTGTGTTTACTGCTGATAATACACATATTAGAGTTCCATTATGGTTAACACCTAGGAACTTTGGTTATCGACGAGCTAATAATTATGTTACTTTATTTTTAGACACACTAGATACTAATGAGTTGATAGGAGTTGTAACATATATTTTACAAGAAGTAAATGATGATGGCTCTGTTAGTACACTTCCTAAAGGATTATCATTAGACACTACTACTGGCGAAATTGCTGGAAGAGTTCCTTATCAACCTAACGTTACAAAAGAATATAAATTTACAATTAATGCTAGTAGATTTGGTCCAACATCAACAAAACAATATGTTACTTTACGAATATATCAAGATGCTCCTTTTGGATCAAATGTTTTAAAAATAAATAAAAATCAAGACTCGTCATTATTAGTAGGTAAAAATATTGTAATAGATAAAACAGCGTATGCAATTACAAAAATAGACACTACTGTATCAACTGAATATGATATATTGTACATAGGACAAAGTTTTAGTATAAATGTTTTTGAAAATGCACTGCCAAATCAAACAATAATAAAGATTAATAAAATAGGCGCACCGTATTTAGATAATATAGTTAATAAATCAATTACATTTGGAGATTATTCTTATACTATTGCAAGCGTTGATGCTAATGAAAAGGTTTTTAAATGCAAACAAAATCATACGTCAACTACTTTTAATTCTGATTATTCTAGAATTAGATGGGAAGAAGTTAATATTTCTACTACTGGTGTAACTACCTGGAACAGTGAAGCTAATTATAAAGTTGATGATTTAGTAAAATATAATAATACAACGTATGAAAATATAACTCTTACTACTAATATAATCTCAACGATTTATGCTGGGCAAAGATCTCCAATAGAGTTAATTCCGTTATATACTGCAAGAATAGTTAAAGAAGGGGAACTTTTTGACTTTAACTTATATACTGACAATGCTAACGAAGTAGCACAATCAAATAAAACGTTTACTGTTAACTTATTAGGCGAAGTAGATTCTACTATTTTATGGATTACACCAACAACGTTTAAAAGCATTAGTTCTAACTTTATTTCTAATTTAGCAATTGAAGCAACTAGTTCAGTTCCTTCTCCAAACCTTCTTTATACGTTACAAAGCGGTAGTCTTCCACCTGGATTGTCTCTTTTATTAGATGGATCAATTTCTGGAAAAATAAAAACTTTTACAGACACAGGTGCTAGTAATGGTTTAACTCAAATTGATACAGGAACATTTACATTAGACAATAACAAGTCAACAATTGATAGAAAGTTTATATTTGAAGTAGCAGTACAAGATCAATTTAAATATAGTAGAACAATTAAAGAATTTAACATTACTGTTGGTGACCCAGATAATAAAACGTATAGTAACATATATGCTAGACCATTCTTAAAACAAACACAACGATCTATATTTACTACATTTATAAGTAATACTGAAATTTTTAACCCACAGTACATCTATCGTCCAGATGACATAAATTATGGAATTCAAAAAAAGATCAATATGTTAGTGTATTCTGGAATTGAGACTAAGTCTATAAATCATTATGTAGGCGCTGTTGCAAAAAACCATAAACGAAAACAATTTAAATTAGGTAATATAAAAACAGCAGTAGCAAAAACTCCGGGTACAAATAACGTTGTATACGAAGTTGTATATCTTGAGGTAATTGATCCGTATTTGCCAACTACAGGTGAAGTACAAAAAAGTTATAAAATTGATAATAAAGCAAAACTACTAGCAAGTGAATCACAATTTGGCGATGCACCTTCACAATTTGCTTCTTTTGATTTTCAAGGACGAGACTTTGAAGATAGTGCAGCAGGAATAATAAGTGTTACTCCAACTAACGGAGATATATTTGTGTTACAACGAGACGGTACTGACGTTATATCTGGATCATATAATGAGATATTAATAAGATTAAGAGATTTGTCTACAGTAACGTTTCCAATAACGATAAGTTCATATGTTGTAGATCCTGATGCTACAAGTCCGTGGTACTTAGAGTCAGTAAATTCTAACGTAGTTAAAGTTGATAGTAATGCTGTAAGTAGCGACCAAAGAAATGATACAAAAAGATATATCTCAAATATTAAAAATATGCGAGATAATATTTCAGAAGTTGGAACTACTGTTAGAGACTTTTTACCACTATGGATGCGAACAGCACAAGAAGGACAGTTACAAGAATTAGGTTATATTCCAGCTATCCCGTTGTGTTATTGTATGCCAGGGAAAAGTAAAATTATTAAAAATGCTATAGATTTTACATCATTTGATTTTACTCAGCTTAATTTTGATATTGATCGATATGTTATAGACAATACTAAAGGAAATGCTAATGAACAATACTTACTGTTCGCAAATTACCAGTTTAACATTTAAAAGCAATAAATACTATATAAATAAAGGTAGGAGAGAACACAATGGCTAGTGAAATACTTACAGCTGATATAAATGAAATATTTCCAGTAGCAGGACAGGACAACGATAGTCAAGGTTTTAGAGACAACTTTCGACTAGTTAAAACAGGCCTAGCAACAGCTGCAACAGAAATAACTTCGTTACAAACATCATCTGCAAAATTAAATGCAACAAATGACTTTAATGGAAATATAATAAGAGAAGCAAACTTAATTGCTAATAGCGAAGAAGTATATGTTTCTACTGAGATTACAGGAAGTCAAAACGTAAGATTTGTAAACGGTAATCATCAAATTCTTACAGTAGGCGCTGATGTAACATTAACTTTAACTGATTGGCCAGCTACTGGTAAATTAGGTAAAATAAGACTAGCAATAAAAGGCGATGGCACAAATAGATTAGTTACTTTTTCTCCTGGGCCTAACAACGTAATAAAAACAGATTCAATTTGGCGAGCTCTTGTTGATAGTGTAGGCGGAGCTATTCCAAATAACGCATTAATTGTATCCAGTACTACTGATCCTACCTTTGTTGATCTTTGGTCAAGTGATGGTGGGCTAACTGTTTACGGTCAACATTATGGACAGTTCACTGTTTAATCCATTAGTAGATTCTTTTGCTGATTTATCAGTAAACGAATTAGAAGATAAAATAAACGATCTCTCTCGTAAATATTTCATGTCTACTAATCCAGATATTCAGTTTCAAATACAATCAATCTTAGAGATGTACAAATCTGAGGTTGCGTCAAGGCACGCTAAAGAACTTAATAAAGAAAATGGCGATAAAACACTTGACAATCTGATTAATATCAGTTAAACTAAGTATATGCTTATGAAAACAGACAACCTAGGAATACCACGATTTACTAACCGCGACCTTGTCGATATGATCTATTCAGGTCATGTTGATAAATGTCATGTAGTATTGTGTGATCCTAGTGACGACATTGAAAAGTTTAATGTAGCAATGCGTGAGCAATACCTACCTGAACTTACAGAATATATTCCTATTGATGTAGATGAAAAAACATTTGACGGAGCGTTACAGTCCGAATGGTTTATGCCTGACAAGTATAAAGATATGGATATTTCAAAGTATTTGCAAGATAAATGTAAAACCCAAAAAGAACTTGTACGCTACTTCGAAGAGTACGCAGAATTTAATAAACGAGGAATGTTACCATTATTACGATATATGGTTTATCTTGTAGACTATATGCGTGAGAACGATATCGTTTGGGGAGTAGGAAGAGGTAGTAGTGTAGCAAGTTATGTGCTATACTTAATAGGCGTACACAGAATAGATTCAATCCAGTATGACCTGGACTGGACCGAGTTCCTGAGATAAGTATTAATATAACTAATAAGGAGGTATTACAATGCCAATGAAACAAACAGGACGTACAATTTACAAATCAATGCAAGGTAAGCAAATTGATATGGATATGTTACGTCAACGCAATGAATTAACTCAAGCAGTAGGTAATGCAAAAGTTAATGCACGAGGTGACGAAATCGGACCAGGTGGAAAGATTATTAGACGTAAAGAAGATCTATTAAAAGAATACTACGAAAACTCGTCAAGTATGCCTGATGAAATAGCTCTTAAGAAACCTGTGGCTGAGAAAGAAGCAGTTGTTGAAGCTGCTACAACATCAAAAACTAAAAATACTACAACATCAAAGGCTAATATTAACACACCGGCTGAGAAAGATTTAACCGACGATTGGGTTGAAGATGATGCTGGTAATTTTGTTCAAAAAGGTGACTAATGAATAATACAATAAAAGGCCAGTTACGGCCAATCAAAGACAAAGTACTCGTAAGTGACATGTACTTTGGAGATCAGAAAACTAAATCAGGTCTTATTATTAAAGACGACAACGGTACAACTCGAGGAATTTATCCTCGCTGGGGTAAAGTGTATGCTAAAGGTCCTACTAACAAAGAAGATTACAATGTTGGAGATTGGATCTTAATTATGCACGGACGCTGGACTCGAGGAATTAATCTTGAAAATGGAGATTCTGAAAAAGAAGTTCGTATGGTAGAAAACGAAAGTGTATTAGCATTTTCAGATGAAAAACCAAGTGATATTTATATTGGAGCAGAATACTCAGATGGCGCACATGCTACTGTAGATCCTAGCTCTTTCGCCAGCCCAAGTTTCGAGCAATAAAATGAACAAACAAATAGACTTAAACAAATACAAAGAATTTGTAGACGCAGTAACCAGCGACGAAACCAAAGAAAATGGTGCCTTTACTACTCGTTGGGTAAACTTAGTTAATCAACGTGAAGTTGATATGCCACGGCTACTTACGGCCTCAATGGGGCTTGGTGCTGAAGCTGGTGAGTTTACCGAGGTTGTCAAAAAGATTTTATTCCAAGGCAAACCATTAGATGCTGATAATATCTTTCACATGCAACGTGAGCTAGGTGATATCATGTGGTATTGGATGCAGGGTTGTATGGCTTTAAATATTGATCCAAATGAAGTGATTCAAATGAATATTGATAAACTTAAAGCACGTTATCCAGGTG
>Ga0307488_10000847_pt1 | contig 25518 bp, 28 predicted proteins | sample SB02metaG_FD_202248 | JGI IMG/M metagenome (GOLD analysis project Ga0307488, IMG submission 202248) | Sea-ice brine microbial communities from Beaufort Sea near Barrow, Alaska, United States - SB 0.2 | ecosystem: Environmental > Aquatic > Marine > Coastal | place: USA: Alaska | collected... | reverse complement strand
TAACTAAAAGTAAAACGATTCAATTATCTAGATGTTACAAAGGTCTTAAAAATAAGTGTAATATATTTATAAGAAGCTGTAAAAGATCTCGTTATTAAACTGAAAACCTTATTTTTGTCTTATGTCAATAGATGTTCACAATATTTCCAAAGTTTACGGAGCACAAAAAGCTGTAAATGAAGTAAGTTTCTCCATTAAAAAAGGAGAAATTGTAGGTTTTTTAGGCCCAAATGGCGCTGGAAAATCTACGACAATGAAAATCATCAATGGCTTTTTAAACGCAACTGAAGGAAGTGTATTGGTGAATGATATTAAAGTTGCTGAGCATCCAATTCAAGCTCAAAAATTTATTGGATACCTTCCAGAACACAATCCATTGTATGTGGAAATGTACGTGCGCGAGTATTTGAATTTCTGTGCATCAATTCATAAAGTAACTAAGGATTCCGTTGAAAGTTGTATTGACAAAGTAGGACTGTCTCCTGAAGCACATAAAAAAATCAATCAGTTATCGAAAGGATATCGTCAACGTGTAGGTCTTGCTGCTGCTTTATTACACGATCCTGAAGTGTTAATTCTGGACGAACCAACAACTGGCCTTGACCCAAATCAATTGCTAGAAGTTCGAAATTTAATTAAAGAAGTGGGGAAAGATAAAACCGTGCTTTTCTCAACACATGTCTTACAAGAAGTTGAGGCAATCTGTGATCGAGTGATTGTAATAAACAAAGGCGTTATTGTCGAGGATATGCAATTGTCCGATCTAAAAGGTAAAAACTTAGAGACACACTTCAGAGAATTAACGCTTGCTTAGTTCAATTTATACTTTAGTGATTCTTTATCGAGAATACTCAAAAACTCATTTGAAATATTAATCTTTTTAGAACGACTTGGTAAGTTTACCTTCACTTCGTCTTTCATGTCGTAGACAGTAAAATGCAATGATTTTTTCCCTTTATGGGCTTCAATAATAGAAGAAATAGATTCTAATTTATTTTCATCTAATTTATTGATGTCTAGTTGTATGGTGATTTTTTTAGACATTTGCTCTAGTACATCATGAAGTAATTGTACGTTGTTAAACTGTAGTCTTATATCATCATTGTAATGATTTTTTCGTGCTGCAATTTTTAAGTACAAGAAAGAATTGGGAACTAAGAAATGTTTGAACTTTAAATAATCTTCTCCGAACAGTCTGAATTCATGCGAACCGCTATAATCTTCTATGAAAAAAGAAGCCCATCCTTTTCCGTTTTTAGAAATTCGATGTTCTACACTTGACACAATTCCTGCAATTGATACTTCTTTATTTAAGAGTTCTTTTGGATCCTGAAAATCGGTTAATTGAGCATTACAGAAATAGTTTAACTCGTTTTTAAAATCATCCAATGGATGTCCGGAAATGTAAATACCTACAACTTCTTTCTCTCGAGATAATTTTTCCATGACACCCCATTTTTCAGCAATAGGAATAATAGGTTCTGGAAGTTGAATGTCTGATGCTTCTCCAAAAAGGGATACTTGAGAAGAGTTTTCATTCTCTTGAAATTTAGATCCGTATTTAATGGCTTTTTCAAGAAATGTTAGCCCTTTTTCATCTTGCGCAAAATACTGTGAGCGTTGTGTTTCTTTAAAACTATCAAATCCTCCTGCAAACACCATTCCTTCAAATGTCCGTTTATTCGCAGCCCGTAAATCAATACGTTTTGCAACATCAAATATTGATTTAAATGGGCCATTTTCTTTTCGATGATCTACAATTGTTTCAACGGCACTTTCTCCAACACCTTTAATTGCTCCCATCCCAAATCGAATTGCACCTTCTTTATTTACTGCAAACTTGTAATAGGATTCATTAATATCTGGGCCTAAAACAGTAATATTAGCACGCTTGCATTCTTCCATAAAGAAAGAAACTTGCTTGATATCTCTCATGTTGTTAGAAAGTACTGCAGCCATGTATTCGGCAGGATAATGTGTTTTTAAATAGGCCGTCTGATAGGCGATGTATGCATAACAAGTAGAGTGAGATTTATTAAAAGCATATGCAGCAAATGCTTCCCAATCTTTCCATATTTTTTCTAATATATCTTCTGGATGGTTGTTTACTTTTCCACCTTCCATGAATTTAGGTTTCAGTTCTTCGAGCAGAGAAAATATTTTTTTACCCATCGCTTTACGCAGCATATCTGCTTCACCTTTAGTGAATCCTGCCAATTTTTGGGAAAGCAACATCACTTGCTCTTGATATACCGTAATTCCGTAAGTTTCTTTAAGGTATTCTTCCATTTCAGGAAGGTCATATTCAATTGCTTCTTTTCCGTGTTTACGCATAATAAACAACGGAATATATTCCATTGGTCCAGGACGGTAGAGCGCATTCATGGCAATTAAATCGGCAAAAACTGTTGGTTTTAAATCTTTCATATGTTTCTGCATTCCTGCAGATTCATATTGAAAAATCCCTATAGTTTCTCCTTTTTGAAAGAGTTCGTAAGTTTTTTCATCATCCAATGGAAAATCATCTGGAACTAAATCCTTCCCATGTAGTGCTTTTACTATTTTGACAGTATCTTTTATCAAAGTCAAAGTTTTCAAACCAAGGAAATCCATTTTTAAAAGACCAGCACTTTCCACAACGTTGTTATCGAATTGTGTGACAAACATGTTCGTGTCTTTCGCAGTAGAAACAGGAATCAGATTGGTAATGTCTTCAGGAGTGATAATCACACCACAAGCATGAGTTCCAGTATTTCTTACAGATCCTTCAAGAGCAACTGCCTGACTGATTGTTCTTGCAGCAAGATCTCCACCTTCAGCAATTTTCTGTAATTGAGTTACATTTTCCTTCTCTTCGGATCGAAGTTCAGCAATTTTAGATTTACTCTTCTTATCATCTCCAAAAATGTAATTCAGTTTGGTGTTTGGAATTAATTTGGCAATTCTATCTGCTTCGTGGAGTGGTAAATCTAGAACCCTTGCAGTATCTCGAATAGAAGATTTCGCTGCCATTGTTCCATAGGTGATAATCTGAGCAACATTGTTGGAACCGTATTTTTTAATCACAAAATCTATTACTTTCTGTCTTCCTTCATCATCAAAATCTATATCAATATCAGGAAGCGATACACGATCAGGATTTAAGAAACGCTCAAAAAGCAAATCGTATTTAATAGGATCAATATTGGTAATCCAAAGGCAATATGCAACTACTGATCCTGCAGCAGATCCACGACCTGGACCTACAGAAACATCCATTTTTCGTGCTTCTAGAATTAAATCCCATACAATAAGGAAATATCCAGGATAACCGGTTTTTTCGATAATTGAAAGTTCGAAATTGATTCGTTCTATCTTATTTTCATCAAGTTCTCCATACCTTTTTTTTGCTCCTTCAAATGTTAAATGTTTCAAATAAGCATTTTCACCTCTTACGCCACCATCTTGTGTGTCTTCTAGATTTATAAATTGGGATGGAATGTCAAACTTTGGTAATAAAACTTCTCTTGCTAGAGGATAGCATTCTATTTTATCAACAACCTCTTGAATATTAAGAATTGCTTCAGGAGTTTCCTGAAACAGTTCTTTCATTTCGTCTTGACTTTTGAAATAATATTCTTCATTGGAAAGGCCATATCGAAATCCTCTACCGCGACCTTTAGGAGTATCAAACTTCTCTCCTTCTTTTACGCACAATAAAATGTCGTGTGCTGTTGCATCTGCTTTCTCTATATAAAAAGTGTCATTCGCAGCAACCAATTTAACGTTGTGTTTTTCAGCAAATTGAATTATAATGGCATTGATATGCTGTTCATTTTCTTGACCATGATTGTTCAATTCTAAATAAAAATCTTCACCAAATTGCTCTTTCCACCATAGCAAAGCATCTTCTGCTTGTTTCTCACCAATATTTAAAATTTTATTGGGAATTTCTCCATACTCATTTCCACTTAATACAATAATATCATCTTTGTATAGTTTGATAATTTCTTTGTCAATCCTTGGGACATAATAGAAACCTTTGGTATGAGAAATGGAAGACATTTTGGCAAGGTTATGATATCCTTTTTTGTTTTTGGCGAGTAATACAATCTGATAACCATTGTCTTTATGAGTTCTGTCAAGATGGTCTTGACATACATTGAATTGACTTCCTAGTATCGGAGTTATTTCTTGCTTTGGCTCTTGACCTTCTTCTAGGTTTTCATTATCTTTTTTGACTGATTTATTGTGTGCTAATATTTCTTTGACAAAATAAAATGCACCCATCATATTTCCTGCATCTGTAAGTGCGACAGCAGGCATCTTATTTTCAATTGTTGCTTTGACTAAATCAGAAATACTGGAAGTAGACTGAAGGATTGAGAATTGTGAGTGATTGTGTAAATGTGAAAACTTCGCATTCTCTAATTCTTTTACTTCTAATGTTGGTTTAACAATAGAAGGTGATTCAGGTTGAATGTCAACTTTTTCTCTTAATTTTTTACTTTCTTTTTTTAGATTGATATGTTTCAATCCAATCAATGCAATTTCTTGTGGGTTTTTAGCCGAAAAATTTTCAAAAAAGTCTGAAGAAACATCCAATTCTTCTTTGGTGAAAATTCTCTTTCTGATTAATTCTAAAAAACAACGTGTTGTTGCTTCAACATCGGCAGTAGCATTATGAGCCTCCGAAAAATCTTTATTAAAAAGGTGCTTGTGTAATTCTGTTAAGGTAGGAAGTTTGAACTTTCCGCCACGACCTCCAGGGAGTTGACATAATCGCGCAGTAACTTCTGTACATGTGTCAAGTCTTGGAAGTGTGTTTAAATTGGTTTCAACTCCCATCCTGTGGAATTCACAACCCATAATATTTAAATCAAATCCTACATTCTGACCTACGACAAACTTTGTTTTAGAAAGCGCCACATTAAACTTTTCTAAAACTTTGATGAGCGTTATTCCATTTTTATCTGCAAGTTCTGTTGAAATTCCGTGAATTTGCTCTGCATCATAAGGAATATTGAAGTCGTTGGTTTTGATTAAATAATCTTGACTTTCAACAAGTTCTCCTAATTCATCATGCAATTGCCACGCAATCTGGATACACCTAGGCCAGTTGTCAGTATCCGTAATTGGAGCCTTCCATTTTTTAGGTAAACCAGTAGTTTCTGTATCGAAAATTAAGTACATGTAAGAGGAAAATTTGAAGACATAAAAGTATCAAATTTTGAGGTTTTTAACTAATGGAATAGGAGGTTAGTTATCAACAACATATTCTATTAAATATCAGGCTTTTAATGAATACATTTGTATAAATAATTCATTTGTCAAAAAGAGAGTAGAAAATTAATAAATTTTGTACATTTGCACCCTTAATTAATAACCAAGGTCGAGAACCTTAAAAGTTTAAATGTATGTCAGTAAAAATTAGATTACAAAGACACGGAAAAAAAGGGAAACCTTTTTACTGGATCGTAGCAGCAGATGCTAGATCAAAAAGAGATGGTAAATTCTTAGAAAAACTAGGAACTTACAATCCAAACACAAATCCTGCAACTATCGAATTGGATATTGAAGGATCTGTAAAATGGTTACAAAACGGAGCTCAACCTACAGATACAGCGAAAGGGTTGTTATCTTACAAAGGAGTTATGTTGAAGCACCATTTATCTGGAGGTGTTCGTAAAGGAGCGTTCTCAGAAGAAGAAGCAGAAAAGAAATTTCAAGCATGGCTTGACGAAAAAGCAGGATTAGTTACTGCTAAAGTTGATGGTCTTGCTAAAGCTGAAGCAGATGTGAAAGCAAAAGCATTGGATGCTGAAAAAGAAGTAAACGAAGCTCGTAAAGCTGCTGTAGTTGAAGCTGAAGAAGCTTTAAAAGTTTTACAAGCACAAGCTGTTGCTGAAGTAGCCGCTGCAAATGCTGTTGAAGAAGTGGAAGAGGTTGTTGCTGAGGTAACAGAAGAAACTACTACTGAAGTTGCTGCTGAAACAGCTCCTGAAGTTGCTGCTGATGAATCAACAGAAGAAAAAACTGCTGAGTAGTTAATTTGTAAGGTTATGCGTAAAGAAGATTGTTTTTATTTAGGCAAAATCGTTACAAAACACAGTTTTAAAGGTAAAGTTGTTATCAAACTTGATACAGACGAACCTGAATTATACGAAAATCTGGAATCAGTATTTGTACTTCACGGTACAAATCTGATTCCTTTTTTTATTGAAGAAAGTTTGCTTCAAAAAGGGAACCAACTTCGAGTAAAATTTGAAGGTGTAGATTCAGAGCCTGATGCAGAAGCAATTTTGAAATCAGGAGTTTACTTACCTTTAACGATGTTACCGAAACTTACAGGTAACAAATTCTATTTTCATGAAGTCATCGGATATACATTGGAAGATGTAAACCATGGTGATGTAGGTGAAATCGTAGGAATTAATGATAGGACAGCTCAAGCGCTATTTGAAGTTGATAAAGATGGGATAGAAATTTTTATTCCAATGATTGATCACTTTATCAAAAAAATAGATAGAGAAAATCGCAAAGTTGTCGTTGAGACACCTGAGGGATTGATAGATTTATATCTTGAATAAATGTCTCTACCTTTCCAATTAAAACAATTTACGGTTCAACAAGATAAATGTGCTATGAAAATAGGCACAGATGGCGTTTTACTAGGAGCATGGGCTCAAGTGAATAACCCTTTTTCAATTTTAGATATAGGAACAGGAACTGGAATCATTGCACTGCAGATGGCTCAAAGGAGTTATGCTGAGGTAATTGATGCGTTGGAAATTAATGCTGGTGCTTTTGAGCAGGCAGTTGATAATTTTGAAGCCTCTGATTGGTCAGATAGATTGTTTTGTTATCATGCTTCTCTTGAAGAATTTACGCTGGAAATTGAAGATAAATATGACTTTATTATTTCTAATCCTCCTTTTTACACTTCAACGTTTAAATCGGATTCTATGGAAGAGAATAGAGCAGTTGCAAGGCATTCTGAAAATATGTCATTTACGTTTTTGCTGGAGTCTACATCACTATTATTAGAAGAAAAAGGAAGTTGTGCGTTTATAATCCCATTTGAAGAAGAAGAGAGTTTTTTAAAAATAGGCATGCAAAACAACTTATTTCCCAGTCGTATTACACGTGTGAAGGGTACATCGTCAAGCCCAATTAAAAGAAGTCTATTACAATTATCTTTTCAAGAAATAACGGTTGAAATTGATGAATTAATAATAGAAATTGAGCGACATGTTTATACCGAAAAATATAAAAGCCTCGTTAAAGACTTTTATTTAAAAATGTAATTAAGACTAACTAAGGTCTTCAGAATTATACCCTAAATACGGCACTTCTTTTTCAGTAAAAATAATTCCGTATTCTTCCAGTTCTTTTAAAATAGGTCCGTAAACTTCTTTACTAATTGGAATTTGAACTCCTGGAGTTTTTATCTCACCGTTTAGAATTTTTAATGCCGCAATTGCTACTGGAAGACCTACTGTTTTTGCCATAGCAGTATAAGTCTGGTCATCCCCTTTTACAACCATATGTGATTCAACTTGATATTTATTTCCTTTATTATTTTTATAACCAAATTTATGATGCATAACGATCATATCTTTGTCATTTTCTTCAAGGGTCCAACTATCCATTAAAATCTTTTGTAAGATTTGTGCTGGAGTAGCATCTTTAAGACCTACTTTTTTAGTTTTATTAAATAAATCTAATTCTAATAATTTCTCCCAAATGATATCATCTTGATCTATCTTTAAATAATGACGGAGTTTTAATTCGACTGAGTCTGTTGGGCTATAGGCTAAAAAGGAATTGATAAAATCACGATAACTCATATTTTCAGAATTCTCAAGTTCATAAGAATCATCTGTCATTCCAAGTTGGACAAAAATATTCCAGGCTCTTGAAAAACCAACTCTTCTAATGGTTCCTCTATATAAGGTAGGTATTTCATCAAGACCGTAAACATTTCGGTATTTTAATGAGTCGCGATTGGCATAAGCCTCAAACTTTCCGTAACCTTCAATATTTAAGAATTCTGTACGTCTAAAAAGTTTTTGGTACGGAATGTATTTATAAGTTCCTTCTTGAATGAACTTCGCAGCTCCTCCTTGACCAGAAACGACAACATTTCTTGGGTTCCAAGTAAACTTATAATTCCAGAGGTTATTATCACTTTCTGGAGCGACTAGTCCTCCTGTAAAAGATTCAAATAATAACATTTTTCCACCATGGTCATGAATTCTATCAATGACTTTCATCGCGCTCATGTGATCGACACCTGGATCAACTCCGATTTCGTTCATAAAAACGAGTCCCTTCGCTTTTACAGCATCATTTAAGGCTTCCATTTCATCAGAAATATAGGATGCAGTCACCATATTTTTACCAAATTCAATACAATCATTTGCAGCCTCAACATGAAATCTTGCTGGAAGCATTGATATTACAATATCAGATTTTTTTATAGCGTTTTTTCGCTCAGTTTCATTAAAAACATCTAAAGCTATTGCTGTAGCATTCGGATGGTTGTTAATTTTAGATTCGGCAGCAGATTTAGACACATCAGCAACTGTAATGTGTAGTTTTTCTGCGGACGACTTATCTAGTAAATATTTAATTAATGAAGAAGCAGATTTTCCAGCTCCAATTACAAGTATGTTTCTCATTCTCTGATTTTATTTAGAATAGTATTGGCTTTTAATACATCATAAGAACGAATTTGAAGACGGTAATTTTCAACAAAACCAATTGTGCTCATGTTTTCATCTGCAATAAAACTTTCAATACCTTCACTTTCCAATTTTCCTTTGGCTATTTGTAATTCAAATAAAAAACTAGAACTAAGTAGGGTAACTATTTTATTGGATGAATTTTCCATAGGCGAAATTTAAGCCATATTTTTGCATAAACAAAATTAAAACTTATGAAGAATATAAATTTAACAATAGCAGTATTCTTGGGAATGTCAGCAATAGTTTTAGGTGCGTTTGGTGCTCATGCATTGAAAGAAAAGGTAGGAGTAGATTCTTTAGAGAGTTTTGAAACTGGAGTTCGTTATCAGATGTATCATGTGATAGTATTGCTGTTCATAAATACCTATATTGGATTTACTAGTAAATCCAAGAATGTGATAAGTCTATTATTCTTTTTCGGAATATTGTTTTTCTCAGGATCACTTTATATGATCTCTATAGGTTTAATTCCTGCTAAGGATATCTGGTTTATTACGCCTTTAGGAGGCTTACTATTTATTTTGGGTTGGACCAAAATGTTTGTGTCGTTTATTAAAGACCAACAAAATGTTAACAAATAACTTTATTTTTTAAGAAAAAAAGTCATTTTTATAAGTGTCTTTAAAAATATAATTTAATTTTGCAAACACAACTAATAGTAAAAATAATGATTGATTACAATTTAAACCCGAAAACGATTTCGTTACATAGTTATGGTATAATTGACGCCGTTGTAAATTACAATCTTTCCTCAGAAAAATTACATAAAATTTGTTTAGATAAAAAATTGGGAGTTGAATCCAATTCTGGTGCGCTTGCAATTAATACTGGAGAATTTACTGGTCGATCTCCGATGGATAGGTTTATTGTGAAAGATATTGTTACCAAAGATGAAGTGTGGTGGGGAGATATTAATATTCCATTTGATTCAGAAAAATTTGACAAGTTGTATGATAAAGTTACGGCTTACCTTTCTGAAAAAGAGATATATGTACGTGATAGTTATGCTTGTGCTGATGAGAACTACAAGTTAAATATTAGATTAATCAATGAATACCCTTGGAGTAACATGTTTGCTTATAACATGTTTTTACGTCCTACAGAAAAAGAATTAGAAACTTTTTCACCAGAATGGACAGTCATGAATGCTCCTGGTTTTATGGCAAATGCCGAACTAGATGGAACACGTCAACATAATTTTTCGATTTTAAACTTTACAAAAAAGATAGCCTTAATAGGAGGGACGGGCTATACTGGCGAAATAAAAAAAGGAATATTTTCTGCATTGAATTTTATACTTCCTGTCAATAAAAACACACTGCCTATGCATTGCTCAGCCAATGTCGGGAAAGATGGAGATACAGCAATTTTCTTTGGATTATCAGGTACTGGTAAAACTACATTATCTACAGATCCAAATAGAAGTTTAATAGGAGATGATGAACATGGCTGGACTGCCGAAAACACTGTATTTAATTTTGAAGGTGGATGTTATGCAAAAGTGATAAATCTATCTAAGGAGCAAGAGCCGGAAATTTTTTCAGCTATTAAAAAAGGAGCGATTTTAGAAAATGTTGTACTGGATGATAAAGGAAGTATAGATTATGAAGATATTTCTATCACACAAAATACAAGAGTAAGTTATCCAATTTATCATATAGAAAACATTCGAAAACCATCAATAGGTAAAAATCCAAAGAATATATTTTTCTTAACTGCTGATGCATTTGGAGTATTGCCTCCTATATCTAAGTTAACGCCTGCACAAGCCGCATATCATTTTATTTCGGGTTATACTGCTAAAGTCGCAGGTACCGAAGCTGGAGTTACTGAGCCAGTCCCAAGTTTCTCAGCTTGTTTTGGAGCGCCATTTATGCCATTGCATCCTGCAAGATATGCAGAAATGTTAAGTGCTAAAATGATTGCATCAGGTGTGAATGTTTGGCTAGTGAATACAGGCTGGTCTGGAGGACAGTATGGAGTTGGTAAACGTATGGCTTTAAAATATACAAGAGCTATGATTACTGCAGTGCTGAATGGTGATTTAGGAGATTATACATATGAAGATTACCATATTCATTCAGTTTTTGGTGTTGCACAGCCAAGGAGTTGTCCAGGAGTCCCAACAGCAGTATTAAGTCCTAGAACAACTTGGAATGATGATGATGCTTATTATAAAACTGCATTTAAATTATCGAATGCTTTTAGAGTAAACTTTAAACAATTTGAAGAATTTGCTACGGAAGAAATACGTAGAGGTGGACCTCAGCGTTATTCGTATTAATTTTATCAATTTATTTTTTACCTATTATTTTTTCTCATGCGCTTGGATTACTACAGTTGTATAATTCGGTTGTTTTATACTTTATATTATTCCAATCCCATTAATAATCTAATAATTTACAAGGAATTTTAAAATTCCTAAAAAAAGTTAAATTTGTAAAAAGAGAATTTGAATATGGAGAAAGCACGGTGTAAATGGGCAGGAAACGATCCGTTATATATGGAATACCATGATACTGAATGGGGAGTTCCTATTTATGATGATGAGTCACTATTTGAATTTTTAATTTTAGAGACATTTCAAGCGGGATTAAGTTGGATTACAATTCTTAGAAAGCGTGAAAATTTTAGAGAGGCTTTAGATAATTTTGAGTATAAAAAAATAGCAAAATATGACTCTAAAAAATTTCATGAATTATTCCAAACCGCTGGAATCATTCGCAATAAATTAAAAATAAAAGCAACTATTTCCAATGCTATTGCGTTTCTGAGTATTCAGCAGGAGTTTGGATCATTTTCTAAATATATTTGGGGTTTTATAGATGGGAAGCCTATTAATAATTCTTGTAAAATTAATTCAGAAGTTCCAGCAAACACAGAACTTTCAGATGTGATTTCTAAAGATTTAAAAAAGCGAGGATTTAAGTTTGTAGGAAGTACCGTGATTTATGCTTTCATGCAAGCAACAGGGATGATTAATGATCATACAACGGACTGTTTTCGTTATGATCAAGTATAAATCTTAGTGCAATGAAAAAGTAATAACTGTAAACAAAGTAATCATTGCAATCAAGGCTAATAAAACTACTATTGAAGTGTTTTTATAGTGCAATTTATGTAATTTAAAATCTTTCCTGTAACACCAAACGAGTACTCCTGCAAAAATTATTATAAAAAATAGCGCAAAAAATAATTGTCCTTTACTAAACATAATCATGTATATTTATGCAGTCAAAAGTAATCTTTTTGTTGGTCAAAAATCAATACTTATGAGTAAAAATGCATTGCTATTCGGAGCAACTTCAGGAATAGGTAGGGAATTGGCGAAAGTACTTGTAGATGATGGCTATAATGTTATGATTACAGGAAGACGAATTGAGAAGCTGAAAGAAATTCAATCAGAAAACCCTCAGAATTATAAAATACAGCAACACGATATAACTGATGTTGATGCCACCAAAAAAGTTTTTGAAAATTTACCTACTGTTTTTGATAAGGTGGATTTGATAATCCATAATTCCGGTATTGCAGAAGAAAATTTCGAACTTGAATGGCAAAAAGCATTGCCTACAATAGAGGTTAATGTCATTGGAGCTACAAGAGTCTATCAGTTAGCATATAATTATTTTAAAGATCAAGGTTATGGACATTTAGTTGGAGTTACTTCTATAGCTTCGATTCGTGGAAATAGAGGTGTTGCTGCTTATCATGCTTCTAAAGCATATCAAGCCAGTTATCTAGAGTCTTTATGGATGAAAGCAAGGCGTTCTAAAAAAGCAAAAATAGATGTAACCAATATTTTACCTGGTTATGTAGATACAGCAATTATCATAGGTCCTACTTTTTGGATGTCATCACTTGAAAAAGCAACGAAACAAATTTATAGAGCAATTAAATTAAAAAAACGAAAAGCATATATAACTAGACGTTGGGCTTTAATTGGATTATTTTTAAAAATTATTCCAGCAAAATTATTAACAAAACATTCTTAAAATTAGAAAATGAAAAATAAGATCAAAGCAGTTACGGCCTTTCATGAAGCCTTTAAATTGGGAATGAACCAAGCGCCAATAGCCGATTTAGGCGAAGCAAAAAATAAACTGAGGTATAATTTAATGGCTGAAGAAAATGATGAATATTTCGAAGCAGCACAGAATAATGATTTAGTCGAAGTTGCAGATGCTCTTGGAGATATGCTGTATATTTTATGCGGAACTATTATTGAGCATGGAATGCAAGATAAAATTGAAGAAGTATTCAATGAAATTCAACGAAGTAATATGAGTAAATTAGGTGCAGATGGAAAACCGATTTTTCGTGAAGATGGGAAAGTGCTAAAGGGTCCCTCTTATTTTAAGCCAAATATTAAAGAGATTTTAGATAAATAAATAAAAGCGCCAATTGGCGCTTTTATTTATTTATAACTTTTAATTCTTCATGAAAATAAGTTATTCTTTCACTTTATATCTCCATCCAAATTTATCTTCAGCCTTATTAGTTTGAATATCGGTAATTCTCTTTTTAAGTCTCATAGCGTAACTATTGTCAAGTTTAGGCAAGTCATAATCTTTTCCTTTAGACCCAAATCCTGCAATAGGATTTACAACTGCTGCCGTACCAGTTCCGAATATTTCCATGAGTGTTCCGCTTTTAGCAGCTTCTTCAATTTCATGTACAGAAACTTTTCTTACTTCAACTTTAATTCCTTCATCTTTTGCAACTTCAAGAATACTTTTACGAGTAATACCGTCCAATATTCTATCAGAAGTAGGAGCCGTAATTAAAGTATCTCCTACTCTAAAGAAAACATTCATTACACCAGCCTCTTCAAGGTTTTCATGCGTATCAGCATCAGTCCATACAACTTGTTGGTATCCTTGTTCTTGTGCTAGATGAGTTGGGTAAAACTGTCCAGCATAATTTCCTGCTGCTTTTGCAAAGCCAACTCCACCACTGGCAGAACGACTAAATTTATCAGCAAACAATACTTTTACATCACTTCCTCCACCTTTAAAATAAGATTGTGCAGGAGATAGTAAAAACATAAATTTATACTCTTTCGAAGGAGATGCAGAAACACCCTCTTCAGTAGCAATTACAAATGGGCGGATATACATTGAGTTACCTTCTCCTTTTTGAATCCATTCTCTATCCAGTTTTAATAAACTTTCTAGTCCGTCAAAGAATAAATCTTTCGGAAATTCAGGCATTTGCAACCTTTTTGAAGAGATATTAATTCGTTTTTGGTTTTCTTCAGGGCGAAACATCCAGATACTATCATCATCAGCTTTATATGCTTTCATTCCTTCAAAGACTGCTTGTCCATAATGAAAAACTTTAGCAGACGGAGAAATAGATATATTTCCATAAGGCTTAATTACTGGACTCTGCCATTCACCATTTTTATATTCACATTCATACATATGATCCGTAAAAACACTTCCAAATGCTAAATTGTTGAAATCAACTTCAGAAATTTTTGATATTTCAATTTTATTGATGGTAATATCTTGCATAACTAAACTTATTTTATTGCTATTTTCTTATTACAAAAGTACAAAAATAGCATCATAATTTTATTTAAACTTATGTTCTTTTATTTAGTCATAATAAAATGTAATTTTGGTAAGGAATTTATATTTAAATAGGATGAAAAAAATAGGGCTATTTGCTATGCTGATTTTATTAGTAATAGCATGTAATGAAGAGAAGAAAACAGAGTTTGTTGCATTTGGAAAGGAATTGAGTGCGGATAAGTTTTTATCAAAAGAAGAAATGACTTCTAAGTTTGAAAATTTAAAATCAGGCGATACTCTAGATGTGAAGTTTGCTTCTAAAATTAACAGTGTCTGTAAAGCGAAAGGCTGTTGGATGAAATTGGACTTAGCGAATGATAAAGAATCTATGGTGAAATTTAAAGATTACGGTTTTTTTGTTCCATTAAATTCAGCCAATAGAGAAGTAATCGTAAATGGCAAGGCATATGTTACAGAAGTTTCTGTTCAAGAGTTACAACATTATGCAAAGGATGCAGGAAAGTCTGAAGAAGAAGTTGCGAAAATTGTAACCCCTGAATATACCTATGCTTTTATTGCAGAGGGTGTTCTAATGAAAAATGAAAATGAATAAGATTGTTGTAATTTTTATATTATTTTTATTTGTTTCCTGTGTGTCAAAGGAGGATAAAGAGAAGTCGTTAATAATTAATGAAGATTTACAAATGTATATTCCTTCTGAACTTGCATTGTTGATGGAAGAAATGTATCATTATAATGATTCTATAAAAGGTTTAATAGAGCAAGGGATTATTCCGAGACAGCAATTTCCAGAGAAATTTTTAAAGATTCATACTGCGGAAATGACCAATACGTTTGAAAGAGATGAGCCTTTTAAAAAATATGCGAATACATTTACGTATTCACAAAATGAAATTCTTAATTCCAATTCTGAAAACATACAAGAGAATTTTAATACTATGATAAATTTATGCATTGGATGTCATCAGACATCATGTACAGGCCCAATACCAAGAATTAAAAAATTACTTATAAAGCAATAATTGAAGAGAGAAATTATTATTACTGATGATGGATCTACTACGATTCATATTCCTGAATGGAACGAGCAGTATCATTCAATTCATGGTGCAATTCAAGAGGCTTATCATGTTTTTATAAAAAAAGGATTGTCTCTATTTAGAAACCGAAATGCAAGTATTATGGAGATAGGTTTTGGAACAGGCTTAAATTGTTTTATTACGTATCTAGAGGCTGAAAAGTATAATCTAAACATAGATTATGTAGGAGTAGAAGCCTACCCTATTTCTGATGAAGAACTAAGAAGTTTGAACTACATTTCAGAGTTAAATGCTACTAAAAATAAAGAAGTCTTTGAACGAATTCATTCTCTTTCTTGGAATGAAAAGCATGTTTTTTCAAATGATTTTTCATTGACCAAGCGTCAGCAATTATTTGAAGACATTGATGATGAAAATAGATTTGATTTAATTTATTTCGACGCATTTGGAGCGAGAGTTCAACCAGAATTATGGACTGAACTGATTTTTAAAAAAATGTATGATTCGCTGAGAATTAATGGAGTATTGGTAACCTATTCTGCTAAAGGGAGTGTGAGAAGAGCCATGCAATCTGTTGGCTTTAAGGTTGAAAGGCTAGAAGGCCCACCAGGAAAGCGAGAAATGTTAAGAGCAATAAAAGTTACTGTCTAAAGCCAACAAAATAATGAAGTTTAATAGAATTAAAAAAAGAAAAAAACCTAATAAGAACAAACTAATCCTACTATTAATTGTCTTACTAGGCATACTTTACTTTTGGTTAAATGCGGATCGTTTAATGGAATCCTTTTGTTGATTATAGATTAACTGATTGTTATTTATCTCAAAATCTAATTATTAATTTCTTTAGTAGTCTTAAAATTTCAATATATAACCATATTAGCGTTACAAGAAGCCCCCAAGTAGCGACCCATTCCATATATTTAGGAACATGGTTGATTTTGCCTTCAATAAAGTCAAAGTCTATTAGTAATACTAGTGAAGCAATACATGCGGCAATGATATTAAATAGTATAGAAAAATTAGAAGTACCATAAATAATAGATGCAGATATACCAAATAAATTCAGTATCCAGCTAATCAAGTAAATAGCCGTAATTGAGATTATTGCGCCAATGATAACACTACGAAACTTTCTTGTTAACATCACAATCCGAAACCTATAAAGAACTAACATTACAAAAAACACAATAATGGTCACACCAACTGATCTCATTGGTATTCCTTCAAATTTTAATTCTGCATAAGCCGAAATTCCACCAAGAAAAACTCCTTTAGCAAGAGCATATAAAGGAGTCGTTATAACGGCCCATTTATGTATATAAGAAGTTAAGATACTTAAGATTATTGCTGCCAATAAGCCTAAATATATATACCATTTCGCATCAACTCCTTGATGAACTAAATCCCAAACATAACATGTTGAGGCACTTAGAATTACTAAACAAAAGAAAGTTTTTAAAATAACTCCTCTCAATGTCATTCGATTAGAAGAATAAGAATATCCTTTCCAGATTAGAGGTGTAAAAGCAGGATTTGAGGTTTTGTATCTTGTTATTGACATGAAATTGCTAATTGTAGATTATTTATACAAAATGAAATATTCTTTTTCTCTTAGCAATTTTTAGCAATGTTATCTAGATAACGAGTAATGTATATTAGACCCTTATTTAATAACTAGTTCACAATATATTACTTTAAGTATTAAAATAACGATCTTTCCAATGATATTTTTTTCTAATAAAAGTCAATAAAACGATAAAAACATTAAAAAATGGATAGAAAAGTGTAGAAAATGGATAAAAAAGGATATTTTTTGATTGTTTTGTAAAAATCAGTGTTTTGTAGATTATTATAAAGTCAAGAAAGAATTTGATCGAAAATATGGCTATAAATGGAATTGTATATTCTGTTTTAAATAACATTATGATGAATAAAAACAGGACTGAAAGGTTCATTAAAAAGACGGTAATGCCTATAAGTTTTACAAACCAATTATCATAAGAAGAGGTCTTTGAAGCCCATCGTAAACGTTGAGATACTAATTCATTTAAAGTTGGCTGAGGTATAGTTGTAACGATTGCCTCACTAGACTTTAAGTAATGAACTTGAGAAGGATATTTGTTTGTTATTTTTTCCAATAAAAAAATATCATCTCCACTTGCCATTTTATTATTTCCATTAAAACCATCAACTTCGAGAAATACTTTTTTTGAATAACATAAATTGGCGCCATTGCATAAAAATGGTTTTCTAATACCAAATCCTCCAATAGTTACTCCAATCAGACTCATAAAATCTAGTAATTGAAATTGTTGCAATAATGAATTATTCACAGTGTATGTAACAGGAGCGCATACCATTTTAGAATCGTTTTGTTGTAGAAAATTATCAAATTCTAATAACCAGTTTTTTGGAATCTTGCAATCAGCGTCAGTGGTTAGTATCCAATCATATTTTGATTGATGAATTGCAGTTTCTATGGCGTCTTTTTTTGGTGAATTTGATCGCCGGATATTCTCAATAATCTTATTCGTTTTTCCGAGTTTAAATTTTCCAATAATTTCTTTTGAATTATCAGTAGAAGCGTCATCAATGAATAATGTTTCAAATAGATCTAAAGGATACTCAAGTCTTAAAAGGCTTTCTAATAGTTGTGGTAAATTCTCTGCTTCGTTTCTGAAAGGAATAAGAATTGAAAATGAGTTTTTAGGTAGAGTGCTTTTATTTTCAACAGGTTCTATTTTGTCATATCCTATGATGAATGCTACAATCAATACACTATAGATAAACGTTATTAAGAAAAATATGTAGAGCATATCACTTTTTTGGGAGTTTAAAATTCAACACGTAATAACTTCCTATTATTGATGGGAGCGCAAAATTTAAAATCCACATCAACAAGGTAATTATAACAATTGTGATCTCAGGAACTAGTGTAAAACTGAAAATATAAATGGCAACGGTTCCTTTTATTGCCCAATCAAACAAGGAAATACTTGGAATAAAGGATGCGATAATATACATTGATAAAATTAAAGATATTAATGTAAAATAACTCTCTTCAACACCAAAAACAAGTAATAAAAAATAGAATTGGTGAGAGAAAATAAGATATCGGATACTTGAATATAAAAATACTTTTAAATGTATATCAAAGGGTATTTTTTTTACAAATTCACGAATTTTTTTCCAAGGAAGAAATTCGAATAGTTTGAGCCTTTTATTTCCTAAGCCTAATAAAATAATAAAGCCAATCAGATAGCCTAATCGCCTTAAGCGATAAGGATTGATTTCTACCTCATAAGTTGACAAGAAAAATACAAGTCCTATAATCCCAAAAATAATAGTTACTGTGAGTTGATTGAGATTCCCCACCAAATTCAATAGCATTATTTTACGTTTATTCTTTTTATAATAAACGGCTTTGGCTCCATATTCTCCGATTCTATTTGGAGTGAATAAAGAAGTTGTAAGTGAGGCTAGACTTTGTTGTGTAGATTCAAAAAGCGTAATTTTTTTTAGAATTTTAACAAGATTTTTCCATTTTAATATCTCAAAAAACCAATTGAAAAATGTGAGTAAGAGTAAGATGGGAATTGTCCATGCATTTGCCAATAAAACTACTTTTAATTGCTGCGTAAATTCATTGAGGTTAAGAGGATTGGAAAGTACCGTTTTATTATATATAAAATAGAGTGCGCCAACGACGATTGCGAGTTTCACCACAAAAAACAAAAACCGTTTATATTTTACGTTTATATTGTACATTTACAACAAAGAAACGAAATATTGCCCACAGAAAAAATCATATTAGGAATTGATCCAGGAACTACAATTATGGGTTTTGGATTGATTAAAGTTATCGATAAGAAGATGGAGTTCATGCAAATGAATGAGTTGATGTTGAAAAAATATGATGATCATTATGTGAAGTTAAAACTTATTTTTGAAAGAACGATTGAATTGATTGAAACCTATCATCCTGACGAAATTGCTATAGAAGCACCTTTTTTCGGAAAGAATGTACAGTCGATGTTGAAACTAGGAAGGGCACAAGGTGTTGCTATTGCAGCCGGACTGTCTCGTGATATACCAATTACAGAATATGCGCCAAAGAAAATTAAAATGGCAATTACCGGAAATGGAAATGCGAGTAAAGAGCAAGTCGCAGGAATGCTTCAGAGTATTTTAAAACTAAAATCCTTACCTAAAAATCTTGATGCAACAGATGGATTAGCAGCTGCAGTATGTCATTTTTATAATGCAGGAAAAATTACTGGAGGAAAGAATTATACTGGATGGAGTGCATTTGTAAAACAGAATCCTAATAAAGTAAGTTAATAAGTATTTTGGCAGGAATTTATCTACATATCCCTTTTTGCAAACAAGCGTGTCACTATTGTGATTTTCATTTTTCTACTTCTTTAAAAAGAAAGTCGGAAATGATTCAGGCGATTGCTGACGAATTGATGTTACGTAAAAATGAAATTTCTGAAACGGTTGAAACCATTTATTTTGGAGGAGGAACACCAAGTTTGTTAACTATTGTTGAAATTCAGTTTTTGATAAACACTATTCAAGAAAATTTTGAAGTAAGCGAACTTCCAGAAATCACTTTAGAAGCCAATCCGGATGATCTTACTGAAGAAAAAATACTCGAATTAGCAGATAGTCCAATTAATCGATTAAGCATCGGAATACAATCGTTTTTTGAAGATGATCTGAAATTCATGAACCGTTCTCATACCGCGTCCGAATCTAAAAATTGTATCTCTGTTGCTAATCGCCACTTTGAGAATATTACGATTGATTTGATTTACGGAGTTCCAAATATGAGTATTGAGAAGTGGAAAGAGAATTTGAAAATTACTTTTGATTTTGGAGTCAATCATATATCAAGTTATGCCCTGACAGTTGAGCCGAAAACAGCCTTAGATTTATTTATCAAAAGCGGGAAATTTCCGCCATTAGACGAACAATTAGCATCTGATCATTTTGATATTTTAGTTGAGGAGACTAAAAAAAATGGATTTGTTCATTATGAGATTTCCAATTTTGGAAAGCCAGATTTTTTCTCAAAACACAACACATCTTATTGGCAGGGAAAGCAATATTTAGGAGTTGGTCCTTCAGCACATTCCTTTAAAGGAAAAGAACGAAGTTGGAATGTGTCTAACAATGCAAAATATATAAAGTCAATTCAAGATAAAATACTTCCAAGAGAAGTTGAAATTTTATCACTTAATGACCAATTCAATGAATATGTTATGACTGGACTGCGAACAATTTGGGGAGTTTCTTTGGACAAAGTAGAGCAAGAATATGGAGAAGCCTATAAGATTCATTTGATCAATGGAGTAGAAGGTTATGAGCGAATGGGATTGCTTGAAATTAATAATAATATTGTTATAGCAACCAAAAAAGGAAAGTTTCTTGTTGATGGAATTGCTTCAGAATTGTTTATGGTTGATTAAAAATGATTATTTTTAAATAATTAATTGATAATTTTAAACTGTGAAAATAAAAATCAAATTAAATAATAAAAAACACAAAGTAAATCTTTCAAAACCGATTGATATTTCTTTGACTTTATCAGCATCAAAAGATAATGTAAATGCATGGTATCTTGATTCGCCACAGATTGAGCCAGTTATTGATGGGAATTGGATTGCTAGTGTTGAAAAAGGAGCTTCAGTAAATTTTAATACGATTCAGTTTAATCCACATGCGCATGGGACGCACACGGAATCTATAGGTCATATTACGAAAGAGTTTCATAGTGTGAATGACAGTTTGAAAACGTTTTTTTTCATTGCAGAACTTATTTCTATTAGCCCGGAAATTCAAGCGAATATTGATCATGTTATCACCAAGAATCAAGTTGAAAATGCAATAAAAGGTAAAAATATAGAGGCTTTAATAATTCGAACTTTGCCAAATACGAGCGAGAAAGAAACGGCACAATACTCAAATTCTAATCCTCCATTTTTATCAGAAGAAGCAGCAATTTTTATTCGAGAAATAGGAGTGAAGCATTTATTGATTGACCTGCCATCAGTAGATAAAGAGAATGATCAAGGGAAGTTATTGGCTCATAAAGCCTTTTGGGATTATCATGGAGAGCAACGAATGGATGCAACAATTACAGAGTTTGTTTATATTAAAAACAATGTGAAAGACGGAACTTATTTATTGAATTTACAGATAGCTTCTTTTGAAAATGATGCTTCTCCGAGTAAACCTGTTTTATATAAATTGAAATAATATTGATGTAATTGTAGGTGTACTTTTAGCAATAAGTTAGATAACTCAATTTATTTTATCATTGGTTCATTCTATAATTTCGTAGTCAATACTTAGTTTTCGTAAAGCTCTTAAAGCAGAACCAGAGTTTCTATCTTCCACCTCAATATCTACAAGGTCTCCTTCTAAGAGTATCGCTGTAAGTTCGTTTGACAAGGAATCATCAATGTTAGATGAAATTTCTGCAATACATTTGGCTATCGCCCTTTTATCAGGCCTCTGAGCATCACAAGACAATAAGTTTAATTTCATAATAATATAATTTGTTAATGCAATATACTAGCGTTGAGATAAGTCTGGATTATACTTACACCATTATTCATTTTAATGAAGCGCACCCTTTCGCGTATTGTTAGTTGAGTTGTTAAGCAACTAATTTACTAAAAATGTAACGAAACAAAGGGAAATTCATAGGGTTTTCTATGTAGACCTGTACCAAGCAATTAAATATACACGTCTTAAGTTTACAATCTTTTAATTGAATGATTGAAAAACTACTTGATACAATTTAATTCAGTAATCGATTTAACTTAATTATGTATCAATTCTTCATTTTAGAGAAGTAAAATAAATTTAACGTTGATTGACTCGTTTTTAATTATTTTTATTTAAATGTTTCGCTAAAAATACACCAGTACTTGCACAAGCTTGCAATAGATATCCGCCAGTTGGAGCGTCCCAATCTAACATTTCGCCAATACAAAATTGATTTGGCATATTTTTAAGTTCAAAATTTTCAGAAATTGCATTTAAATCAATTCCTCCAATTGTAGAAATAGCTTCGTCAATGGATGCAGTACTTATTATTTCTAAAGGAAATGTTTTGATATTTTTTGTTAATGTTTCTGTATTTAAATAAGACTCTTTAGATAGATATATTTTTAATAAATCGATTTGAGAGGGACTTAGTTTAAGTTCTTTTTTTAAGATCTCAGTAGTATTTCTATATTTTGATAATTTTATTTTATAATGGATATTTTCTAATGTTAGCGAAGGTTTAAAATCTACAAAAACGGTTGCTTTTGAATTTGTAAATAACTGTTCTCTAATCTGTGGACTCAGTCCGTAAATAGCATTTCCTTCTAATCCAAATTTAGTAATAACGGCTTCTCCTTTCTGAATAACGTTATTGCAAGAAATAGCAATGTTTTTTAAAGGAGTTCCTTCGTGTTTTTGAATAAAATTAGATTTCCAATCAATTTGGTAACCGCAGTTTGATGCTTGAATCTTTTTTGTTTTAATTCCTTTTTTAGAAAAAGTATCAAGCCAATTTCCTTCAGATCCAGTAACTTTCCAGCTTCCTCCTCCTAAAGAAAAGACGGTATAATCCGTTTGTATCATTTTGTTATTAATAATCGGATTACTATTATCGTCCCAATCAGAAAAAGTATGTTCATACTTAATAATAACTCCTTTTTCTTTGAGGAATTTGAGAATTGCATTCAGCACTTCGACAGGTTTAATTCCTTCTTTTGGATATACCCTTTTACTACTTCCTATATACGTTGGAATCTTAATCTGATCAAGCCAATTTCTAAAATCAATATTGGTGAAATTAAGGAGAGATTTTTCTAAAATATCTTCTGGTGTGTAGCGTTTAATAAACTGATCAATCGGTTCTGAATGTGTTAAGTTGAAACCACCTTTACCTGCAACTAAAAATTTACGACCAGCGGTTTTGTTTTTTTCATAGATGGTAATAGTAAATTTTTCAGTTTCTAAAAAAGCGGCTAATAAAAAAGCTGATGGCCCACCACCTATAATAGCAATTTGTTTTTTCATGAAACAAAAATAGTTCTTATTAGAATGTTTTTATAATAGTATCTAACATATTAGTGTGCTTACTTCTATTATGTATATAAACATAAGGTATTATCATAAAGCCCATGAATACAAGTTGATTTTATCCACATTAGATACTATTACAGATGTAATAGTATCTAATGTGGAGGTATGTTAAATAACCTATTTGCGAGGGTTAGAAATAGCTGAATTAAAAGAAGAAGATATGCCTATGGTTTAGTAATTAGCCAAAAAGCGAACCTTCAGTTTCAATAGTAATAAATATATCCAATTGAAATAGCAACGCTAAATACAATAATACCATTTTTAACTTTTTCAGAATACTTTTCATTAAGAATAATAGCTTGAATAAAACATCCCATAAACCAAACTACAGCACCAATTTGAGCTAAATCATAGTGGTCTATTTTTAATATAAACCTGCATAACAATTCAATTAAAATAAAGGCCATACAAACTAAAAACCCAACCAAGCCAAGATGTTTTTTAAACCATTCTTTCATAATAGTGTTTTTATTAAATTATAACACAAATATAGATTTTATTTTGAAAGTAATTTTGTGAGTTATAAATAAACATCTAACCTACTTAAGAGGTTTAGAACTCCCTTAATTGAAGGAGGAGGATATGCCTATGGTTTATTTATTTAAAATTACTTGTTATTTAAAATTAATATATATATTTACAAATAATTAATTTATTAAAATATGAAAAATTTATTTCTATTTATGGCTGTAATATTAGTTACAGCTTGTCAACCAACAGTAGAACCAACAGCTGAGCCAGTAGGCCCTCATACATCTATAGAATGGAGAGTTTGGGCATACAGTTCTGCAGCTCCATCATTTATTGCAGCTAACTGCTCTGTAATGGCAATGGACGGTACAATGCTTAGAGAAGGAACTAACGGATGGACAGCAATGGCTGCTAACCCTAGAGGTATGTCAGATCCTGAAAATGGCTGGAAAGATGCTCACGAAGCAATGCCTATGGTTGGAGATGGTCCAGCTATGCAATGGGCAATGGCTTACATGGGTGGAAAAATACCAAAAATGGATTCAGACGGATGGGCGTGGATGTTGCACGGAGATATGGGAGAAGACAACACAAAACATCTTGTATTTAACAAAGAAGATGCTGTGCAAGGAGAATGGATTGAATCTGGAGCACATTTAATGTTATTCCCTAAAGATCCTGCATCTTTAGATGGTCAAACTACAAACTTTAATTCTGGAGCACCATATGTAATGTTTAAAGGAACTGGATATGATCACTTAATGATACCTGTAGAAGGGTATTATGATTATCAAGCTCCCAAATAGACGATACATTAATCAATAAAAATAAACTCACATAATTATTATGTGGGTTTATTTTATAATTTCATTAAAATCATTTATATCTGTAGCTCCTCATCATAATATCTTTTCAGGTAAACCTCAACCTTTAAATCAAGACCCTTTGGAGTCGTTTTAAGAGGCGATCTAACTTGCTTTAACAAGTAAACATTATACTCTTTTAGACACTCTGGCGCAATAGAAATCTTTAAGAGAACAGGCTCATTAACCAAGCTTCAGAAAGCTATGGGGCATTCATCTATAAATGTAAGTTTAACTTACTTAAGAGGTTTAGAAATAACTGAATTAACAGAAGAGGATATGCCTATGGTTTAGTTATTTAAAATTACTTGTTATTTAAAATTAATATATATAAATTTACAACTAACTAATTTATTAAAATATGAAAAATTTATTTCTATTAATGGCTGTAATATTACTTACAGCTTGTCAACAAACAGTTGAACCAACAGTCTCTGACGAAGATATTGTCACTACTTTAAAAGAAAATGCTGTAAATCTTCAAGATGCTATTCTCTCACAAAACTCAGAAGAATTCAATAAGTATGTTGATAAGAACATTGCTTTTTCAACAGGAGACTCAAACTTAAACAAGTTTTATACAATGAGTACTGAAAATTTTGACGTTGCACCAGCAGCTAAATGGGGAGAGTTTGATTTATATGACATCAATGTAGCTCTTTCACCTGATTCAAAAACTGCTGTATTAACCTTTTACGCCAAAGGAGATTACACAGTAGGAGAA
>Ga0307488_10000846_pt1 | contig 25519 bp, 22 predicted proteins | sample SB02metaG_FD_202248 | JGI IMG/M metagenome (GOLD analysis project Ga0307488, IMG submission 202248) | Sea-ice brine microbial communities from Beaufort Sea near Barrow, Alaska, United States - SB 0.2 | ecosystem: Environmental > Aquatic > Marine > Coastal | place: USA: Alaska | collected... | reverse complement strand
AAGAGGTTTTTCAATATTAAATAGAATGTTATGGATGCTCTAACCAGAATAAAACAGAGATCAAAATTATTTACGAGGGTGCTAAATACTTACCCTAAAATAGCATCAATTGTCTATTTACGAGCCATTTCGCTATTCAGGGGTCTGAGCTCTAAAATCAGTGGCAACTACCCTATTTCGGCCCATTGATTTAGCTTCGTATAAACAACGATCTGCAGTTTCTAAGAACGCTTCACTATCAAATTTACTACCGTCGCTCGGACTTGTCGTCACACCAATGCTAATCGTCAATGATTTGTGAACAACAGATTTAACATGAGGGATAGCTAATCCTTCTATTTTTTCACGCACTTTCTCAGCAAGAAGAGCCCCTTCTCTTTCGCAAGAGTCAGTCAGTAATATAACGAACTCTTCGCCACCGTAACGAGCAACAAAATCTAAAGGACGCGAGGCCCCTTTCTTTAGAGCTTGCGCAACTTGTTTAAGAACTACATCACCTTGCCCATGGCCATAGTGGTCGTTGTATTGTTTAAAGAAATCGATATCTATTAGCATAAGGGATATTACGCGTTTATTGCGAAGCGCATACCTGCAGGCAGCAAAATAACGTTTATCAAATAAGCGTCTGTTTGAAATACCCGTTAAACCGTCAATCCACGCTAACTTTTCTAACGCTGCTGTCTTTTGTACTAGCTCAATTTGGTTTCGAACACGCACCTTAATGAGCGGCAATAGCAGGGGTTTGCGGAAATAATCAACAGCACCTAACTGTAATCCTATGAGTTCGTCTTCTGGTCTACTTTGTGCCGTCACAAAAATAATAGGAATGTGCTTCGTTAGCTCATTCCTTTTTAATGCTCTGCATACATCATGGCCGCTGATATCGGGCAACATAACGTCGAGTAAAATAAGACATGGGAGCGATTCACATGCAACTTTAATTGCTTGCTCACCAGTCATTGCCGCAAGAATATGATAGTCGTCACTTAACGCATTATTTAAAATTTGAAGATTAATACGTTGGTCATCCACAACAAGAATAGTTGGATATTTTTCTATCATTTAAACCTTACTCCATCATATTTGATAGATAATTAACTATGAGTTTTTTGTGCATCGCCACTTATATGTGAACTAGTCCTATGGGGATCAATATGCAATTATGGGCCTAATGTTACACAACCTCATGCACCACTTTCAGCGCAAAAAATGCTCTATAATAGAGTCTATTTAACAGATTACCAATCTAAAGCTCTTTCTCAGCGAATTCGGCTAATCGGCTCCTTACAACACCGTCTAAGTTGATCGTAGCACTTCCTGAAAAGTTTTTGAACTTTTCAACAATATAAGTTAAACCCGACGTTACCGCTGATAGATAGTTGCTGTCAATTTGCGCTAAATTACCACCACAAATTAATTTCGTTCCCTCACCACAACGGGTAATGATGGTTTTAAGTTGTGACGCAGTTAAATTTTGAGATTCGTCTAAAATGACAATGGCATTTTGAATGCTGCGTCCGCGCATAAAGTTAACCGATTTAAACTGTATATTAGCCTTTTCCATAATGTAACTCATCGAGCCCTGAGTATTTTCGTCGTTTTTATGTAGTACTTCTAATGAATCGGTTATGGCTGCTAACCACGGTGCCATTTTTTCTTCTTCTGTTCCTGGGAGGAAACCAATCGACTCAGCGATTTCAGGCGTTGAACGCGTTACGATAATTTTATCATACATGTTTTTCTCAACAACCATCTCTAATGCAGCTGCAAGTGCGAGTAATGTTTTGCCGCTACCTGCAGGCCCCGTAAGGATGCACAAGTCGATATGCGGGTCTAGCAATGCATGCAAGGCCATCGCTTGCCCTATATTTTTTGGCGATATGCCCCAGGCACGACGTGACATAAGCCGCTCAAAACCTAAGTCGAGGACTTCTAATGAATCACGACTAATTGACTCTACTATACCTGCAAACTGTCGAGTTTCATCAATCAGGAATTCATTAATATACGCTTCAGGCAGAACACTTCTAGGCATAGTATGAACAGTGTCTCGACCTTCAGTTTGACTTTCAACGAGTTGCACTTGCTCCCAAAAATTACCTTTGAATACGTGATAACCTTTGCATAGATATTTTATGTCGCTGATGAGTTGATCTCTGCGGTAATCCTCTACTAATGCCATTCCAGCACCTTTTGCTTTCAAGCGCATGTTGATGTCTTTGGTCACTAATATAACTTGTCTTGGCGCTAATTTTGCCTGCAAGTGCAAAGCAACATTAATAATCCTATTATCATTTTCATTGCTTGTGAAAATTTGCTGATTATCCGGCATCGACAAATCTGCAAATATAGATAATGTGCCTGTAGGTGCGCTTTCTCCAGAACCTAATGCGGCCATACTCACTCCTGCCAGCATTTGTTCAGGCGTTGCATCATGTAACAAATCTTCCATTGCTCTGATCGATACTCTAGCATCTCTAGCGACATCTTTATTGCTATCTTTAATATGATCTAATTCTTCCAACACCGTCATAGGCACAGTAACGTCATTTTCTTTGAAAGACGAAAAGGCTAACGGTTCATGCAAAAGAATATTGGTGTCAAGCACATAGAGTTTAGTGTTCGATAACGACACAATATTAGCGTCCGTTTGATAATTCGGATTGACAGGTGTAACTTGTATTTTCTCTGGCATAAGCGACTCCAATCGCACTAAGTAACAGCCTCAAATGACTATCTGAGAGGTTAGAAAGCAATGTTTCTGCGCACAGTGTAATTGCATTAATGCATGAAATAGTCGCCTGTAGCATCATAAAGTATTGCTCTGAGTTTACTTTAAATGAGTTTACTCTCATTATCACGGCCTTTTTTAAGCTAATTTGAACAGATAGCTGACAGTGGCGTCTGGTATAAGTATAATACGCCCCCTTTTTATTTTTCACCTTGGATTTTTAATTATGTATGCAGCACAAGAGTTTACCGTTGGGCAGCGTTGGTTAAGCAATACGGAAGCTGATTTGGGCTTGGGTGTTGTCGTAGCAACCGACCACCGAACGATAGATATGCTCTTTCCTGCTGTAAAAGAGGACCGCACTTATGCAATTGCTCAAGCACCAATTACACGTTTAATCTTAAGCGAAGGTGAATTAGCTCTCCACAATGACGGTTGGGACTTAAAGATTACGAGTGTCGTTTTACAAGACGGACTTTATATTTATTCTGGCGTGCGCACTGATAATGCTGAAAAGGCGTCGATCATTGAAGTCTCGCTGGACCACAACGTCAAACTAAACCAACCTGAAAAACGCTTGTTTAGTGGCCAGCTTGACTCCCCTAAATGGTTTGATATTCGTCACGAATGCCTGCAAAAACAATATGAACATGCAACGTCTGGCGCCGTTGGTTTGGTTGGTGCTCGTGTAGAGCTTATACCCCACCAATTACATATCGCCAATGAAGTCGGCGGCCGTTTTGCGCCCCGCGTGTTGCTCGCCGACGAAGTAGGCTTAGGTAAAACGATTGAAGCAGGATTGATCTTGCATCAGCAATTGTTAACGGGCAAAGCCAAGCGTGTGCTTATTATTGTGCCCTCGAGCTTGGTGCATCAGTGGCTAGTTGAAATGCTACGCCGCGTTAACCTTCCGTTCTCAGTATTTGATGAAGAGCGCATGGAAGCGATGGCAGAAAGTGGCGACAACCCCTTCGAACAAGAACAATTAGTGCTTTGTAGCATTGACTTTATTAAACAGGAAAAAGTGTTAGAGAAAGCCACCCAAGCCGCTTGGGATATTATGATTGTTGATGAAGCTCATCATTTACAATGGTCGCCAGAGCATGTTTCAGAGGAATACAGTGCCATTGAACAACTTTGCCAAATTAGCAAAGGCGTTTTACTGTTGACTGCGACGCCTGACCAACTTGGTCATGAGAGCCACTTTGCACGTTTACGCTTGCTAGATTCAGCGCGATTTTATGATTATCAGCAGTTTCTTGAAGAAGAAACTCATTATGGCGAACTGGCAGAAGCGGTTGCACCTCTTATTGATAATGCACATATGGATCAAGCTCAAATTGACAAGTTAAATGCGGTAGTTAAGGACGAAGAAATAACAGACGCAATGTTAGCTAGTGGCGAACAACGCAATACGCTACTAACTAAACTAATCGATCAACATGGTACTGGCCGCCTGTTATTCAGAAATAGTCGTGCCAGCATAAAAGGCTTTCCTGAACGTCTTGCCATGCCAGTGCCATTGAAGTTACCAAAAGAATATGCGGTATCGATGTCATTGGAAGAAGATGTTGTGCTCAGTTTACACCCCGAACGGGCGCCTCTGGTTAACGACAACTGGACAAAATATGACCCACGTGTCGCTTGGTTAGTTGATCTACTAGAAAAAAATAAAGGTGAAAAGGTGCTCGTCATATGTGCCTATGCATCAACAGCACTGCAATTGGCTGAATACTTACGTCAAAAAACAGCAATTCGGCATACTGTTTTTCATGAAGGTATGAGTATTATTGAACGTGACAAAGCAGCCCATTTCTTTGCTACCAAGGAACAAGGTGCACAGGTACTGTTATGCAGCGAAATTGGCAGTGAAGGCCGAAATTTTCAGTTCTCACGCCACTTAGTTTTATTCGATTTACCAATGGTGCCTGACCTTTTAGAACAGCGTATTGGTCGTCTTGATCGTATCGGCCAAAAATTCGATATAAACCTGCATATTCCTTACTTTGAAAATACTGCCCAAGAAGTATTATTCGATTGGTATCAGGATGGATTAGGCGCTTTCGAATCCACCTGCCCAGTTGGCAGCGATGTTTTCAAACAACTGCAATCTGATTTAATGTCAGCGCTTAAAAACCCAGAGGACACTGAGCTAAAACTCGATATTATCGGCCAAACGAAAGCACTCACAAAAGACCTCAAGCAAAAGATTGAGCAAGGTAGAGACAAATTGCTGGAATTAAATGCGTCTGGTTTTGGTCGTATTGACGATTTGCTAGACAAAATTATTGCCGCTGAAAACCCAGTTGGTTTGCTCAATTTCATGAGCCGATTGTTTGACGCGTTGGGCGTAACGCAAGAGGAAAAAGATGACCACAGTTATATTCTTCGTCCAACTGAGCAATTAGTGCATCAAATTCCAGGCTTAACAGAAGACGGTTTAGAAGTAACATATCAACGCAATAGTGCGACTAAATTTGAACAATTACAGTTCTTAAGTTGGGACAGTGAAATAGTAAGTCATTGTCTCGAGTCAGTCATTACCGATGTTTTGGGTAAAAGCAGTATTGCGTTTACAAAAGATCCGACGATCCCGACCGGCGCATTTTGGATAGAGACAACGAGTGTTTTGTCCGCAAGCGCAGAAGCCAGTTTGCAATTATATCGATTCTTACCACCTACCCCGGTTCGTCTTTGTCTTGATGCTAAAAATCAACCTGTAGAAATCGAATTTGAACAATTATTTAAGGTCAAACGCAAAATTGCAATACAACTGCTGCAAGCCCTTGCAGATCAAATTACCGCCGGTGTTGAGGCAAGCCTGAAATTAGGTCATGCCGACCTCGCTGAACAACAATCAGTTGCACTAAATGCGATGCAATCTGAACTGAGTGGTGAAATTGCACGTTTACGCTCGCTACAAAAAACCAACCCTTCCATTCGAGATGAAGAAATCAACTTTATCGAAGAACAAATGGCAACGCTTACCAACATTATAACTAATGCCGAACCCTATTTAGACAGCTTGCGCGTTGTCGTAAATAATCCATAAATGACCCTTCTGCATTATTCTCCGCCGACATATCCTTATCTAACGATATTATATCGTGATGAGGATATCTTGGTGTTAGACAAACCTGCCGAGCTACTAACCGTGCCCGGCAAATCGATAGAGCTCAGAGATTCACTGCAAGTTCGTGTACAACGCGTTTTCCCGACGGCCACTATCGTGCATCGCCTTGATATGGCCACATCCGGCATACTTATGATGGCGTTGAACAAACCAGCTCACGTGAATTTATCTCGACAGTTCGAAAACCGTGAAACATCCAAAACTTACTTTGCCAGAGTATTTGGTCATGTTGAGGGTGAGTCAGGCATCATTGATTTACCACTTATCTGCGACTGGCCAAATAGGCCAAAACAAATGGTCGAACATGAGCGAGGTAAGCCTTCACTAACACATTGGCAGGTTGTGCAGCGCGACTGTAATTCAACACTAATGGAATTAACCCCAATTACTGGACGATCTCATCAACTGCGGGTTCATATGCTAGCTATAGGCCACCCAATTTTAGGCGATCGGCTTTACGCCCATGAAGAAGCCATGGCTAGAAATCCCCGTCTTTGCCTACATGCGCAAATGCACTCATTCTCGCACCCAGTGAGTGGTGAAAAACTGCGATTTGAATCCCCCCATTCATTCCAAAAAGAGTTGTAGATAAGCAAAATAAATATTGGGAAAGTGCGTGCGAAGACTAGCTTAATCAACACCTATTTTTAAAGTATTAATAATTTTGTAACATCACCAACCTAAATTACTATTGCTTAGGCCATAAAATACCTTTATTGTGTAAAAGCTCGTAACATTTGTTTAACATTAGTGTCACGTTAACTAAAGTGTTGAGTGAACGAATAAATGGCGATATAGGGTTAATGCAACTGAGCAGTTACAAACAAGTAACTTCAAATCAGCTAATCTTATGCTCAAATACAAATAACAATTTTCCAGTAATATGATGAGAACACACATGACTCAATATTTACCTGCGTATTTTAAAACCAAACCCTTAGCGTTGCTTGTAGCAATATCATTAGGCTTTATGTCTAACAACGTGTTGGCTCAAGAAGAAGCCGAAGCTGAAGAAGAATTTGAAACAATCGTCATTACCGCGTCAAAACGTTCAACCGGTTTACAAGAGACCCCAATAGCAGTAACCGTTACTAGTGCAAAAGACATTCTGCAAACGAAAATATTGGATATAGGAGACTTACAAAGTCTAGTACCAACTTTACGCGTAACTCCATTGCAACGCTCAACCAATACTAACTTTTCTATTCGGGGTTTCGGCAACGGTACTAACAATACGGGTATAGAACCTTCAGTCGGAGTTTTCATAGACGGTGTCTACCGTTCTAGAGCCGCTGCGCAAATTGGTGATTTACCGCGCCTACAACAAATAGAAATTTTAAGCGGTCCGCAAAGTACATTATTCGGTAAAAATGCATCCGCAGGTGTAATTAACGTTCGAACTGAAGCACCATCATATAATCTTGAAGGTAAAGTTGAAGCTACATTGGGTAACTATAACCAACGTATCTTAAAAGGTTTTGTGACTAACGCAATTACCGATGAGCTAGCATTTAGTCTGTCAGGTGGCATGAACACACGCGATGGCTACACCGAAAGTGTCGTAGGCTTAGGTGATATCAATGACAGAGACCGTTGGAATCTCAGAGGTCAATTCTTATTTGAACCGACTGACGATGTTACGTTCCGGTTTATTGCCGACTACAGTGAAATAGAAGAATCTTGCTGTACAGTGGCCGACGTCATTAATGGCCCAACCACAGCAGCAGTTAGAGCTCTTGGTGGTGTGGTATTAGATGAATCAGACCCATTTGCATATGAATCCGCACTAAATATCGACCCAACCAATAAAATTGAAGATGGCGGCATTTCATTACAGGTCGACGTGAATTACGAAACCTTTGCATTCACCTCGATCACAGCTATGCGCAATAATAAATCAAATTACCTTAGTGATGTTGACTACACTTCTTTGGATATTTTGACTGAAGAAGGTCATACCGACATAGATACTTTCACCCAAGAATTTCGTTTGACGTCAACTGGCGACAACACGTTTGACTGGATGGTAGGCGGTTTTTACTTTAATGAAACTGTAGATACTGGTGATAATTTATATTATGGAGCTGGAACTCGGAGCTTTTTTGACGTGCTCGGTTTTGCTCCATTATTTCCTGGCGTCGAGCAGATTTACGGCTTAGCACCAAATACTTTTTTTGCTGCCGACCAATATATTAACAGTGAATTTTTGCAAGACAACGAATCTTATTCTTTATTCGTTAGCCTCGATTACGACCTAACTGATGCACTAACTGCTACCTTAGGTATAAGCTATACGAACGATGAAAAAGAAGTGAGTATCGAATCAGACAATGCTGAAATATTATCAGCTATTGATTTTGCAACTACGCCTACTGTATTTGGTGTGCCATTGACAGCTACACCTTTTGCTCCGTTTATACCCACTTTACAAAGCGTGCAATTTTTGCCACCACAACTTGTATTTCCAAATTCGCTAGAGAGTGGTAAGAGCTCGGACAGTAAAACGACATGGAGCTTACGTTTAGCCTATGAAGTTAACAAGAACGTGAATGTTTTTGCAACTGCAGCAACAGGTTTTAAAGGCACTTCGTGGAACTTATCGCGCGACACCCGTCCATTCCCGGGAGATCAAGCCGGGCTTGCAGCTGCAGGCTTATTGCAAGCAAACCAAAGCTACGGCACTCGTTTTGCCGGTCCTGAAGAATCGACAGTTTACGAACTGGGTGTTAAAACTAGATTTAAAAATGCCGCCATTAATTTAACTGCGTTCGATCAGACGATTAAAGGGTTCCAGTCAAGCACGTTTGTTGGAACAGGCTTCGTATTAGCCAATGCGGGTCAACAATCAACTAAAGGTGTGGAATTTGATTCTACTTTCAATGTCAGTGATAGTATTGACATTACCTTAGCCGGCATGTTGCTCGACCCAATCTATGATTCATTTGTAGGTGCATCAGGCTTAAATGGTCCAATAGACTTATCTGGAGAAAAACCACTGGGTATCTCTGAGCGCACGTTCAATGCTGGCATTACTTATAACTTTGAATTTGATAATGGCATGTTCGGTTACATTCGCACAGACTATCAATACGAAAGCGAAGTAGGATTGGTAGCAAACGTACCACCAGAAATAACACGCGCTGTAAGCACAATCAATGCGAGTGCAGGTTTAACGATGGAAAACGGCGTAAGTTTCCAAGTTTATGTGCGTAATTTGAATAATGATGAGTATTACTTATCGTCATTCCCACCACCAATACAAAACGGCAGTTTCAACGCTTATCCAAATCAACCTAGATTGTTTGGTGCGTCGGTCTCTTATGAGTTTTAAACTAATTAGAGCGTAAACCTCTAAACACTAAAAGCAGCTTTCGAGCTGCTTTTTTTATCCTTAAATAAATCCGCTATGCTTCTTAAGCATCCGGTAAACGAAGCCGATAACCTAAATATTCAATGATGACGTGTACTAATTAATTACTATGCAAACAAAACCAAAACATGCACTCTCTTTATCCCTAACTGGCTTTTTATTGCTAACTAGCGATGTGCTGTTTGACGTTGCTGCACAATCAGCTTCCTTTAGTGAAATAGCCCGCGCGGACATGGTAAATCAATTGCACCGCGACGAATTCACACTCATTAATGTAGGTGATAATAGCCTTCCTATTTTAATTTCATTGTCTGAAAAGCCTATTACCAAGGGCATTATGCTAATTATTGGTGACGCGGAAATGCCTTTAGGTCGACAAGATTCGCTCACTCATATTGCTAACTACTTACCAGCCCTTGGGTGGACCACAGTAGTAATGCCGTCTTTAGGTTTAAGCTTTGGTTCAAATATCGAACTTCCTATTGAAGGTGATGATAACTTAGTAGCTATCGATAAAGATTTGCTACCTGAAGCTTCTGATAGCAATGTGGAAACGAATGCCAACAATACGCCTGCCGATGGAGAGGCGGTGGCGGTTACACCTTTAGAACGTGTATCAAAAAATTCAATCAGCGAGAATGTAACGGAGACAATTGAGAGCAACTCAATTGTATCTGCCATAAGTGAGGCGGACCTAATTATTTATTCGCAAGAGTTAGAAGCCTATGTTGCCGCGGCACTAACCCACATGAAAACTGCTATGGGGCATCGTATTTTGGTTTCTCAAGGCATCACAGCTGCAACGATTGCCAAGCTGATTGCTGACGGTAATCCCTTGCTGCTGGAAATAGACACACTGGTCATTAATAATCCATATTGGCCTATTCGTAAGTTAAACAATAAAATACCAATGGTCATTGCTCAAATTCCTATCCCCGTTCTTGACCTCACCAGCCAATGGGATAATAGTTGGAGTAAGCAAACTGAGCGAAAGCGAAGAATAAAAGCAACAACAGAACTGAAGGAAGTCTACCGACAAACCGAAATTATTGGACAACCTTTGGACCAGGCTCAAATGAAATATATTAGCCGTCAAATAAAGGGGTGGACTACTTATTTAGGCTGGTAATAATTATTTTGATTTTTTAATTGTTTCTATATATTAATATTATACAGTGGCTTAGGATTTCTGTTGTGTTGTTTTTACACGTATTTATTTTCGCTACCTATACTTTATTTATACTTAAATATATTAACGGTGGCAGATTACTATGTTGGTACAACACTTTATCGATTGCAAAGCACAGCAGCTTGCTTTTTATATGCGTGCTTACTGGCGGGACGAACTCCCCTATTCTGAGCTCGAATGCTTTTTATGGGACACGTTTGAGGAATGGTCACAAATAAAAAATCAGCAAACACAAGCTTATAGTCATAAAGAGAGAATATTTTGGCACGTCCTGCATCAAACTCATTATTGGAAGGAATCATTGATACGTCACGATGAGTGTATTAAAACTCAATTATCTATGTGTATTTTATTTTTAGAAGGGAAAGGTTTGTGCCCATTAGATGTTGTCGGTATGAGGCCATAAATCAACTAAGATAAACTTATTCAGATTTATTGTCATGCATAAACCTATTGCTTTCGTCTTCCTTAGCTTCGCACAGCGCTCTTTATCAGCAGACTCAAACACAGCACGCCCCTCCGTATTCAGCAGTAACCTGCGCTATTCCTATACTAATCGTTATGTTACTAAATCACCCGCGTTATGGCAGTGAGTACCATTTACCTTTTTGAAATGATTAATATCAAGCATAATGGCATTGTTAAATAAAAACTAACATCGGCTTTGACGAAAAAGGTAAAGGCAATGACAGGTGTCATTATCACCGCAAATTAATTATTGGAGGTTTTTATAAAGTGATACGCATTTATCGACATTACCAATACTCATGTCTATTAAAAAATATTACACAGAAAAAGGGTAAGCAATGGCATCGTAATGCTCATAACCTTCCACGATGAAGTCGTTTGTCGTTACCCATGTTTCAATATCTGTCAGTGACTTAATTTTAGGATTAATCGTCAACTTAGGATTAGGTAGTGGCGTTCTAGTCAACTGCACATCCCGCATCAATTCGAATTGATTCTCATAAATATGGGCATTAATGATTTTGTGATACGCTTTTTTTGGATTATTACCGGTAATTTGAGCCACTAAAGCTAGCATCACATATACCTGAATTTGATTGAAGTTTAAGCCCAGCGGAACGTCACAAGAGCGTTGATAGCTGGTGAGATACAAATCCTTACCTAATAATGAAAAGGTATGCGTATGCATGCATGGACGTAAACAGCCAAGCTCAAATTCACCTGGATTATAGAATGTTACAATTTCACCACGATCATCGATACCTTTAGAAAGGTTATCAATAACTTTGCCAAGTTGGTCCAATACAGAACCATCTGGCTTCTGCCAAGTCCGGCCTTGAACGCCATACACTCGACCCATATCATCCTCACCTTTACGATGCGGGTTTGCCAACCAAGCTTTGTTTTCGTTCGCGTTTGCATTCCAAGTATTGCAACCTATAGAACGGAACTCAGCAGCATTTTGATAGCCGCGTAAATAACCAAGTAATTCAGCAATAGCTGCCTTATAAAAGCTTTTACGCGTCGTTACTAAGGGAAAAGACTTATTTTCAACATCATATTCCAGCTCAGCATTAATCACTGTTAAACACTTTTGCCCTGTGCGCTCATTGGTTAACCAAGTTCCTTCACTAACAATGCGCTGACATAATTGCTCGTACTGACTCATAATGACCATTCCCTATCTTTGATTTAATACCAGATATTGCCTTTTGTAAAATCGAACTACGCTTTCTTGCCGCTTTTAAAGGCATAAGCAATCAATGCAATACCAGCCAATATCATTGGAATACATAACATTTGGCCTTGCGATAATCCAAGTGCATTCAAATCAAGATGCGCGTCTGGCTCGCGGAAATACTCAACAAAGAACCTAAATGCACCGTAACCTAGCAAGAACAAGCCACCCACCGAACCAACGGGACGAGGTTTCGCAGAATATAGCCATAAGATTACAAATAATAGCACCCCTTCAAGCGCAAATTCATAGAGTTGTGATGGATGACGCGGCATAGCACCAGCACCAGGAAATACGAAAGCCCAAGGTACGTCAGTGGTCCGCCCCCATAATTCGCCATTAATAAAATTACCAATACGCCCTGCTCCCAAACCAATTGGCACTAATGGAGCAATAAAATCACCGACGCGTAAAAATGCCCAGCCTTGTTTTTTAGCGAACATAAAAGCGGCAACAATAACGCCTAGACAGCCTCCATGGAAGGACATTCCACCTTCCCAAATACGGAACAGATATAATGGGTTATCCAGAAAAACGCTAAAATTGTAGAAAAGCACATAACCAATACGACCACCTAATACAACGCCCATGAAGCCCCAAAACAGCAAGTCGCTGAGCTGTTCTTTACTCCAATCAGTTCGAGATAGACGCCTATTAGCTAACCAAAATGCAGCTAAGAAACCAATTAGATACATAACGCCATACCAGCGCAGTGCAATTGGGCCTATTTCGAAAATAACAGCGTTTATTGTTGGAAAATCCAAATGTGCAGGGATATTTTGTGCTGAGATCGTCATGTATTACTCAATTCCTATGATCATGCGTATGCTGACTAATACTAAGAAGGCAGCGAACACTTTCTTCAATTTAGCAGTATCTAATTTTTGCCCAAGTTTAGCACCAATTGGAGCCGTTAGCATAGACGTTGCTATAATGCCGAAGGTTGCAGGCAAATATACATAACCCAACGACCATTCTGGTAAATCAGGGTTTTTCCAACCCATAATGACAAAATTCAATGTACCAAAAATCGCGACTATGATACCGCTAAAGGCGGCACAACCTATCGCTTTTCTGATATTAACCTGAAACCACATTAGTGCAGGAACAATCAATGCACCACCACCAATGCCCATGAGCGCACAAATAAAACCAGCGCCTACACCAATACCGCCTAGTCCCGCTTTGCCGATAGTATGTTGTGAGGCTTTTCGAGAACCAAACACCATTTGTAGCGCAATTAAAATAACTAGCACAGCAAAAATACGCTGAAGTATTACACCTGATATAGAACTAGCAAACTGCGCGCCGAGGGTTGCGCCAATCGCAATACCAAAAGCGCAATACGTAATAATGCGTTTATCTAAGTTACCCAATTTATAGTGACTTCGCGCTGAGGATAAGCCTGTCATAATGACCGTGGATAAAGAGGTGGCAACCGCAATAGGCATCCCAATTTCAATATCTATCTGTAGAAAGAAATGCAACAAAAAGACCATCGCCGGAACGATTAATAGGCCACCACCGATACCAAGTAAACCGGCTAACACACCCACAATTGAACCTAACATTGCGCACAATAAAAATATTTCGAGATTTGGATCCATTTACATTTTACTCATTCTTTAAAAACCGCAGTGCATGATAAAAACGTCAAGAACCTGCTCTGACTAGTCCACCTAGTCCTCTCATTTCAAGATATTGGTCTACTATCTGTTTAACTTGCTCAGGACCTGGACATGACAATATTTGTGATAGCAATGCCTCTAATTCAGAAATAGCTACGTTGCGAATAACCCAATTAATCTTACGCAAACTATGTGCATTCATACTCAACTTACGATAGCCCATTGCCATCAATATCAGCGCACCGCTAGGCTCGCCAGCCAACTCGCCACAAACTGTCACAGGAATATTGCAAAGGTTAGATATTTGCACAATTTGATTAAGTGCGATTAATACCGACGGATGATAACTTGAATATAATTGAGCGACACGAGAGTTATTACGATCAACAGCTAAAAGATATTGAGTCAAATCGTTTGTACCCACTGAAAAAAAATCAACTTTTTTTGCTATCTGCTCTAACTGGAATATCACCGCCGGAACTTCTAACATTACTCCAATAGCAGGTTTGGATAACACTTTATTAGTTTTTATTGCTTCTTCTTTTACTTCATAGAAAGCTTGTTTTATAAGTCTATTTGCTTCGTCAATCTCGCTAATACTAGACACCATGGGTAACAAAATCTGCAAGTTGGTTAAGCCTATGCTAGCTCTTAGCATAGCTCTAACTTGCATCAGAAAAATTTCGGGGTGATCCAAAGTCAACCGAATACCACGCCAACCCAAAAACGGATTTTCTTCTGATATAGGGAAGTATGACAAAGGCTTATCGCCTCCTACATCCAATGTACGCATCGTCATCTCTTTATTTGGATGCGCACTTAACAAACTATGATAAAGCTCAAATTGCTCCTGTTCTGATGGAAAACGCTCTCTCAACATAAATGGGATTTCAGTACGGTATAGACCTACGCCAGCACCTTGTTTGTTTTGTTCCATTTCTAAATCTGCCGAAAGACCTACATTTACCAACAGCATCATTTCACAGCCATCTACACTTTTCGCAGGTCGGTCCGATTCACTCTCAATACGTTGGTTTAGTGCCTCTTCTTCCGCAATTAATTGCAGAAATTCAGCACGAGCTTGTTGTTTGGGCGCCAAAACAACCTGACCTGAGTAACCATCAACAAAAAGTTCTTGATGATTTAACAAACTAAGCGGAACTCCGCCCAACCCCATGACAGCAGGAACCCCCATAGCGCGTGCTAAGATCGCTGCGTGAGAATTATTAGAGCCTTGAATCGAAACGATAGCTTTTAATTTACCAGCAGGAAATTCAGCGAGCATGGGTGCCGACACTTCACGAGCAACGAGAATGGCATTGTCTGGTATAGTTCGCTCAGTATTTATTGGTGAGCCTGACCCATTCATGATGTTGTGCAATATACGATTAGACAGGTCGACTATATCAACTGCTCTTTCTTGCATATACGGGTCTTCCATAGCTGCAAACCGAGCTGCATAACCTTCTACAACTAATTTTAATGAAGATGCTGCATCCCAATACTCTCGGATTTTTTGCTCTACTTCTCTTCCTAGGCTGTTAGCATCAAGAAGTTGGTCATAAAGCTGAAATATGGCTTTCACGTCTTCGGGTAGACTATCGCCAAGATTATCTGACAAACTGGCAACTTGAGTTCTTGTGAGCTCAACAGCCTGGCGGTAACGTTCAATTTCTTTTTTTTGGTCCGTAGTTTTGCGAACCATGAGTTGACTCAGTTCGTGCTTCATATTGAGCACCACAGCTTGCCCTAAAGCTAAACCTGGTGCACCTGGCACTCCGCTGATGCTTTTATGTGTATCAATAGTTGTTTCAGAGTTAACATCTAGCGCACCTCGAATTTCGGCGTTCGAAATCTCTAATCCGATTTGGGTAGCAAGCGTCACTAAGAAAGCTTCTTCGTCTTCGCTAAAACGGCGAATAGATTTTTGCTGCATCGAGATAACCCCCAGCAATTTGCGCTGGTGGATTATTGGTGTACCAATAAAGGCGAAGAAGGCGTCTTCATTAACTTCAGGATAGTGTTTAAAACGCGGGTGTAGAGGTGCATTTTCAATATTAAGTGGCTCTTCTCGCTGCCCGACTAAGCCTATAAGACCCTCATTGAAGCCTATTTTAACCTTATTAACCGCGCTTTTTTCAAGCCCCTCCGTGGCTTTTAATACAAGCACTTGGTTTTTATAATCAGCCAAATAAATGGAACATGAATCCACTTTCATGGTTTCTCTGACCAACATCACAAGACGCTCCAGAGCCGGCTCTAACCCTGGAATTTGGTTAATCTCTTGAACTATTCTTTTCAGGGTTGTTAGCATGCATTAGGCTCCGTTGCAGTTAACAAAACGAGTACAGCAAACTTCGAGCAATATCTGCCTTTGCCCTATGTTTGCGGTCTTGGTCGACGCCGTTTATTTTTTCGGTTGCTGTTAGGCAAATTAGAATGGGTTTTTTGCGCAGGTAATACTATCGGCGAAAACTCTTTCATGACTTTTCGATAAACGTCGCGTTTAAACGATACCACATTACGTATGGGATACCAGTAACTAACCCAACGCCAATCGTCAAATTCAGGATGCCCTGACTGTAAAAGATCCACATCTTTTTCATCACACTTTAATGTAAGCAAAAACCATTTCTGTTTTTGGCCAATGCATACAGGGCTAGATCCCTTTCTTACAAGACGTTTAGGCAGTTTATAACGAAGCCAGTTGCGTGTCACTCCAACTATACTTACGTCTTTCTCAAGTAACCCCACTTCTTCGTGAAGTTCCCTGTACATTGCCTGTTCAGCTGTTTCCCCTTGGTCAATTCCGCCTTGTGGAAATTGCCATGAATGTTGACCATAGCGACGGGCCCAAAATACTTGACCCATTTTATTGCATATAATAATGCCAACATTCGCGCGGAATCCTTCGGCATCAATCACTTAGACTACCCAGCGCATTTATACTTTTATATTGCACCATTCTTCCATAAACTATGAGTTATGCAAAGCAATAGCGTTAATTATTTAATAAGTGAGGCCTAAATTACATGCAATCAATACAAACGCCACATAATCCTCCCTCATCGATCGAGGAATTAATGCAACGAGCAAAAGGTCTAGCAGGTTTGAGCCTAGGTGATTTAGCGAGATCTGCTAACATTGAGATACCGGTTAATTTCAAAACTCAGAAAGGTTGGACAGGACAACTAATCGAACTTTGGTTAGGCGCTAGTGCCGGATCTAAACCGGAGCAAGATTTTCCAGAGCTAGGTGTTGAACTGAAAACACTACCTCTGTCATATGAAAACAAGCCACTTGAAACTACCTATGTCTGTTATGCGCCGCTCACTAATAACACCAGCGTTAATTGGAAAAACTGTAATGTCCGTAATAAATTGCAGTGTGTCTTGTGGCTACCCGTGCAAGGAGAGAGAGAAATACCTCCGGGGGAGCGCACCGTAGGCTATCCAATTTTGTGGCGACCCACCGTCGAACAAAACGCGCAATTGCAACATGATTGGGAAGAGCTGATGGATATGATTAGCTTAGGGCAAGTTGAGCGAATTGACGCCACGGTTGGAAGTTATTTGCAGCTTCGCCCTAAAGCAGCTAATGGCTCAGTGGTTACTGAGGCCATCGGTGAAGATGGGCAGTTAATAAAAACACGTCCAAGAGGATTTTACCTACGTAAAAATTTTACTCAACATATTTTAGAAACTGCCTTTATAGATTAATACCTCTATCTGTTATGAGTTTTCACACAGCGATTTCATTTGCTGATTAATACTGGTAAGTATTTTCTTGGGTGCAAATGAATTTGCATTCGCTTCTGCAATATCAATTTTATAAAGCTCAGGTATACAATCTTGCAGAAATCCGCCAATTACCATATGCGGAAATATCTCATCGTAACGCATTACCTTTTGCTGATTAACCCGTCTAAATATATGTGTACGATTCAGGTCACAAGGTAATGCGAGTCCGGCGCTTGAGATGATATCTACCGAAGCATGCACTGTCTTTTTATGAAACTGATGCACTCTTACCGCTTTATTAGCAGGTATAAGCCCAGAAGACAAAGACGGATCTTGAGTCGCAACTCCTGTTGGGCATTCATTGGTATTACAAGATAATGATTGCACACAACCTAATGCTAGCATCATGCCTCTGGCGCTATTACAAATATCCGCTCCCAAAGCAAGATTTTTGACCAAGTGGAAACCTGATATTATTTTACCTGAGGCTATAATTTTAATATCTTCTCTTACACCAAACCCAACTAAACAATCGTCTACAAAAGCCAATGCTTCACGCAGCGGTGAACCAATAGAGTTAGAATATTCAAGTGGTGCAGCACCTGTTCCGCCTTCACCACCGTCTACAGTAACAAAGTCTGGCGTTATATTGAGTTCAACCATGGCTTTGCAAATAGCGGCAAACTCGCTGCGTCTGCCCAGTGCTAACTTTATACCTATTGGCTTTCCGCCGCTAAGGTCTCTCAAGGTTTGTATGAAAGTAATAAGCTCAACAGGCGTCTTAAAAGCGCTGTGCGTAGCCGGTGAGTCAACTTGAGTACCCACTTTCACGCCTCGAATATCAGCGATTTCTTGCGTGTTTTTGCTTGCAGGTAAAATCCCTCCATGGCCAGGTTTTGCGCCTTGGGATAATTTAATTTCTATCATTTTAATATTTGTATGTGAAGCTTGCTGTTTAAACTTATCTGGGTCAAAACCACCGCTATCATTTCTGCAGCCAAAGTAGCCCGTTCCTATTTGCCATACCACATCAGCGCCATATTCAAGATGATAAGGACTAACACCACCCTCGCCTGTATTATGATAAAAACCACCCAATTTGGCACCTTTATTCAGCGCTTGTAATGCTGGTTTGCTTAAGCTACCAAAACTCATTGCTGAAATATTCAGGATGCTAGCAGAATAGGGTTGCTTGCAGTGGCGACTGCCAATGGTGACTCGGGGGTCTAAGTCAATATCCTCGACATTCAGTGCAGATAAAGAATGACCGATCCATTCATACCCAGTTTTGTAAGTATCAAGCTGTGTGCCAAATGGAATAGTATCGATACTATTTTTCGCTCTCTGGTAAACAATATTTCGGAACATGCGACTTATAGGAGCGCCGCCAGTGTCGGTCTCTAGTATGTATTGCTGAACAAAAGGCCTGACACTCTCAATAATCCACCGCGCTCTTCCTATCAAAGGGAAGTTGCGCAATATTGCATGTTTTTTTTGCCTGCTGTCGTGTATAGCAATCATTAACAGAGGTATTGTGAGGAGCAAAAACCAAGTAATAACTGGCGCAAAGAAAGAGATAAACAAGATAAATAAGTTAATACCAATCAGTATCTGGAAAATAGTTTTGCGCATGATGCTCCTTGTCAAATGGCGAATAAATAGGATAAGAAAAGGATTAACAACACCCACATTAAATATTCATTAATACTTACGATACGGTTTGCTTGGCATCGCCGTGCTTTAGATTATCGGGTGACACGGTTGAGGCATCACCATCATTATAGCTTAACTCACCATTCCTTTCCTTCTCAGCTAGTTCGTCACGAGCATCACAAGTAACAGTGATGCTATATGTGAAAACCGCCCCCAATAGAACCACAACCCAACTCAAATAAACCCATAAAAACAGAATAGGGATGACTGCCAAAGCACCGTATATAACCTCATAAGACGGAAAGTTGGTAACATATAACGCAAATACCTTCTTAGAAAACTCAAACAATACGGTAGCCAATATTGCTCCACACAGGGCATATTTAGCTCTAACTGGTCGATTGGGGACGATCATGTATAGAATCAAAAACGCACCAATGGCAGCAAAACTTGGCACAAATTTCAGAAAGAATGTTCCCAGCCCAGGTGTATATTCTTCAGCAAAAGTGGCAAGCCCTGCTAAATAAGAACTCACCACTATGCTAGAGCCTATTAGCAATGGACCTAAAGTGATTACCATCCAATAAATAGCGAAGGTATAAATGATCGGGCGTTGGACTTGGGTTCGCCATATATGATTAAAAGTTTTATCAATGTTGGATATTAATAATAGTGCAACTACCAATAGTGAGATAATACTGACAGCGCCCATACCAGATGCATTGGCCACAAAGTCAGTCATATAATCTTGGACTACATTACCAGCTGTGGGTACAAAGTTATTGAATATGAAATTTTCTAGTTGGCCTCTCACTTCGGCAAAGGCTGGAAAGGCTGACATGATCATGAAAAAAACCATTATCACGGGAACAAGGGAAAGCAAAGATACGTAAGCCAAGTGACCAGCCGAAACTGTGATCCTCTCAGACCGTATATGATCAATAAAAGCCTTACCAATATCGATGATTAACGGTTGGTAATAACCTATTTTTTTAGCGATACTATCGGGTAGATTCAACTCAGCAAGCTCCACTTTTTGCTGTTAACAGCGTATTTTGATGGCTCAAAATGAAACACAAAACATGCTAAACAAGACTTACAGTTTACCTCTAACAGTGTCGAACTTAAACCTATCTTGCGAGAATGCTTACTTTTGACTACGCAACCCTAGCATATGGCATATGGCATAACTTAACTCACAACGGTTTAACGTATAAAAGTGAAAGTGCTTAACTCCCTCTTTGGCCAACACTTTTACCATATCCATAGCGATGTTTGCACCCATCAAGTTTCTAGTAGCTTGGTCATCAGCTTCTAAGCCATCGTACATTTTATGTAACCAATTAGGTACGTGTACATTGGTGAATCCGGCAAATCGTTGGAGTGTTTGGTAATTAGTTACGGGCAATATACCAGGCACAATATCTAAATCGATACCGGCCGCGGCAGCTCTATCCCTGAAACGTAAAAAGACGCTAGTATCAAAGAAAAATTGGGTAATCGCTTCATTTGCGCCAGCTTCGGCCTTACGTTTTAGATTCAACAAATCAAATTGTGCGTTTGGCGCTTCCGGATGTTTTTCTGGATATGCCGCAACGGAGATATCGAAATCAGCAACGTCTTTTAACAAACTCACTAGATCCGAGGCATACATGTCAGTTTTATCAACGCCCTTTGGCAGATCACCACGCAAAGCCACAATTCTTCGGATGCCAGAATCCCAATAGTCTTGTGCAATTTGCTTTAATTCATCCGGAGTTGCGTCTACACATGTCAAATGTGGCGCCGTTGGCACACCTGTTTCTTTATAAATTCGTTTAACCACGTCGTGGGTTCTATCTCTTTCACCACTATTGGCTCCGTAAGTGACAGACATATATTTAGGTTTTAGCGGTGCCAGGCGTTCAACAGATTTCCATAATGTATTTTCCATCACCTCAGAATTTGGTGGGAAAAATTCGAAGGAAACATCAATATCCCGTAATTCAGATAGAGATTGATTTAGTGCATCGATGCCTTGGGCATATGAAACCATTGTTTTACTGCTCACTTATGGACGTTTAGACGTCTAAATTACGTTTTATACGCTTAGACGTCAAGAAGTTTACACTTCTAGATTGATATTTTCCCTAGACCAGTTAGAATTTTGATATAACCAAAAAAAAAGGATTCTCATGGCTGAGTGGAATGGTAAATATATACACCCTTATGCAGAACACGGTAGAAAAAACGAGCAGGTTAAAAAAGTCACCGTTTCGATTCCCATTAATGTATTAAAAGTGCTGACTGATGAACGTACTAGGCGTCAAGTTAACAATTTGCGCCATGCCACCAATTCAGAACTGTTGTGTGAAGCATTTTTACATGCATTTACAGGCCAACCGTTACCTTACGATGCGGATCTGAAAAAAGATAACCCGAATCGCATACCAGAATCAGCAAGAGATATTATGCACAAGATGGGTTTCGATATTGACACGGTAGACGCGGAGTGAGCATCGTTGGTGAAATATTGTTGGTGAAACGTTGCCGCTATATTACAGAGTAACTTGCATAAGCGCATGAGCGCATGAGCCCATAAAGTGGGCTCTATTAAAAAATATTGACTAGCCTTTGATGCTTTTAATAAAATCATCTGATTGCGTAATAGCCGCATTCATTTCTTTTATTAAGCTACCGACGTCTTGTTTGATACTATTAAATTCACCTTGAAGCGCACCAATCGCGTTTGCATTTAAGTTGTGCTTTAGCGCTAACACATTGTCTTGCAAAGCAACCAGTACTGGGTCCATACTCTTTTCCACTTTTCTCATTGAAACCAGCAAAGAGGCATATTTTCGTTTAGTTTCGGCTAATTTACGTTGGCTGTCACGCTTTAGCTTAGCGCTTGAAATTATATCAATTTCGTTTTTCCACTCTACGAATAACGCGTTAGCCACTGCTTCTACTTTATCTATCCGTTGACTTACTGAGGCAGCACTTTCTTTGCTAACCTCTAATTGATCACTTAAATTGGTGTAAACATCTTCCAACTCCCCGCCATCGTAGTTAATGAGAGCACTAAACTCATCTAAGGCTGACGCAAATTGCTCTTGCGCATCTTTTTGGGAATCTTGAGCGTCTTCAACACGATCCACTAATATATCTCTTTTTTCAACACCCAGTTTCTCCCACATACCATAATATGCGTTATCTACGGTTGATTGGCAGCCCGATAGGGACAGCAAGCAAATACAAAAAATTAAACGGATCATGTAAATCTCCTTTTTCTTTAATATGAAAATCATAACTTGCACAGGCCCCATCACTTCACATAGGATAAGTGATGTTTAACTGAGCGGTTACTAAGCCAACTTTGATGCGGACATTAATTAAGTAAACTTTATTAAATTATCAACAATACCTGCTAAAATGATACTTTAAGATCGCTAGAATTCAAACAATAGTATACATTTTGATAAAAAATTAAAAAGAGAACACCGAATGTTAATCTGTTTTTCATATTTCAAAAGACTGCTTTGCAGTGCTTAATTCATCGCAAGATATGAGCCGAAGGTTTCACGATAACGCTGTTTATCACTGTCAAACTATTGCTGTTTCAGATGGACATCAACTGTACGTTGAGCAAAGCGGAAATCCACAAGGTATCCCCATAATATACATGCATGGTGGTCCTGGGGCTGGTTTATGTGATAACTACCAATGGCCATTTAATCCGCTAAAGTACCGAGTTATTGGTGTCGACCAACGAGGGTGTGGACGATCTACTCCGTCTGGGGATACCGATAATAATACTACACAGTTATTAGTTCAGGATTTTGAGGCTATTCGCCAACATCTGGGCATCCATCAATGGGTCGTTTTTGGTGGGTCATGGGGCTCGACTTTGGCATTAATTTACGCTATTCAATACCCTGAATTTGTTATCTCAATGGTTTTACGTGGTGTATTCCTTGCCCGTAAAGAAGACGCAGACTGGTTCCTATTGCCTTCAGGGGGCGCAGCGCAGGTATATCCGGACGCCTACGAAAAGTTTTCAAGACGGATTATTGATTTATCTTCATCCGACGCAGTTTGTAAGCAATTTATTAGTTTATTCCAAAGTAATGATCACGACGTCAGTGCCGCAGCATTAAAATCATGGTTTGATTGGGAAGGCTGCATCTCACGGCTTATTGAACCAAATGTAATGATGAGTGATTTGAGCGCTGATAAGCAAATAAAAAGCTTGGCCCTGCTAGAATGTCACTATCTCCTCAATAAATGTTTTATTGAGGAAAACTATATAATGGGCAATATTGCAAATATTAAAGATATCCCATGTCATATTGTTCATGGCCGTTATGACATGGTTTGCAAATTGGAAGCTGCCCATAGTGTGCATAAGTCACTACCTCAATCGACATTAAAAATCGTTAATAACGCTGGTCACAGCATGTCCGAGCTTGGTATAGGCACTGAACTCACGAACATAATGAATAATATGTTCGAAACAGGAACCCGAGTTTGAAAGGGCTAGTGCAGCGCGTCGAATCAGCTTCTGTTAGCATTAATGAAGAAACAGTAGCTAGCATTGACTCTGGTATTCTACTTCTACTTGGCGTTGAGAAAGATGACGGTGGGTTACAGATCCAAAAAATGGCTCGCAAGGTTTTTAATCTTAGGATATTTACTGATACCGATGGCAAGATGAATAAAAGTCTTTCGGATATCAACGGCGAGCTATTGGTAGTATCCCAATTTACATTAGTCGCAGATACGACAAAAGGTAACCGACCTGGCTTTTCGAAAGGGGCGACGCCAGCCCACGGAGAGTTTATCTATAGCGCTTTCATTAAGCATGTTTCGACTGAATTCAGTGAATGCCAAAGCGGGGTTTTCGGTGCAGATATGGCTGTAAAACTGGTCAATGACGGTCCAGTAACTTTTTGGATAGAAACCTAAACTAAACGCCATTGCTACCTTTTTTATACAAGCTTACAATCCTACTGGCGACTAGTTACCTTTGCGCTATTCGAGCTACACTATTCAAGTTACACTATGCGATTAATAAAATACAAAGTCACCGCTCAAGAATGAAACGAGGTTAGCTATTGTTTACCATATCAACACCTAAATCAGAACAAGAACTCAGTGACTATTTTAATTTTAGATGGCAAGAGCTTCGTGAGCCTTGGGGTTTTCCTCTAGGTTCAGAGAAAGATGAATATGAAACAGTTAGCGAACATAGGGTTGTTTTGAGTCCATCAGGACAGATTGTTGCATGTGGTCGAATACATTTAAATTCCTCTGAAGAGGCCCAGATTAGACACATCGCCGTTGATAAAGGATACCGCCGTAAAGGTGTTGGTCAAATTATATTAGGTGCATTGGAGGCTGTAGCTCGCGACTTAGGTGCGAAACGAGCTGTTACAAATTCTCGTGAAACGTCAATGTCATTTTTTTCAGCATGTGGTTTCGAAATTGAAAGTAAAGCACCTTCCGAGCTTGGTACACTAAAACGGACGCACATGTTCAAAATATTAGTGGACAATAATGTACTCGTATTGCATCCAAAATGGTGTAAAGAGTTGCAAGATACGTGGCATGAAAATATCCCGATTACAGAACACATGGGAATCAAATTACATCAGTATACAGAACGGACCATAGAAACAAGAGCGTCATTAAACAGAAACATTAACCTGCATGGTTCAATGTTTGCTGGCAGCATCTTTTCGCAAGCAACACTTACGGGTTGGGGAATGATATTTTTGCAACTAAAACAAAAAAATTTAGAAGGAGAAATAGTGCTCGGTGATGGTAATATTCACTATAATAAACCAATTACAATGCGCCCACGTGCGATTTGTAATATTGAGTCAGTGAAGGCCCGCTTTGACTTACTAAAAAGAAATAAAAAGTGCCCTATTGAACTCACCGTTGAAATTCACGATGGTGACACTTCAGTAGCTAACTTTACTGCCAAATACTGGGTTATTCCGCTTAAAAAAGATAAATAAATTCCCACAACAACTGACCCAAATCAGAAAAGTTGGGCCAGTTATACTGCTTCCGCGCTAAGCTAAATTACGCTTGCGCTCAAACAACCAATTATCTACGCTAAATTGTCCTGCTCCCCTTGCGGATAAGACTAACAATCCAGCCATAATCCCCATGTTTTTGAAGAAATTTTGCGTTTCATGTATTACATTTCCTCCCTCAGGTAAGTTCCAGAAATTATGCATGTATATACTAATAACCAGAGTCATGCCCGCCAACAAAAAAGCAGATAGCTTAGCTTTAAAACCGAAAATAACAACTAGCCCCAGCAAAATTTGTAATGCGATGGTTATCGGAAGTAATTCGTTGATAAATGGGACACTATGCT
>Ga0307488_10000845_pt1 | contig 25570 bp, 19 predicted proteins | sample SB02metaG_FD_202248 | JGI IMG/M metagenome (GOLD analysis project Ga0307488, IMG submission 202248) | Sea-ice brine microbial communities from Beaufort Sea near Barrow, Alaska, United States - SB 0.2 | ecosystem: Environmental > Aquatic > Marine > Coastal | place: USA: Alaska | collected... | reverse complement strand
TCATGCGTATGTTTCTGCAGCCGAGCAATGTCTTCCTTGCCCAACAGACCTGTAGCCGGCCGCATTCCAATACCATCATGGGACGACAAGAAATTGAAAAAGGTTGATTCGCCAGGGGGTGCATCCAATTGGTTGGCCCATTTCGTTATAACCGACGAATCACCGGTTAACAGGGTGTGCAGCACCAAGGGCGGTAACGGAAATTGGTAGATCAGGCTGGCTTCATTGGTGCCATCACCAAAGTAACTTAGGTTTTCCAAGTGCGGTACATTCGTTTCCGTTATCAATAATGTGCCCGGAACAACAATATCTAAGACTTTGCGCATGACCTGTATCAATGCATGGGTCTCCGGTAGGTGCATGCAACTGGTGCCCAGTTCTTTCCAAATAAATCCAATCGCGTCAAGCCGTATAAACCGGCTGCCGAACGAGGCGTATTCGATCAATATGTCAATAATCGCTATTAAGACCTTGGGCTCGGCAAAGTTCAAATCAATCTGATCGTCGCTGAAAGTCGTCCAGATGTGCTTTTTTCCTTGCGACGTATCAAACTCGGTTAGCAAAGGTAGATTACGAGGGCGAACTACAGAGGTATAGTTTTTTGAAGGATCTGCGACAATAAAGTGGTTGCTAACTTCCTCACTGCCTGAAATGAACTTCTGAAACCAAGAGCTAGATTTTGAAATATGATTCACTACAGCATCAAACATTAGGTCGCAGTTTTGGGCGAGTCGCTCAATATGATTCCAATCGCCAAGCCCTGGGTCAACTTGATTATAATTAACGATGGAAAACCCATCATCAGTCGTCCAAGGAAAGAACGGCAACAGGTGGATCGCGCTAAAGCTTTCCGATGCGAACTGACTATAAAATATATTTAAGACCTTTAATGGCGCGTAATCTTTTTGCTGTACGGAATCACCATAGGTGATCAGCATAATGTCCGTTTGGTCAAGTTGTCCGGGCAGAATCTTGGGCTGAGCAGCATTCGCGATTGTATCTTTCAACTGGGCCGCGACTGCATCCCAGCTGCCGGGATATACCAATTTTAATTGTGGATAAATGTCTTCTAGCGAATGTGCTCGCATATTTTCCCCGAATTTAATAATTTGAATGCTAATCGACGACGCGAGCAATGTTTTCAATACACATGGCTAAGTTTTCCGCCCCATTTTCGAGCGCTTCGTCGAGCGTTTGTGGTTTGTTTATGATACTAAATGCAGCTTTTAATCCGGCTCGATAAAACTCATCTAATGGCGTGTCAATGCTGCCAACCACGGCAAAAACCGGGACTTGATTTCGTTGCGCTAAAGTCAACACACCTGAGATCACTTTGCCTTGCATAGATTGTGAATCTAGACGGCCTTCACCGGTTATTACCAGATCAGCCCAAGCCAAGGCTTCTTCAAAGCCAAACAAAGACATCACTAAATCGATGCCAGAAAAATATTTTGCGCCCATCAGAGCCTGTAGCGCTGCGCCTGCGCCACCCGCGGCACCTCCACCGATATAACTATTTAAATCGCTGTTGGTCTGGCGTTTAACAACATGACGGAACTGCTGTAATGATTTCTCTAAACTCACAAGGTCGTCACCGATATCTTTACCGCTTGGGAATTTTTGAGGACCGAAAATATTGGTGGCGCCTTCTGCTCCGGAAAACCTATTGGTAACATCCGTCGCCAGACATATCTCGGCAGTGCTTAGCCGCGGATCCAACTTTTCAGTATTGATGCTAACCAACTTGCTTAAGGCGAGTCCACCGGAGCTAATAACCAGACCCTTATCATCCAAGAATCTTATGCCAAGCGCAGTCAACAAGCCGTGTGCTGCATCGTTCGTTGCCGTACCGCCTAAGCCTAATATAAGCTTGGTGGCACCCCTATCCAATGCTTTCAACAATAGCTGCCCGGTACCGTAAGTGGATGTGATGTGAGGGTCGCGTTCACAGTCGGTTAGCAGTGTCAGACCACTCGCTGCGGCCATTTCGATATAGGCAACGTTGTCTAACATGTAGAAATGCGCGTTTATCTTTCTGTTTAATGGATCGGTCGTTTCCACGATGATCTTTTCAGCGCCTAAATATTCTCCTATTATGTCACTCGTGCCTTCGCCGCCATCAGCTAAAGGAAAGGTTTTTACATTGCTGCTTGGCCGTACACTAAGCCACTGAGCTTTGACGATCTGACAGACTGCCGTCGAGCTCATTGAATTTTTAAAGGAATCGGGCGCGACAATAATATTCATTAAGAGACTCTTCGACCGTGCTCAGCATCAAACAGCAGAATCCGACTGGGATCCACTTCTAGAGTAATCTTGTCACCAATGTTTACCTCACTGCGCAAATCGAGCCGCGCCTTAATAGTTTGTTCACCGATCATAAATGAAACTTCTTTATCAAAACCCAGGGGTTCGACGAGTTGAATTTCCTGCTCAGACAACATCCAGCTATTTTCGATACTGTTCGCAAACCGCTTATCTTCGAAAAAATCGGGTCGTATGCCTACTAAGATTGACTGGCCGTCTGCCAACCTTTCAGCACCAATATCAGGCAACATAGACATGGGCAATGACAGTTCTGCCAAGTTAATTTTGTCCTCTGCCTTGTTATACGTGGCTGGAATCAGATTCATAGAAGGTGAGCCTATAAATGTCGCGACGAAGACATTTACAGGATCTAAATATATTTCCATGGGGGTGCCAACCTGCTCGATCAGGCCGTTTTGCATAACGACTACACGGTCGCCCAGGGTCATAGCCTCTACTTGGTCATGGGTAACATATATCGATGTCGTCTTCATGGTCTGATGAATTTTCGCGATCTCTGTACGCATATGGTGACGTAATTTCGCATCCAAATTTGACAAGGGCTCATCAAACAAATACACATCGGCGTCGCGTACTAACGCGCGACCCATAGCAACTCGCTGACGTTGGCCACCAGATAAGTCTGCTGGTTTTCGATCTAGCAATTCTTCCAATTGCAGCATAGTGGCAATGGTCGATAGTCGTTCCTGAATAAGTTCTTTTGATACCCTGGTTTTCTTCAAACCGAAAATTATATTTTCCCGTACTGTCTTATGGGGGTACAACGCATAGTTTTGGAACACCATGGCAATATTACGTAGGTGTGGCTGTAGGTCGTTAACTTGCCGTTCGCCGATACTAACGCTGCCTTCATTTATGTCTTCTAAACCAGCAATCATCCGCAGCGTGGTACTCTTGCCGCAACCGCTAGGCCCAACTAATACGATAAATTCACCATCGCGAACCTCCAGATTAATACCTTTTACAATGATGTCCTCATCGTATTTTTTTACTAGGTTCTTTAGTGTTACCTGTGCCATATCATTTCTCATTAATTCGTGTTGACAGGAGACTGCGATTCTTTACCACTGCTTATTCTATTCCTTAACCCCTCCTTCTGTACCGCCACTGGAGATGAATCGATTGGCCACAGTAAAGGCGATTATGACTGGCAATAGAGTCAGCATCGACGCCGCCATAATCCGATCCCAAATAGCGTTCTTTGATGTAAAGAGGGTCTGCAATGCGAGTGGCAAGGTATGGAAGTCGTGGTACTGCTTTAAAAATACCGAGGCAAATAAATACTCATTCCAGGCAATCACAAAGCAATAAATCATTACCGTTAAAAGCATTGGCCGACTTAAAGGAATGATAATTGCGAAAATCGCCTCAGTTCGAGAGTAACCGTCAATCATTGCGGCCTCTTCCAAGGAAAAAGGAATGGTTCGAAAGTAATTGCCCAGCATATAAATCGCTACCGGCAACGTTTGTACCAGGTAAATCAACAATAGACTGATCAGCGTACCCGTCACACTGCTGGCTAAGCCGACACTCACCGACATCTGATACAGAGGCACCATTAACAGCACGCCTCCTACCATGTATACAAAGAGCACCATATTTGAAAATGCGCTACGCCCTTTAAACTTCAATCGAGACAAAGCGTAAGCCGCGAATGTTGCTATTGCCGTAGACAATAAAGCGGTCAATGTAGCAATTACAAATGTATTGAGCATATAACGCCCAAACGGAAACACGTTTGCGTTGCTTTTGAACTTCTTAACAATGGCAGCGCGCTGCTCTTCCGATATGGCTGGACTGTCCAACATTATCTTAATAGTTTCAGGTAATTCTATTTCTTCTGTAGATATGCCTAACAGCTCTTTATAGGCGTCTAAATTAATCTGAGCGGGTATCAAACTCGGATTCCCCCAGTCCACTTGATATTTCAGCGACGTCGAGAGAATTTGTATAAATGGAAATATGCTGAACATTAAGACCAACAGCACTGCGCCCAATAAGAATACACGTTGAAAATTAGTACGTTTTAAAGACATGTTATATTACCATTTCAATACTTTTTTAACATAAAGCCATATAAGGCCTGATAAGAACAACAGCTGAACCACTGAAATTGCGGCGGCCAATCCTTGATCGATAACGCCGGTAAAGGCTTGATAATAGATATAGATCGGTAGCGTCTCGACATTGGGCGCAAGTAAATACACATCTTCGAATCGATTTAAATTCCAGATTAAACGCAACAGCACCACCGTAGCGATAACAAATCGGCATTCTGGCAAGGTGACATTAACGAAACGACCCCATGCACCGTAACCATCTATCGCAGCAGCTTCATATTGATCTCTTGGAATGCTCTGCAATTTAGCAAGTATTAGTAAAAATGCGATCGGGAAATGTTTCCAGACGTCAAAAATAATCACCACCCATATTGCTGAGTCTGGTTCACCTATTAAATTGCGCCGCTCTGCAGACCAACCGAGTACTTCCACCATCATATGGTTGTACACGCCATTGACCGGATCAAAAATAAACTGCCAACCAAATACCACGCTAATGACCGGTGCAAAATAAGGCAAAAGAACAATCGCCCGCACTGTGTTCTTAAACGGAAAGTCTTCATTGAGCAGAAGCGCGACCGCCAAGCCAAGTACAGTGGTTCCAATTACCGTACCTGTTAAATATATAAGTGTGGTACCCAACGAGTCATAGAAACCTGAATCGCTTAGTAATTTGCTATAGTTTTGAGCCCCAACAAAGCTTTTTTCACCGTTAAGTTGTACATCAAAAAAACTGAGATATACGTTGAAGAAAATTGGATAAAGAATAAGCAAACCAATAACTAAAAAGGCAGGTGCCACCATTCGGTAGCCCAACTTAGACTCTTGAGCTGCTATAAAATCAGACATAAGGATTAACTTCTTAATATGTAGACAGTTTAAAATGCAACATAAAACTGGGCGCGGGAGCGCCCAGGATTGTCTTACTATTGACTTATCAAGTCCTTCATTTCGGCTTCCGCATCGGCAAGTGCATCTGCTGGTGCAACACCTTCGAAGATAACCGAATAAACCATTTTCGGTATTATTTTCTTGGCAAATATTTGTCCAGACTGTGGGTAAGATTTTCCATCAACGACAGTAAACGTTTGAATGCTCTCAAAACCTTTAATTATATCTTTTATCGCATCGCTACCATAAACCTCAAACACACCCTGTGGATCTTTCAAATAATATGGATGGTTTGGAATATCTGATAACATTGGGTTCATACCACCAGGTGCCATGTGCAAATATGTAATATAGGCATAAGGGTCATAGAGGTATTGCACAAATTTCTGTACAGCTTTTTTCTCATTTGCCTTGGATTTCATGGCAGATAAACCGACTAGAACACCATAACTGGCATCGGTGGTGTTGGTTATAATCGGTGAGAAACCGGTATTTTTAACCAAGTTTTCATCAAAAGCAGCGCCACCTAAACCTTCAAAGTTTTCACTGGACAGAGATCCTTTTGCTACTTCCGCTAATGCTAAATCATCCATAATATAGGTTGAATAAAAGAACATCGCCATTTTACCCTGCAGGTAGTAATCGCGCGCGCGCCAGGTTTGTGGTCCAGGTGGATTATATTCTGCAAGGTTTTGATAATATTCTAACGTTTCTAACATTTCAGGCGAGTTAAATGTCAATTTACCATCTGAATTAAACTCTCGCGCACCATTTGATAATGCGAATTGGGTGAACACTTGCTCTGTGTAAGATTCCGCATTGGTTCCAATTAAAATACCGTATTGGTTTTCACTTTTATTGGTTAATACCCGTGCTGCTTTTTCAATATTCTCCCAAGTATTCGGGGCATCTAAGCCAGCCGCTTCAAACCAGTCTTTTCGGTACCAAATGCCCTGTACCCAGCCGTGGAAAGGCACACCGTAATAGTCCTTGCCATTAGGGCCCTGCAACATATTCAATGCGCCATCAAAAAATCGGCTCTCACCAATAGATTCCAGCATTTTCTTGTTCGATGCTTTATCGACAACGCCTTCTTCTCCAAAAGCTAACAATAGCTCTGAGCCAGCTTCAACGAGGTTTGGTAAGGTACCGGCTGCTGAAGCAGCAGCCATTTGCGTTGCCATTTGGTCTTCATCAACCGGCACAACTTTTATTTTAATATCTTCGTTCATAGCTTCAAAAGTTAAAGCAAGTGTCTCGATAATCTTAATTCGATCTGACTGTGTTTGAGTCGTCCAGAATTCAATTTCTGTTGCCGCATTAACTATGGAACTGAGCGCAAGGCTAGCTCCAAGAGCAAGGGCGATTTTTCTTGTTTTTCTTATCATGATATCACCTGTCGTTTATTGTGGGTCGGTTGGGCTTTTTCTGATTGGTTGATGGCGCCACAGGTCTCACGCGAAACCCATTGTGGCGGCATCAATTTCTGCAGATTCTTTATTGGCTCCCCTTGCAATCGCCTTACCACCATCTCTCCGAGTTGGTGACCGATAACAATGGGTTCGTCGTGTTGGATAGTCGTTAGTGCAGGCTCGGTATAGCGTCCACTTGGACTATTGTTGTAGCCAATGATTGCAATGTCCTTGCCCGGCTTTCGACCGGCTCGCTTACAGGCCTTTAGTGCGCCAACGGCAACGGTGTCGTTGGCGCATAATATTGCATTTATGCTCGGGTCCAGTTGGAGGAGCTCTTGAGCGCTGGAAAAGCCATCGTCTTCATTTAGCCCGGAACATATGGTGCGACAATCTAAGGTTATTTTTCCGGCCTTCTTCATTGCAGAGCAAAAACCGTCGTGGCGCATTTTTGCGAAGTAAAAATCCTCGCTGGCATTAATAAAGGCTATCTGATCGAATCCGTTAAGTAACAGGTTATCAATACTCAGCTGCATCGCGGCTTCATTGTCCATATCAAGCCATGCAAATTCGCCCGCCCGCTCGGATCGTCCATAACAAACAAAGGGGAAATTTCGTTCTAAAAGAAAATTGATACGTGGATCATTTATACGCGTTCGCACCAATATTGCCGCATCTAAAATCCGACCATCAACTAGATAACGCAATCGATCCAGCTCTTGGTCATCGCGTGGTACCGCAATAGCAGACAGCAAGTAATCATGATCAATTAACGCTTCGGTTGCACCGCTCAAGATATGGTCTAAAAAGCCACTGCTGCGATGTTTATTTGATAACGGTAATAAAAGACCAACATTTTTGCTTTTACCAGAGACTAAACGACGCGCCGCAGCGTTGGCTTGATAACCCAGCTGATTGGCTGCCAAACGAACACGATCTTTCGTCTTCTGGCTAATGTCGGGGTAGTCATTCATAGCACGGGAAACGGTGCTTGTAGACATGCCGAGCTGACTGGCTAATACTTTTAGGGACATGATTGACTTGTCTCAAACACATATATTGAATTTTTTGATGCAGCATTGTATTTTTTATTGAGCATCAATTTGTTTTGTGACCTTATTACGAAAACGTTTTCGTAACAACGAAACATTTTTCGTCACTCCCTGTTAGCGGCGGATATCCGGGCATTAGGATAACAAGTTGTTTGTGCCGAGCAGCGCGGCTGCGGCCCAAGCTTGTGGGCTGCAGGTTCCAGGATAGGGAATCGGCGGGTTCCATTTGGCTTTTGAATAACCCGCGACAAGCTCGGGTAAACGGCCATCTGGCTGACTGGCCGCCAAATACCTCAATTGTTGTGCGACCTTGGCGGCCTCCGGCTTGAAACCGCATTTATTGAGCCCGAGCGCTATGACAGCAGTGTCGTGGGGCCAAATAGAGCCGTTATGATATGACACTGGGTTATAACTTATAGCGTCTTCTGACAGGGTGCGAAAGCCCCAGCCAGACCACATATCATCCTGAAAGAGTCGATCTCTCACTAGACCTTGGCGCGCTAAAGGCACTGCACCCGCCCATAATAGATGCCCCATATTGGACGATACTACTCGCATCGGTAAATTGTCACCGTCTAAACCCATGACATAAAAAGCCAATTCTTCATCCCAGAGCTGTTCTTGAATTTGGGCATTTAATGCCGCCGCCGCCCGGGCGCATCGATCGGCCAAGGCATCTTCTCGATGTTTGCGGAGCAATGTTTGTACCTGAGTTAAGGCGGCAAAGGCATAACCTTGGACTTCAACTACAGCTATGTCTCCGCCGGCGATGCGACCGTCTTGATGACACATCGATATAGGGGAATCTTTCCAGCCATGGAATTTTAAGCCTTTAGCATTTTCTCGAAAACGAATAAAACCATCCCCTTGTGCCAGTTTCTTCAGGATCCAATGCAGTGCCGCCTTAATAGGCCCTAGCAGCTGTCCGGTTAGCCTTGTCTCGGGGCATTTTTGGCTATAGGCCGACCATAGCCAAACAAACAGCGGCGTGGCATCGGCACTGCCATAATATGGCGCGAATGGAATATGCTTTTGTTGGCTTTCTGGCCCCCAGCGATATTCATGCAGAATCTTGCCGGGTTCTTCATCGCTGTCCAGATCAATTCTTGTCCCAATATGCTTGGCCAAAAAACCTAATGAACCTTCTGCAATTTCTGGCACTGTATCGAGCATTAAAAATGCCGTTAACAGGCTGTCTCGTCCAAACGGACATACAAACCGCGGCAGGCCTGCCGCAGGGATAACCCCTTCGGGTATGGCGAACAACAAGCCGGACAAATCAGCCCAGTTTTGTTGGCACAGCTGATCCGATTCAAAGGCCTTTGGCTGGGGCAGCTTATGTGTATCTGAAAACGCGACATTCTGGTACTGAATAGTCACTTCGATCTTGAGTGATTGGTTGGCCACGAGTATTAGCTGCATCGGAATTTGATCGCAAGACTCACCGTTTAACCTTAATTGATAACTCGTTTCGCGCGAGTGATCTGCTGAAAATACACAGCGGTATGATTTGTCTGTTTTTACCGGGACGGCTTGCACCGCATCGCCAATACCACGCAGTGTCATCGTGTCTTGATGGTCGAATTCGGCGAGCAGGCTTAGCTCAACGTTTTGGGGTTGTGCGCTGTGGTTTGTAATAGTCAAGCGATCATAGCAATACAGGGGTTCGATGCTGAAATCGCGCTCTATGCTGACCGCCTGAAAATGATGTTCAAGCATCGACCACATTTGTCTAACATGGGCCAGGTTACGCGTGCTTTGCTGCAATAATGTAAAGCCCGTAAAAAGCCATTCGTAGCGCTGATATAACCGAACATCGGCAAAATAAAGTCCTGATAGAGATGTTATGCCTTGATCCGACACCATACCCTGATCATTTAAATTACAATGGTTGAAGTTGTTTTTAAGCACTACCATACTGAGTCCCTAATGGTTGTTAGACAGAGATCAGACTATTTCGAGTACCACTTAAACTCAACGAAAATAAAAATTACGGGGTTGATACCATGCAATTGATTTAGCGCGCAAGCTTTGCAACCCGGTATATGGGTCAAAAGGTCGAGGTTTGGGTCATGGGGTTTGGGTTATAGGGTTCTGCTCTAGATGCTTGCCAAGCGCCCCCGATCAGATATCCCTGCTTGCTGAACAGACTGCTCAGATGGACCGGAATATGGCAGGACCACTATGAAGATCCTATTGCTCGACAAAATTAACAAGCCACCCGCCTACCCTAGGTGAATTGATAGTTTTGGCCTCCTAAATCGCCGTAATGGGCTATTTCTATTACCCATTAACAAGATTATGACGACACAGCTATCTGGAACCTAATGGTAAGATATCGACAGAATGCAGAGAAACACTTAGATAACGTATGCCAGGGTATATGCCATGAGAGAGAGAACCAAAGATTGTCATGCCTGTAAGGAGGCAAATGAAGTCCTCTACAGATGCAGATACCAAGATTTGAAGGAATGGGCGTTTCTATGTGGAAAGTGTCTCACACACGTTAAAATACGCTGTCAGGATACGTACCAATACGGTGGCACTTGGAAGAGTAAGAAGAAATAGACTCCCCTCTTAAAACTGCATCGCCATCGATACCGGTCATCTATGGGAATACTGACGCTAACGGGGCACTGACGGCACTCATGGCGTCGATGGCGGTGCCGCCGTCCTCAACAATGCGCAAACCAGCTTTAGTCGATAGGCTGTGCGGCGCTGTATCAGATCGACAATACGGGACACTGCACTTTATAAACTAGACAGCGAAACTGGTAGTAATAACAGTAATTAATGGATGACAACTATTAACTTACGGTAAGCTAAAAGGCGCATTTCAGTACTGTGGCCGGTCTCACATAGTGCCATTGTTATACAAACGGGGTGATTATTTATCGAACATAATGACCCTTAACGCATAACAGCTCGAACGTGCCGTTAGCTTTAACTTAACAACCAGCCCTGATTAATCCATGTCACCTGGGCGTGAAATTGGTGCTTGCCGCCTGAAAGTCAACTCTCTGGGCAAATGAAATGCAGAATTATTCTCTCTATTTGACGATTTCACCGCCCATATTTTATCCGCAAGAGGTTAGGCTGCATCCAGACTTGAAACTACAAGGCTAATCATATTGAGAAATCATAACGTCAATGAGTCACTGACAAGGCTCACGAACTCATTGCGCATGCCGCAACACGTGAGCGTTATGTAGCAAATTTGATAACAAGTAAGTGGGCCTTTGCAACTGCCCTTTTTTTAACTTTTACATCGCATAACGGATGAATCCTTAGGCCTGTATAGCTATTGCTTGTCGGGGCAAATAGCATTATGTCTCTTCTCACTCGGTAGTCTTCATATCATCAGTCGCACTTGTTATATTTTATAAAGTCGTCAATAGCTTGCCGGACACTCTCATGCCAGCACCTGATTGTAATTTATAACCGATATTGCACTCCTCAACACTCCTAAGCATAGTCGACGTAAAGGCTAATTTAATACCAACCCGTGGACTGGCCTATGGGTTACTGTTTTGGCCCAAGGCTGCCAGAATCTGATTGGCGAACTTCGCCCCCGCAACAGGCAGTGTTCTTCCTTTTAGTTGACCGACGTACAACACCCCAGCGGGGACATCGCGCTCATCAAGTTTACAAGCAACCAAGCCAATAGATTCTAAGTTGAGCGGTAAGCCAATCTCAATCTGAAAGGTGATGATCCCTTCCTCTAAAGCTTGATATCGTAAATAATCGAAACTGTCTGATTCGACAACGGGCGCCAAGTTCAGCGAGATTCGACGCGCACTGGCTTCCAAAATATGGCGTACACCGAACTGTTTACTCGGTAAACCGACCGGGTAGCGTAGACACTCTCTCAGTCGTAAAGTGGGCTGCTTAGCAAGTGGGTGATTTTTCGGCATTAAAACCCAAACCGATTGCTTTACGGACAGTAGGGTTTGAAAATCGGCCAATTGTACTGGCTCAAATACGATGGCTAAGTCTGCGCTCTTATCTAGCAAAGCTTGCTCGGCCGCCGCCCTGTCGCGCAATTGAACTGAAAACGTCACAAAAGGATGTTGAGATCGGTATTTGGAGATTTCCACCGGTAAAAATGACGTTAATATTGCTTGGCTACACGCAATCGCTATATGGCCTCGGCGCTCGCCTTTTAAGTCGGATATTTGGCTTTTAACCCGCTCCATGTCGGCAATTTGATCACGTATATGGCGCAATAAGATCTCACCCGCAGCCGATAGCTGCACACCTCTGGGCAAGCGCTCAAATAAATCCACTCCCAGTTCTTCTTCAATCGCTAAAATTCGTCTATTTAGAGCGGTTGAGGTTATCGCTAGCGTTTCGGCAGCTTTGCGGATAGAGCCTGCGGCGACAACAGCATTGAAGTATGCGAGGGGTTGTAAGTGACGCATTGGCGGCTCCGTTGGATTGAGTGCTGCATTTTTTGCACCAGGGTTGTGTTAAATTAGCAGTATACCGAGTCACTAACGATTGGTTAAATGAATTCTCATTATTTGCCTCAGTCGAATTTCTTTATGTTGAGTAGCCTTCCGTTCACCATTGATCGTTTACACCTCGCTTATCAAAACCAAACAAAGGTTACAGACGTCTTTGCTGAGTGTTTTCGGCGGATTAACCAGGCGGGCGACGATGGTATTTTTATTTCGCAATCATCCCTCCACCAAATTGAACAGGCTATTTTAGAGTTGGGTGAGTTCGACCCCATCTCTAAGCCACTTTGGGGTATTCCTTTTGCCGTAAAAGACAATATTGATGTTCTGGGACTTTCGACTACGGCGGGTTGTCCAGACTTCGGTTATGAACCGACTAACGATGCATTTGTTGTCAATCTCCTACGAAAAGCGGGCGCAATTTGTGTTGGGAAAACCAATCTGGATCAATTCGCTACGGGCTTAGTAGGTGTGCGGACACCTTATCCAATTCCGAAGAACGCAATCGACCCAAAAATAGTACCAGGAGGTTCCAGCTCCGGTTCGGCCGTTTGCGTTGCTCACGGCATAGTAACCTTCTCACTGGGAACGGATACCGCCGGCTCCGGCAGGGTCCCTGCCGCGCTCAACAGTATTGTCGGCTTAAAGCCTACTCTTGGCAGCTTATCTAACACCGGAGTCGTGCCCGCCTGCCGTACGTTAGATACCATTTCGATATTTGCAACAACCGTTGCAGACGCTTATACAGTCTTCCAGCTCGCTGCCACTTACGATGAGCAGGACTCTTATTCGCGATTTTTTGCAAATCCGAACTTAAAGGACAGCACCTTGTGCAAAAAAATCGGCATTCCAAGTAAGGCTTCTATTCGTTTTTTTGGCGATGATATTCAACAAGCCTCATTTAATAAGGCTCTTGCAACGTTATCGGCAGGGGGGGCCGAACTAATAGAACTCGATTTTGAACCGTTCTATAGTGCAGCGAGTCTGCTCTATGATGGTGTTTGGGTTGCCGAACGATATGCCGCTGTAGGGGATTTCTTAGAAAAATCGCCTACTTCATTTCACCCAGTAACCAATAAAATCATTTCGCAAGCGTTGAAGTTCTCAGCGACAGATGCTTTTAAAGATATCTACACATTACAGTCATTAAAGAAATTGATTTATACGAAGATGGCTAACTTAGACTTTATTTGCGTACCGTCGATCCCAACATTTTACAGCGTTGCCGAGTTAGAAGCTGATCCAATAACACCCAACTCGAATCTTGGTACCTACACGAATTTTGCTAATTTTATGGACATGGCAGCGATAACGGTACCAGTTGATCCCAGACAAGATGGCCGACCAGGGAGCGTAACGTTACTCGCCAGCGCGGGCAAGGACAACACAATCGCTGATATTGCGTTTAAATTACAACAGAACAGCAACGCGTCGTTGGGGGCCACGAATTGGCAACTGGAGCCAAAAACATTAACCAACGATGTAGATCCAAGTACGGAGCTTTCATTGTCTGTTTGCGGCGCGCACATGTCGGGTCTACCGCTTAATGGTGAGCTTACCAAGTTGGGCAGCCGCTATTTATACACAACCACTACAAGCAAAGACTACCAACTTTTTAGACTCGCAGGTCCTAGTCCATTTCGACCCGGTTTAGTAAGAGCGACAGACGGGGGTGTTGCCATTGAACTTGAGGTATGGGCTGTGCCCTTAGACCAAGTAGGGAAATTTATTTCTGGCATACCAATGCCACTGGGCATCGGAAAAGTAGTACTGCAAGACGGTTCACAGGTGAGTGGCTTTATTTGCGAAAAGATTTCAGAAGAAGGTGCTGAAAATATTAGCCACTTTGGAAGCTGGAGAAATTATATTAGCGGGGCAGCGACTTAGTATGGGGCTATGGCACTTAAACAGGCAATGTACCTTATTGTTGAGGGTGATAAAATGAAACGCCATGCTTCTAAAACCGCGTCGACTGGGCTACTTGCTTCCCCTGCATCTGGGACGTTGTCAGTTACGGTATCAGAGCTTCAGGTAAAGGGAACATTATCCGTATCGGTACCCACCGCCCGACTGATCGAGTAGCAGTAAACATATATGTTCGTGTCATTTTTTGCAGTTCGATTAGACGATAACAGCGGTTGTAGATGTTATTCGTTACCACTCTGAAGTCAATCATAGATTTAAGTACCGTTCTGGTCAAGAACGAGGACCTGCCGATATATTAATCACCCATGACTTAGGCATGGCGTTTCGGTAATGCGATAAATTTACGGTGATGGATAAAGGTAACGTCGGCATATCTGGCTACAGACATCCGACAACATCTAGGTTGATTGCGCGTTTGGGGCAGCCCAATGAAACAAGAATGCTATTTGAAGAAGTCGACGATAGTGAAGTCTCAGGTCGTATCGATATTGCACGCGCCATAGCATTGAACCCTAAGTTGCTTATATCAGATGAACCCACATCTGCTTTACAGGCATCTGATCAGGAAAAGGCATTACGATTATTGGGGCGCTTGAGGCAAGGATTTAACTCAATTTTCCTATTGATACGTCATGACCTTACCGTTATTTATTTGTTAAACCAAAGAATTCTCGTTCTGCAATCTAAAAAAGTTGTTGGGATCAGACAACCTGAGGAACCCATGCACCAACCGGGGCATTGACTCACTAAAAGCAGCTCGAGGCAATCCCAAAATTTGCTACGTGAGACTAATAATTATTATTTTAATATTAAGAATTGGAGTTTATATGTCTGGTCTAAGTGGATTGAACAAAAGTCCCAATGGCGTCATTGTTAGTGTCGTTCAATTACAACTGCCCGTTGTCGAAACAAAAAAACAGCTTACTGCGCAAGCAGCTATTATAGTGTCAATGGTGGCCAAGGCACGTCGGAATTTAGCTGGCTGTGACCTTGTGGTTTTTCCAGAGTATTCCTTGCATGGACTCAGCATGGCTACCAACTCTGAGATTATGTGCGCGGTTGACGGGCCAGAAGTCCAGTCTTTTCAACAAGCCTGTATCGATAATAACATTTGGGGTTGTTTTTCAATTATGGAAATTAACCCAGATGGTAACCCTTATAATACCGGTTTAATAATCGACAACTTTGGGGAGATAAAACTAAATTACCGGAAGATGCACCCATGGACACCGGTGGAACCTTGGGAACCTGGGAACGTTGGCGTCCCCGTTTGTCCCGGCCCCAACGGCAGCACATTGGCCCTTATTATTTGCCACGATGGAATGTTTCCAGAAATGGCCAGAGAATGCGCCTACAAGGGTGCTGACATCATGTTACGCACGGCAGGATACACCGCTCCAATACGAGAAGCATGGCGTTTCACGAACCAAAGCAATTCTTTCTGTAATTTGATGGCGACAGCCAATGTATGTATGAGTGGCAGCGATGGTTCATTTGATTCCATGGGTGAAGGTATGATTGTTAATTTCGACGGAACCATATTAGCTTACAGTAGTAATGGTCGTTCTAATGAGATCATTTCTGCGGAAATACGACCTGACCTGATTCATGAGGCGAGGATTAATTGGGGTGTCGAAAACAATATCTATCAGTTAGGGCATCGAGGTTACGTTGCCATTGACGGGGGAGCAAAAGATTGCCCTTATCAATTTATGCGAGATCTAATGGCCGGTGAGTATTGTTTGCCATGGGAAAATGACATAAAAGTAGTTGATGGTACTAGCTGTGGCTTCCCAAAACCCACACGAAAATATAATGGCTAACTGATGTACAAATATTGGCGTATTAAGCCTCAGCCACTTATAACCCTAAACCCAAAGGCCGCCATATTATTTATTATAAATATAAAACGGGGTTTTCAGCACAATGCATCCGAATTGCGAACCCCGTTATTTAAAATTAGCCCTAAAGTCCTGCTGTTTCCCGTCACTGTTTTATCGTAGCAGTCATGGTCACCATTAGCTGCGAATTTAAACTAGACATAATATTTTCAATTAGTGGAATAGCTATAGATCTTTAGGTAATTCCTTCCCACCTAAACATAACTGAGCAACAAGACTCATCAATGTTCTAGCGTCTAATTTTAATTATTTATCATATTACACTTTAATTTACACTTACAGAACTTAAATTAAATAGCCCCCTAAAGTCTTGATGAAAGAGAATTCGGGATTTATCAACACGCAACCCTAAACTTACCATGAAACTTTAACTATATAAACTGTACTGGATTTTGCCAAATTGCCAAGGCTAAACAGCCGTCTTTTGAATATATATCATGAATAGTGTCCTTACTGTGAATCAACAAGCTCCCCTTTTTGTAAATTCCATTTGCATCCTGTTGTGAGCCGTGCAAAATAAAAATATGCTCGTAACCTATATGTTCATGCGCCGCTACACGGGCATCGGCTTCATAATGAAGCAGCGCTGCACTCATGCCGTCGTCATTTTCTCGATAAAAATAGGAAACATGAACTCTTGGGCGTAGCTCTTGCCACTTTCGCTGTTTAAGCGTTTTTTCAAAATTCAACAAATCGTGGACAGCTATTTTTTTAAAAATTTCATCCATAACAACGCTCCAAGGCCTCACGAAGTGTCACACTATCGGTGCTCCACCCAACAATACCACCTTGTGCGGTGATCATTTCTATCGTGCTACGTTTAAATTCCGGGAAGTAACTTTCTGTACAGTCTTCCAATAACAAACATTCAAAACCTCGATCGTTTGCCTCGCGCATTGTCGTTTGCACACAGACTTCAGTAGTTACGCCAGCGACAAGTAAATGAGTGCAACCGAGTGTTTTTAAGTGACTTGCAAGTTGAGTATTATAAAAAGCTCCCTTGCCAGGTTTAAGTAATTCTAATTCTCCTTCTATCGGCCTTAACTCTTCAATTATTTGGTTACCCGCAGAATCATTAATTAATATTCTACCCATTGGTCCTGTGGTGCCAATTTTTAAGTTACTGTTCCCCCGGTTTAATTTTGCTGGCGGGCAATCTGACATATCTGATTTATGTCCCTCACGAGTATGAACCACAGGAACTCCTAAGCTCCGGCAATGTTTAAGCAGCGCTTTAAGCGGATCAATAACGGACCGTAATAGGCTGACATCGTTGCCTAGACTTTCGCCAAATCCACCGGGTTCCAAAAAATCTTTTTGCATATCAATAATTATCAAACAGGGTTTATTTATTGATAACGGATACGGGTAAGGCTTTGCGGCAACAAATTCACCGTCAAGTGGCTTGTTCATAGTTGTGCTCTCCTCTGGGTGCGTTCCTTTGCATATGTCCAGCCATGGCCTGGCCTATAGATACCAGATCTGCATTTTCTGGTGTAGATTCCATTATGAACTCCCCGTTTGACATTACAAAAAAACGATCGCTCATTTGCATGACCTCCTCGAGATCTTCCGAGACCAATAGAACCGCCGCTCCGTCGTTACGGGCCAGCATAATCTGCTGTCGTATGTAGGCTATGGAACTAAAATCTAGACCAAAACAAGGATTTGCAACTATTAAAACGTCTACTGAGTTAGAAAGCTCTCGTGCTAAAACGGCTCGTTGAATGTTACCACCAGAGAGGTTCCCAATCGGTTCAAATGCCGAGGGTGTTTTAACATTAAATTTAAGAATCAATGATTTAGCTTGCTGGATGATTTTACTAAAACTTAAAATACCTAAGCCTGGACTCATTGAGGCCAAATCAAAATTTCTCAGCGCCATATTCTCCGCAACACTTAAGTTTGGCACACACGCGTTACGCAAAGGTTCCTCAGGTAAACAAAAAACCTTCGCGGCTTGTAAGTTTTTTCGAGTGGGTGAAAAAGGTTTCCCATCTACTGCCAATGAACCACTCTTGATTGCTCGTTGTCCGCTTATACCGGAAACAAGTTCACTTTGTCCATTTCCTGAAATTCCGGCAATTCCAACGATCTCACCTGCCAAGACGGTCAAATCAATATTTTTCACAGCGAGCAAACCACGATCGTTGTTAATACTTAACTTTTTAACACTAAAGCTTTTGTTAGAAACATTCGGCCTTGCCTTGCGTTGCAGTGGCTTTACTGTCATTTTTTCACCCATCATCATCTCAGAAAGCAATAATGGTGTTGTTTTTGTTACTGAACAACTGCCAACGAACTGGCCTTTTCGCAACACGGTGACATCGTCTGAGTACCGCATAACTTCGCGGAACTTGTGAGTTATCATTAGCACAGTTAAGCCAAGCTTATTGGCCATTCTTTTTAACTCGGTTAAAACAAAATCTGCTTCCTGGGGTGTTAAAACCGATGTTGGTTCATCTAAAATTAGTATTTTTGTATCGAGTAGTAGCTGTTTCGTAATCTCCAACTTTTGCTTCTCACCCGCAGATAAGCTCGATACTTTTTGCTTTAAATCAAAACTAAAAGGCAAATCTTTTAGTTTATTGGTAATTAACTCTGCTTCATTTCTCCAGTTAACCCAGCGCGGTATGATTGGTCGAGCCAATACAATATTCTCTAGAACCGTCATATTGTCAATGACCGTAAAATGTTGATAAACCATACCAATCCCAGCCAATGCAGCTTGTTGCGGTCGGCTAATCTCAGCCTCTTGGCCGGCAACTGTAATTTGGCCCTCATCAGGTTGGTAATAACCCATTATGCACTTCACTAGGGTACTTTTACCGGCGCCATTTTCACCTAACAAAGAATGAACGGTTCCTCTGCGCAAGCGCAATGTAACATTTTTTAGCGCAATGGTATCTCCGAAGCGCTTGCTGATATTTAACGCCTCAAGAATCGAGTCATTGGTTGAAATGTTATGTTTTTCTTGCTGCTCAGTGTTGTCTGAGGTGGCAAAGTACTTCTCATCGGCAATTCCATTACCTTCTGATGAATTATCGGCAGCTGCTATGTAATCAACGGTATTATCGGTCATAGTCATGGTCTTGGCCTAGGTGATTTGATCCAGTGTAGTTAAGACTGATTTCGAATCAGCAACTGCCCCAAACACGCCACCTTGCATGGTCACCATGTGCAATGCGGCTAGATGATTAGCGTTATCCGTTGCACCACAGCAATCGCTCACCACAACACATTCATAACCGCGGTCGTTAGCTTCGCGCATAGTTGTGCTGACGCATACGTCTGTAGTGATTCCGGTGAGAATTAGATTTCGGATGCCCTGTTGGCGTAAGATCATGTCCAGGTCAGTTGCATAAAATGACCCTTTTCCTGGTTTATCAATTATGATCTCACCCTTCATTGGGTAGAGTTGTTCGATAATATCCCACCCTGGTTGGCCACGAACCAATATTCGCCCCATGGGACCTGCGTCGCCAATGCCTGCTCCAATTTGCTGACTCCGCCAGCGCTTGTTTTTGGGCAGATCGGAAAGATCGGCGCGATGACCTTCTCGAGTATGAATAATTGGCATCCGCATTGAGCGCGCTTTTTCCAATAGTTTTCTAATAGGCTTAATTGGCGCCTGAGTTAAACTTAAGTCGTAACCCATTGCATCAACATACCCACCTTTACCGCAGAAATCAGTTTGCATATCTATTATAACTAACGCGGTATTTTGCGTATTTAGCTGACCATCGAAAGGCCAAAGATAGGGTTGTGAATTAACAGTTGTGCTCATAATTAATCCTTAGCGAGTGAATTCACCCGGCATGCCCTCAAGGGTTTTGTCAGCCGATGAAGATAGCACTAATATTATTAACGTTAAAAAATATGGTGCCGCGTTAAATAGGTAATAGCCCCAGGTAATTCCAACGGCCTGAAGTGACGGGCCGAGTGCCGCAGCCGCACCAAAGAGTAAACTCGCGAAAAAACAATAGATCGGGTTCCAACGGGCGAAAATAACCAAAGCGACAGCCATTAACCCTTGTCCACTAGAAAGACCTTCGTTCCAACTGCCAGGGTAATATAACGATAAATACGCGCCTCCGATGCTGGCCATCGCGCCCCCAATCATCGTACTTGCCCAACGAATTTTACGACTGTCGAAGCCTAACGCTCGTGCCGCACTGTCACTTTCACCAGCGACTCGAACCATTAATCCCCAGCGGGTATTTTTCAATACAAAATACAAAACAGGTACTATGGCCATACCTATAAAAAAAAGTACATTGATTTCCATAGCGGCTTGAATGATTGGAGAATCACTCCACAAACCTAGGGACACTGCTGGCAAACGAGGTGCTGTCGGTTGAATAAATGCTTTGCCAAAAAAAAATGCCAAACCTGTAGCAAAAATCATCAGTGCTATACCAACTGCAATATGACTTACCCTTTTGTTTTGACATAAAAAAGCATGCAAAAAACCAAGCACGACCCCGCTTCCTGCCGCGGCAATTACACCTAAAAATGGCGATTCACTGTAATAGGAAACGGCATAGGCAACCATCGCTCCCATAACCAAATTACCTTCTAGACCTAAATTAATGCGCCCGCTGCGTTCAGTTAAACATTCACCTAAGCTCACAAATAAGAACGGTGTACCGACTCGTACCGCCCCACCGAGCACTGCTATCAGAACTCCCCATAGGCCAATATCGGTTGTCATACAGAAACCCCTATTGATTTATTTTTAAAGAAAGGCATTCGACCATAGAGTGCTTCACTGCCAAGTATCACTACGAACATCATGCCCTGGATAACCTCAACTGACGCATCAGGTAAGCCATGTCGGCGCTGCAGCAGACCACCCGCGGCTTGTATGCCGCCCATCAAAATAGCAAATGGGATAATTGCTAATGGGTTATGTCTCGCTAGAAAGGCTACTAAAATACCGGCATAGCCGTAACCGGAGTTAAGTGAACCATTGGCTCGACCATGCACGGCAGCAACTTCAATAACCCCGGCCAGACCGGCACAAGCGCCGCCAATAAAACAACTAATCACGATCATTTTGCCAACCGATATACCGGCTAATTTGGCTGCTCTTGGGTTACCGCCGACAATAGACACTGAGAAACCAAAGGTCGTACGAAGTGACACAAACCAAAGTAGTAGACACAATAAAATACCAAACACGATACCCCAGTGGATAGAGCTTTCACCAATCACACCCAGCATATTGGCTTCACCAATGTGAAAGCTACTTGGTTTATTTAGAGTTTCTGGATCTTTCAGCATTCCAAAAACTAAAAAATTTAGTATCGCAATAGCAATATAATTTAGCAGTAGAGATGAAATAGTCTCATTAACACCGCGGTAATAATTCAGGAAACCGGCAAGGGCGATCCACAGCCCACCACTCATTGCACCGCTAAGCATCATTGCCGTCAAGATGAATATGGGTGAATTTCCAGATAACGAAATTCCGGTAATTGCTGAAAATAACCCACCAATGACCATCGCTCCTTCACCACCAATGATCACCAAGCCCGCCCTTGCCGGAATCGCGGTACAGAGTGCCGTTAACAATAATGGCGCCGCACGAACCAGTGTATTTTGAACAGAAAACCAACTACCAAATGAACCTTTGTAAATGGTTTTAAAAACAGCAATAGGATCGTTACCGGTGCTGGTTATAAATAATGCGATAAGCAACACTGAAAACAACAAAGCGACTGCTGTAACGATTATTGGTTCTAGAGTTTTTTGCATTGAGAGTGTCTCGATAGGCGACTGGAAATGACGAACGCCGAATGTATCGGGCTCGTCATTTTGGAATTATGGCTGCGTTAGCCAATAACACCCGCAACCATCCAATCCATACTTTCCAAGGTAATGTCGGTTTGTTGATAGGCTTTTCCAGCTGGAATTACCTCATTTCCCTTATTATCTTTTATTGGTCCTTTGAAGATAGAGAAGCCACCTGCGACAAGTTGCGCTTTTGCCACTTCTGCATCAGCCTTTGCGGCCGCCGTTACTGAAGGTCCATATGAGGACGATTTAACAATTCCCTCTTTTAAACCACCCCGAACCAGGTTAGGTATTTTCTCACCCTTAATGATTTTTTCAGCGTACATAGCATAAACGCTGCTCCAGTTCCACTCGGCACCTGTTAAAAAGCCTTTAGGCGCCAATGCAAGGTTATTCGTATGATAGCCACACGAATATACTCCGCGTTTTTCGGCCGTTTCGACAACGACTTTCGGGCTATCCACATGACAAGTTAGTACATCAATACCCTGATCGATCATACTTGTTGCAGCTTCTGCTTCTTTCACTGGGTTGGCCCAACCACCGGTAAATACAACATTGGTGGTTATAGCTGGATTTACACTTTGAGCGCCTAGGGTAAAAGCATTAATGTTTCGCAAAACCTGCGGGATAGGAATCGCAGCAACAAAGCCAAGTTTACCTGTTTTACTCATATGACCGGCAACTATACCTGACAAATAGACCGCCTCGTCGATGTAACCAAAGTAACTGCCTACATTTTCAGGATGCTTGCTATCATCATATAAACCGCCGCAATGCAGGAACATTACATCTGGATATTTCGGGGCAATTTTTAGGATGTGAGGATCAAAATATCCAAATGAAGTTGGGAACAATATTTGAGCACCATCCAATTGAATCATACTTTCCATAGATTTTTGTACTTCAATAGTTTCTGCAACTTGTTCTTCATCAAAGGCCTTAACCCAGCTTAATTCAGCCACACCCGACTTACCTTCATAATGGGCTTGGTTGTAACCGTAATCGTCTTTTGGCCCGACATAAATAAAACCCATGTTAACGGTTTTTTCTTCACTAAATGCCACTGGACTCAAACTTGATGCAGCGACAACGGCACCCGCCCCTGCGCCTTTAATAAGTGTCCGTCGGCTTACGTTAACGCCAGCTTTCTGTTTTGTGTCTATCATTGTGTGACTCCCGTCATTGTTAGGTTCTAATTAGTCAATGGCACATCCTGTGCCAATTAGCTTTATGACGAGAGAATTGAAGCCAGATATTAATATAACCCATTGATTAATATGGGTAATTATTTTAACTCTGTTGTATACAACGTTGTATGCTAGAATTTGGTTTAGATTGAATAGTACAGTCGCGTGCCATAATTCAGTGCACAAGTAAGACTGTCAATGCACTATCTAAGTGCTTAAGAAGGGCTCTATGACTACAAAGAAAACTACCGTAATTACGATTTATCAGAAGTTACTCACCATGATTACCAATTTTGATATACCGCCTGGCTATCGTTTAACCGAAAGTCAATTAGCTGATTATTTTACTACCAGCCGCACACCTATTCGCGCTGCACTTCAACGATTGGAAACCGAAGGCCACGTTTTTGTCCGCGCTAAGCAAGGCTGTTTCGTCCGCAATATCGATTTAGAAAGGATCAGTGACTATTACGACATTCGGCTTGAATTAGAGATATTTGCCGTTCGTCTTGCTGGCAACTTAGTCCATAAGGGAGCAATTAGAACTCTTTTAGAACAGTGGCAACCTGATGAGTATTTTTACGGCAGCCAAACGTCGACCCAACTTAAAGAAGCAGAAGAAATCTTTCATATCAACCTGGCCGATATCACAGGTAATAAAGTTTTGCCAGACTACTTACGGGATATTAATGATCGAATTCGAGTTGTACGCTACCAAGGATGGCCAGATCAAAAAAGTGTCGACGACACCTATCGTGAGCACTTCAACATATGTAAATACATATTAGATGATGAAACTGACAAAGCCATTGATGAAATGGTTAACCACATTAAAAAAAGCAAAGAACTTTCGAACCGCATATCACTTTCTCAAATTTACCAAAATAAAACCAACCCATTTGCATAATGGTACAGGTGGTCTTACTTTTATTGACAGTAACCTCTATTCACAGCCAAGGTAACTCAGAGAACAACGGCGGCTAGTCAGGCGCTAAAATGACTCATATCGGGCTATTTTGACACATGACCAAAATAATTTGGAATACTTCCGAATATAATCATAATGCCCTAACATCTATAATCCTACCTACCTCAGTTCGTGTCACTGCTGTCGAATCGATTATTATGCATACTTTGGGATTGGATTGGATTTTGTTTTCGAGCTGATTAGCAAAGTGATCGGTTATTTTAAGAGGTCTGGTTTGATACTTGAATCTGGCTTTTTGCCAACTATTTTGCTTTTGGCAACCTGCGAGTTGCGGTCTAGCCTGACGTAGTCAAGTAATACTGACCACGTCAGGCTAGACCCAGAGGGCACCTGTTTACTCTACCGTAACCGACTTCGCCAAATTACGCGGCTGATCGATATCCGTACCTTTGATCAGAGCCACATAGTAGCTGAGCAATTGCAGCGGCACGGTGTAGAGGATCGGCGCCAGCACGTCATCGATATGCTCCAGCTCGATCAACTTCAACCCCTCTCCAGCTTCGAAATGGGCCAATTTGTCGGCGAAGACATAGAGTTGGCCGCCGCGCGCGCGAACTTCTTCCATATTGCTGCGCAGCTTCTCTAACAGCTCGTTATTGGGCGCGACCACAACCACCGGCATATCGGCATCGATTAATGCCAGCGGGCCGTGCTTGAGTTCACCGGCAGCATAGGCTTCGGCGTGAATATAGCTGATCTCTTTGAGCTTTAGCGCGCCTTCCATGGCGATCGGGTACTGGGTTCCCCGGCCCAGAAACAGAGCATTGTGCTTGTCGGCAAAGTCTTCGGCTAATGCCGCGATGGTGCTTTTCAGCGACAACATCTGCTGGATCTGAGCGGGTAAGGCGCGCAGGCCGGTGACAATCTCGGTAATACGCTGCTGCTCCATGCCGCGGTGTTTGGCGACACTCAATACCAGCAACATTAGACCGACCAGCTGGACGGTAAAGGCCTTGGTCGAGGCGACGCCAATTTCGGCGCCAGCACGCATCATAAAGGCCAGGTCGGATTCGCGCACCAGACTTGAGCCGGGCACATTACAGATGCTCAGCGTGGCTTTGTAACCCTGCGTTTTGGCCTGCATTAAGGCGGCCAAGGTATCAGCGGTTTCACCCGATTGGGACAGGGTAATAAAGAGTGAATTCTTCGGCACCACCGAGGTGCGATAGCGAAATTCCGAGGCAATCTCAACCTGGCATGAGACGCCAGCTATCTCTTCGAACCAATAGCGCGCGACCATACCCGAATTGTAAGAGGTACCGCAGGCCACGATCTGGACGTTTTCGATGCCCGCCAACAATTCATTGGCGCCGACGCCGAAGGCTTCGGTGACTACATGGGTCTCGGTAATACGACCTTCCAACGTGCTCAGTATCGCCGTCGGTTGCTCGTGTATTTCCTTCATCATAAAGTGCTTGTACTGGCCTTTATCGCCTGCTTCATGGGTCAGGTCGCTGACCATGGCTTCGCGCTCGACGCTCTGGTCGTTGAGGTCAAAGATCTGCACCGAACGGCGGGTCACTTCGGCAACATCGCCCTCTTCCAAATAGATAAAGTTTTGTG
>Ga0307488_10000842_pt1 | contig 25589 bp, 26 predicted proteins | sample SB02metaG_FD_202248 | JGI IMG/M metagenome (GOLD analysis project Ga0307488, IMG submission 202248) | Sea-ice brine microbial communities from Beaufort Sea near Barrow, Alaska, United States - SB 0.2 | ecosystem: Environmental > Aquatic > Marine > Coastal | place: USA: Alaska | collected... | reverse complement strand
GCCAGCTCATCTGCGACTTCGGAAATTGTGCGGAATGCGTCACGGGATTTGGACACGTCCGAAGTTCCTAACCTTTGTTGCCCGCAGCGACGCGGTCTTTCATCAAATGGCTTGGGCGAAAGCTCAACACGCGACGCGGCGTGATTGGTACTTCTTCACCCGTCTTGGGATTGCGACCGATGCGGGCCGCTTTGTCGCGGATCGAGAAGGTCCCGAAGGATGAAATCTTAACGCTATCGCCACCCGCGAGCGCATCAGACATTTGCGTTAAAACGCTTTCAACCAGATCGGCACTTTCGTTGCGTGACAGGCCCACTTCTTCATGTACAGCGTCCGCTAAATCCATGCGTGTCAGTGTATTGTCGGTCATATTGTCCCCCTATTTACAGGGCAACTCTATGCAGAGGGGTAAAGATAAGTCAATAACAAGGGCTTGTCGGGCCGCATTGAATGCAAAACTTCGCTACCAACGCAGGACAACAGCGCCCCATGCCAAGCCGCCGCCGATTGCTTCGGTGACAACAAGATCGCCACGTTTGATTTGGCCGCGTTGCACGCCAACCGACAGGGCCAAAGGGATCGACGCGGCGGAGGTATTTCCGTGATCTTGCACAGTGACAACAACCCGTTCCATCGGCACCCCAAGCTTTTTGGCAGTCGATTGAATTATGCGGATGTTGGCCTGATGGGGGACGACCCAGTCGACGTCTTCGTGGCCGAGGCCAGCCTGTTCAAGCGCCGTTGTGGCGGTCGAGGCGAGCTTTTCGACCGCGTGGCGAAACACTTCTTTGCCCTGCATACGCAACATGCCCGTGTTCTGGGTCGACACGCCGCCATCGACATAGAGCAGATCACAATAGGTGCCGTCGGAATTCAGATCGGTCGCCAGGATGCCGCGATCATCGGGATTGTCCGCGCTATCGGTGGCTTCCAACACCAGCGCGCCCGCGCCGTCACCGAACAGCACGCAAGTGCCGCGGTCGGTCCAGTCCATGATCCGGCTGAAGGTTTCCGCGCCAATGACCAGAACACGCTTGGCTTGGCCAGATAGGATCAGTGCATTTGCATTAGACAGGGCGAAGACAAATCCGGCGCAAACTGCTTGTATATCAAAGGCATAGCCAGTTGTATTGCCGATGTTTCGCTGCACCATCGTCGCGGCGGAGGGGAATGTCAGATCGGACGTCGAGGTTGCCAATATGATGGCGTCGATGTCAGACCCGTCCATGCCAGCGTCCATAAGGGCGGCTGTGGCGGCGCGCGTCGCGAGGTCGGATGTGGTCTGACCTTCCGCGGCGAAATGGCGGCGTTCAATGCCAGATCGGGCCTTTATCCATGCGTCTGTCGTGTCGAGCGTGGCTTCAAATTCCGAATTCGGGACGACGCGGTCAGGCAGATAGTGCCCGGCGCCGCGAACGATTGCGCGAATGGTCATTTGATGCCTGTTTCCTTATTTGGGGCCGTCTGGCTTGTCGTCTGGGCCGCCGGTGCGCCACTGGGCGCTGCGCCATCTTGGCCAAGTGCCGCTGCTGATGCAACCCGCGCGGCGAGCTTGTCAGAAAAGCCGGATCGCCCGAGTTGGGCGGCAAGAGCAACGGCGGCTGCTACACTGGTTTCATCGGCGCCGCCATGGCTTTTGATGACGGTGCCGTTCAGACCGAGGAAGATGCCACCATTGACGCGGCGCGGGTCGATCTTTTTCTTCAGACGGCGGAGTGATGTGAGCGCTAGCAGGGCAGCGATGCGCGAAAACCACGTGGTTTTGAACGCCTCCCGCAGCGATTCGGAGATAAAATTCGCTGTACCTTCGCCAGTTTTCAGCGCGATGTTGCCGGTAAATCCGTCTGTGACTATCACATCGACACGCGCCGAGGGCAGATCGCCGCCCTCAACGAATCCCACATATTCGAATTCACCAAGCGGTGCGGCACGGGCGATGATGTCGTTTGCGACCTTCAATTCGGCGCGGCCTTTGTGTTCTTCTTTGCCGACGTTGAGCAATCCGATACGCGGACGCGCCAGCCCCAGACCGTTGCGCGCATAAGAGGCGCCCATGAGCGCGTAGGTCAAAAGGTCTTCTTCGTCGGCACGAATATCGGCACCTGCATCCAGCATGACGTTAAAGCCAGAGGCATTGCGCGAAGGCCAGAGGCAGGCAATGGCGGGGCGGTTCACGCCTTCGGCTTTGCGCAGGCGGATCATCGACACGGCCATCAACGCGCCGGTGTTGCCACACGACACACACACGGCCGCGTCTTTGCTGCGCACAGAATCGATGGCCGACCACATGGATGTCGATTTGCCGTGGCGCATGACATGGCTGGGCTTGTCGGACATCGCGACCACGTCGGGCGCATCAACGATTGTAATTGATTTTGTGAGTTTCCGCTTGGCGATCAGCGGTTCAAGTTCCGCCTTTGGGCCATGCAGCAGGATTTGCGCGGCACGGTCTTGACGCAGGAAACGCGCAAGACCCGCGACAATTGGCGCGGGTCCTTCGTCGCCGCCCATGGCGTCGACAGATATAACAAGTGGCGCTGTGGATTGGTCAGTCGCGGACATAATGTTCCCTTCCGACCATCCTAGTGCTTATGCTGCGTCGTCGTCCAGATCAACTTCATCTGCTTGTGCAACTACTTCACGTTCTGCGTATTTGCCGCAAGATGGGCACACGTGATGTGGGCGCTTCAATTCACCACACGATGTGCACTCGTTCGGGTTTGCCCCGTCAAGAGCGTGGTGGGACCGACGGTTGTTCCGGCGGGATTTGGAGATTTTATTCTGTGGGACAGCCATGTCGCAACCTCGGGTGGTGGGTCCTTTGATCGTAAGATGGACCGTGTGAATTTCGTGCTTTGTTCAAGCGTTCGGATGGGCTTTAGGTCATTAGCGACAGCCTGTCGAGAGTTGTTCTGAAAGAAGGCGCGAAGATACGGCGATTTCGCCACGTCACACCCTTTTCCAGCGGGTGTCGTTAATCGCCGTCCTTGTCTGTGTCGTCGTCTTTGTTTTCAGCCGCGGCGCGCAGGGCCGCGAGGCGGGCAAACGGGCGGGCGTCCTCGTCTGTCATGACGGCTTTACCGGGTTCAGTCACGCCGACCGTTTCGGCCTCGATTCCCTTCTTGCGCGGGTAGGGCGGCATTGTGAGAACGAGGGCTTCGGCGATGACATCAATCAGATCGAGCGTTTCCGGCAAGGGATCGGTGGTGTCGCCTTCAATCATCTCGACTTCGGTGTCGTCGGAGGTGTCATCGCGCATGTCGAAGTCCGCAATGTAGGAGCGCGTGATTTCTTCGTCGATGCGCGTGGTCACGGGATCGAGCGAAATAACGCAAGCTTGGCTGACAGTCGCGCCCAACGTAGCTTCGATCCGCCAGTCGCGTTTGCCGGTGGGAATCAGTGCGCCGTCAAAGCGCAGCTTCTTCACCTTCAGCACGCCGATGGTTCGCGCGATCGCTTTGCGGCCTTCGCTGTCGGGTTCAATCGTGAAATGTGAACGCTTGCGTGTAGGTAGGTCCGCGAAGCGGATGGGATGGGTCGGGAGATCAGACATATGCGGGCACCCTTGAATTACGTCTCCGAATGGCTGTAAATGCTTTAAAAGCCATCAGAAGCCAAGACGGGAATATCAGGTTGAAGATAAGCATTAATATCACGGGTCGCAAAACGCGCGCAGCACTGGTCGCATGTGTGTTGATGATGACGGTGGGGTGCACAACGCTTTACCAAAATCACGGCTATACTCCGAGTGATGATCAGCTTGCCGAAGTTCTGGTTGGCGTCGACACGCGCGACACGGTTTTTGAGATCATTGGCCCACCCACAGCGGGTGGCGTGACCGATGGCGGCGGGTATTTCTACGTGCAAAGCCGGTTCCAGTTGATTGGGCCGTTGGAGCCTAAGGAAATTGAGCGCGAGGTTGTGGCGATCCAATTTGATGATGCGAACGTTGTATCCAATGTGGAACGATTCGGACTTGAGAACGGCAATGTCGTGGCTTTGTCTCGCCGCGTGACCCAAGACAACGTGCGCGACACCACATTTCTGCGTCAGTTGTTCGGGTCCATCGGTCGGTTTAACGCTGGTGATTTCTTGGGTGACGGGTGAGGGCGCAGTCTGCGCCGCTATCCGTAGCCACGGGCCAGAAAAAAAGTTGGGCCTGAATAACAATACCGACAGTTCAAACATTCCTTGAAGAGACCGTGTTAAGACGCTGAGCATATGCTGTGCGGTTTGCGCGCAGCGGTGATGATGTGCATCGGTGCCAACAATTACGACATAGATGTTTTGTCGAGGATGCAGGCGGGCGAGACCGCAACGGCGGGATTGAAACCGACAAATTCGATTGGCTCTGCGATCACATAATGGTTGAGAATCGGGTCGGTGCGTTGGTGTGCAGTTACCGGCTGATGTCGATCCCGTCGGGCGCTGCAATCAAGGCCAGCTATTCTGCGCAATACTATGATTTGGAAAGGCTTTCGCACTATCCGGCCCCGATGTTAGAACTTGGCCTTTTTTGTGTCGTGCCGGATGTGCGTGATCCAGATGTCTTGTGGATTGCCTGGGGCATGTTGGTGGCGATTGTGGATGCGCGGTCCGTGGGCCTGTTGTTTGCCTGTTCGTCTTTTGTTTGCACGGGCGCTGCGATCTACGGCCAAGCGTTTGACCTACTTACCCAACGTCATCAGGCGCCCGACCAGTGGCATCCCGATGTGAAGGCACCGCAGGTCGTGGAATTTCGGAAAAATGCGCAAGCTGTCACAGATCGCGAGATGTTGGGTCATTCAGCGGCGATGGCCCAGGTGCCGATGCTGTTGACAACCTTCCTCGCCATGGGTGGTTGAGTCAGCGATCATGTGGTGATCGACACTGTGATGAACACGCTGCACGTTTTTACTGGGGTTGAGATTGCAAAAATATTCCTCCCGCCCGTGCCAAGGTCCTGCGCGCAGTTGCTGCAACGACTTTGCGTTAGGACCCTTGCAGCCGCCGCTCGGTGACGCTAGCAGACCCCATGGCACGCGCACCCCTTTTACAAGTTACCGATATCGCCCTGACTTTTGGTGGGGACCCTGTCTTTGAAGACCTGTCCTTGGTCGTACAACCGGGCGACCGTGTCGCATTGGTTGGGCGCAACGGGTCGGGAAAATCCACCCTTCTCAAGGTGATGGCGGGTTTGGTCGAAGTCGACAAAGGCGGCGTTGTTGTCGCACCGGGCATGTCGGTGGGCTACATGGAGCAGGACCCGACGATGGAGGGGTCCGCCACATTGGGTGATTATGCGTCCAGCGGGCTTGACCCAAGTGATGCGTGGCGCGTTGATGCAGTGGCTGAAGGGCTAAAATTTGATCCGGCCCGCGATGTAAATATCGCATCGGGTGGCGAACGTCGCCGCGCGGCATTGGCTAAACTGATGGCCGAAGCGCCAGGGTTGATGCTGCTGGACGAGCCGACCAACCACATGGACATCGAAGCGATTCGTTGGTTGGAACGCGAATTGTCGCAAACACGTACCGGATTCGTGCTGATTTCGCATGACCGTGCGTTCCTGAACGCGCTGACCCGCGCCACCCTTTGGATTGATCGCGGCCAAGTTCGCCGTCAGGAAAAGGGATTCGCCCATTTTGAAGAATGGCGCGATAAGACGTGGGAAGACGAGGACATGCAGCGCCACAAGCTGAATCGTAAGATCAAGCAAGAGGCGCGGTGGGCGGTTGAAGGCATTTCCGCGCGGCGGACACGCAACCAGGGCCGGCTTCGGGCGCTGCAGGATTTGCGAGCCGAAAAGTCCGGCCAGATCAAGCGCCAAGGCGCCGCTGCAATGGCACTGGATGCGGGCCAAGCGTCCGGCAAAAAAGTGATTGAGGCGTTCGGTTTAAGCAAAACATTTGCTGGAAAGCCAATCGTTTCAAACTTTGATCTGACGGTAAATCGCGGTGATCGCATCGCGTTTGTCGGCCCCAACGGTGTGGGAAAAACGACCCTTATTAAGATGTTGCTGGGCGAAATTGAACCAGACGAAGGGTCGATCAAACACGGCACCAATCTGGACATTGCGGTTTTCGATCAGGCGCGTGCGAAGCTTAATCCCGAAACGACGCTGTGGGACAACCTGACCACGGACCCGAGCATGTCCGTCAGCGGCAAGGCCGACCAGATCATGGTTCGTGGCCAGCCCAAGCACGTTGTTGGATATCTGAAAGAATTTCTGTTCGACGAAGGCCAAGTGCGCGCCCCTGTGCAGTCGCTGTCCGGTGGTGAAAAGGCGCGGTTGTTGCTGGCGCGTTTGATGGCGCGCGAATCCAATGTTTTGGTGTTAGACGAACCGACCAACGATCTGGACATCGAAACGCTGGACCTGCTGCAAGACCTGCTCGGGGATTATCCGGGCACCGTGCTGTTGGTCAGTCACGACCGTGATTTTATCGACCGCGTCGCGACGACGACCATCGCGATGGAAGGCAATGCGCAGGCTGTGACTTACGCGGGGGGCTGGACTGATTATCTCAACCAGCGGGCCGAGATTGAGGGCGTTGTTGCCAAGGAAACCAAGACGAAATCAAAATCTGGCAAGGGCAAAGCTGTCGTCAGCGAGGGGCTGAGTTTCACTGAAAAGCACCGCCTTGAGGAACTGCCAAAGGTCATCGCGCGCCTTGAGGCAGAGATCGCAAAGCTGGAAGAACTGATGTCGGATCCGGCGCTGTTCACCGATCATCCGGTGAAGTTTCAGAAAGCCACCGACGCGTTGGTGGACCGCCATTCGACACTGTCTGACGCCGAAGAAGAATGGCTGCTGCTTGAAGAAAAGGCCGCGCACTAAGGTTTTTGCGCGCTCTTTTCGACCACTTTGGCAGCGTCCCACAATCCGTCCATTTCGGCCAAATCACTGTCAGACGGGGTGCGGCCGTCGCGGGCCAATGCGTCTTCGATAAATTCGAACCGCCGCTGGAATTTGGCGTTGGCTTGGCGCAACGCGACCTCTGGATCGACGTTCAGATGCCGCGCGAGGTTGGCCATGACGAACAGCAAATCCCCGACTTCTTCGGTGACTTCATCTTCGGTTAATGTATCGCGGGCCTCTACGACTTCGGCGGCTTCTTCGGCGATTTTATCAATGACGTGTCCCACGTCTGGCCAATCAAACCCGACCCGTGCGGCGCGTTTTTGCAGTTTGAGCGCACGCAGCAGTGCGGGCAGGCCGACGGCGACACCGTCCAGCGTTCGGCCCTGATCTTTGTCAGCCCGCTCGGCGGCCTTGATAACCTCCCAGTCGGCGGTTTGTTGGTCGGCAGATTTATCGCGGGATTCGGTTCCGAACACATGCGGGTGACGCGCCACCATTTTGTCGGACATCGTGCGGGCAACGTCGCTGAAATTAAAATGCCCCGCGTCGTCGGCCATTTGCGCGTGAAACACTGACTGAAACAGCAAATCACCCAATTCGCCGCGCAAGTCATCCATATCTCCGCGTTCAATTGCGTCTGCGACCTCATATGCTTCCTCAATCGTGTAGGGCGCGATTGTTGCAAAGGTCTGTTCGATGTCCCACGGGCAGCCGGTTTCAGGGTGGCGCAATGCCGCCATGATCGCCAAAAGACGGTCCATTTGCGCGGTGGGATCGGTGGAATGAATGAGAGGGTCTTTGGCCATATTGTAGGGTGGCTCCATTGGTGTAAGACTAAGCTATTCCCACACCGAACAGAGGTCCACCCATGCCTGTCATCAACCGAATTGCCGCCTTCGCCGAAGACATGACCGAATGGCGCAGATACCTGCACCAGCATCCCGAATTGGGCCAGCAGTGCCAGCAAACGGCGGCCTTTGTAGTAGATCGTTTGCGCGACTTCGGGGTGGATGAAATTCACGAAGGCATTGCGATTTCTGGTGTTGTCGCAATTATCAACGGTCGCTATTACGCGGACGGCGACGGGCCGACGATTGGTTTGCGTGCAGATATGGATGCGCTGCCGATTTCTGAGACCACGGGCGCTGACTGGGCGTCCAAAAATCCGGGCAAAATGCACGCCTGCGGCCATGATGGGCATACCACGATGTTGTTGGGTGCGGCGCGATACCTCGCTGAGACGCGTAATTTCAAAGGCCGGATCGCGCTTATTTTTCAACCAGCTGAGGAAACCGGCGGCGGGGCCGAGTTGATGGTCGAGGAAGGCATGCTCGAGACGTTCGCCATCAAAGAAGTCTACGCGCTGCACAACCTGCCAAAACTCCCCGTCGGCCAGTTCCTGACCACGCCCGGGCCAATCTTGGCGGCGGTCGATTCGTTTCATGTGGACATTAAGGGCGAGGGTGGCCACGGCGCCTATCCGCAGGACACCCGCGATCCAATTCCGGCGGCGTTGTCGATTGCGCAGGCGATGGCTACTATTGTCAGCCGTAATCACAGCACGCTGGATGATCTGGTGGTGTCAGTCACGATGATCCACGCGGGCACCGCCGATAACGTGATATCCGAAGACGCCTATGTTGGCGGCACGGTGCGCACGTTCGACAAGACGGTGAAGGCCATGGTCATGAAGCGCATGACCGAGATCGTGGCGGGCCATGCAGCAGCATTCAACGTCGAGGCGACGTTGCGCTACGACGAAGGGTATCCTGCGACACTCAATTCGCCGGACCAGACCGCATTCGCAGTGGAAGTTGCGCGCGAAGTGGCGGCTGAGAGAATTGTGGTTCCGGATGCACCGCGCGAAATGGGTGCGGAAGATTTCGCCTATTTCCTTGAGAAAACGCCGGGGTCCTATTTGTTCGTCGGCAATGGCGCATCGGCTGGGCTGCACCAACCGAACTATGACTTTGACGATGCTACAGCACCATATGGTGCATCGTTTTTCGCACGCATCGCAGAACGGGCCTTGCCGTTAGGGGGCAATTAAATGGCGCTGGAGGATGCCAAGGGCCAGATCGATCTGGCGTTCACCCGCGACGACCTGAAGGGCTGTGCGTTCGAGAACACGTTTGGTGGTGCCATGTCATTCCTGCGGCGAAAATACACCAAGGATCTCAAAGGGGTGGACCTGTGCGTCACGGGTATCCCGTTCGATCAGGCGGTCACAAATCGGCCTGGAACGCGGTTTGGACCCCGTGCGATTCGTGAGGCCAGCACGCTGCAACCCTATGATCCGCCCTATGGTTGGGGTTTTGATCCACTCAGCGATTTTGCCATCGCCGATTATGGAGACTTGGCGTTTGATTATGCCAATGTCGCGGCCACCCCTGCAGCGATCCAGACCCATATCGCGGGCATCTTGGCGGCAGATGTGGGGAGTGTGACGTTGGGTGGGGATCATTTCATCACACTGCCGATCTTGAAGGCTTATGCGGCCAAGTTTGGCCCGCTGAGTGTCATCCAGTTCGATGCGCATTCCGACCTTTGGGCGGACGGCGATATGAACCGCGTCGATCATGGGACGTTCATGTATAAGGCGGTGAAACTGGGATTGGTGGACCCCAAGCGGTCGGTACAGATCGGCATTCGGACTGAGTGTGACGATTATTGCGGGATGGAATATATCGATGCGCGCACGGTTCATGAAAAGGGACCTGCGTGGACGGCGTCGCGTGCCAAAGAGATTGTTGGCGACAACGCGACCTATGTGACCTTTGATATCGACGCATTGGATCCGGCGTTTGCACCGGGGACGGGGACACCGGTTTGGGGTGGCCTGGCCAGTTGGCAAGCGGCCGCGATGCTGCGCGACTTGGCGGGGATCAACATGGTTGGGGGTGACATTGTTGAAGTGTCACCGCCCTATGACCCCAGCGGTATCACGGCAGTCGCGGGGGCGCATGTAGGGTTTGAATTGTGCTGTTTGGCGCTTTGGAACAAAAGGTAAGCAGATGACAAATCAACCGATTTCCGGAAACGATCTGGCGCGGTTTTCCGGGCCGCAGACTTTTATGCGATTGCCCGAGGCTGCAAGTGCTGAGGGACTTGATGTCGGGTTCGTTGGCATCCCGATGGATATCGGCACAAGCTGGCGATCGGGCACACGGTTTGGACCCAAACAATTGCGGCAAGAAAGCGCGATGATCCGGCCCTATAATATCCAAACGGGGGCTGCGCCGTTTGACAGTTTACAGTGTGCCGATCTGGGTGATGTTGCGATTAATCCGTTTTCACTCAGCAAAAGTTTATCAATTATTTACGATACTTACGAGGGTATCTTAAAGCATCCAGTGATCCCTATGGGGCTTGGCGGGGATCATTCTTTGACGCTGCCCATTTTGCGGGCGATGCACAAGAAACATGGGCCTGTCGCACTGGTGCATGTGGATGCCCATGCCGATGTGAATGATGAGATGTTTGGGGAGCGTGAAACCCATGGCACCGTGTTTAGAAGGGCATATGAAGAAGGTCTCATAATGCCCTCAAAAGTATGGCAAATCGGGATTCGTGGCACGAGTTACACGGCGGAGGATTTCAGTGAGGCAGCCGATTGGGGGGTCAATCAGAGGCTCGCATCGGATTTGTGGCATAAATCATTGATATCGCTTGGCAAAGAGGTTGTCGCGTCTATTGGGGATCAGCCGTGTTACATCACCTATGACATCGACAGCCTTGATCCGAGCTTTGCACCGGGAACAGGTACGCCTGAAATCGGTGGGCTGACAACACCGCAGGCGATGGAATTAATACGTAATCTCAAGGGGTTGAACGTCGTTGGTTGCGATCTTGTTGAAGTCTCACCACCTTATGATACGTCTGGCAATACGGCGCTTGTGGGGGCAAATATCATGTTTGAAATGCTTAGTATTTTACCGGGCGTCAAATGCCGCTGAACAGGGCGGCACAGCTGGTGCACATCGCGTACACAAGCTGTACACAACCTGTATGCACACATTGAGGATTTCGAATGCTTAAGATCATTGTCTTGGGGCTTATTGGCCTGTTTGTGGCCTTTGCTGTTTGGGTGCGCGTGGCGCCGACGGACGCCGCGTTTTGGCACAACCCGCAACTGCCGGTCATGGGTCCTGGTGAGTATCCAAGCGCGGAGAGCTTTGTGATGCAGCGTGCGGTGGAGGGCGACGGGGTAGAAGCACTGGCACGCCTTGACGCGATCATCCGCGCAACGTCGCGCACGATTGTTCTGGCAGGGGCGCCCGATGCGGGAAAGATCACTTATGTGACGCGCAGCCGTGTCATGGGGTTTCCGGATTACACGACTGTGACGCTCACCTCGTTGGCGCCTTTGGACAGAAGTACGCTGCAAGTTTTTGGGCGGCTTAGGTACGGGAAGGCAGATTTGGGTGTGAACCGCGCACGTATACAAGGTTGGATCGGCGAACTTGACGCACGCACGGGAACGGGTACACCGACGCAATGATACCAAATGACCGCCTTATGCAGATCACCGAACGGTTCGAATTCCTTGAGGCCCAAATGGGCGAGGGGCTGGGTGGTGAGGCGTTTGTTGCCGTCAGTCGAGAGTATGCCGAGCTGCGACCCGTGGTCGAGGTTGTGCGCACTTATCAAGACCTGACGACAGAGATCGAAGGCGCGGAAGCGATGCTGTCTGATCCGGAAATGAAAGAGCTCGCAGAGATGGAATTGCCGAAGTTGCGTGAACGGCTGCCTGCCGCTGAAGCCGCCGTGAAGCTGGCGTTAATCCCGAAAGATGCCGCCGACGGCAAGCCGGCATTGCTGGAAATCCGCCCTGGAACCGGTGGTGACGAGGCGGCGCTGTTTGCAGCGGATTTGTTGCGAATGTACCAAAGATACGCTGAAAGTCGTGGTTGGACGTTCGAAATTCTTGAAGAAAGCCAATCTGAGCTGGGCGGCATCAAGGAAGTGACAGCGCGGATTGCGGGCAACAATGTCTTTGCGCGGATGAAATATGAAAGCGGTGTTCACCGTGTTCAGCGGGTCCCCGAAACCGAAAGTGGTGGGCGGATCCACACGTCGGCGGCGACGGTCGCGGTCTTGCCCGAGGCGGAAGATGTGGACATTCAGATCAACGCCAATGACATCCGGATTGATACGATGCGCGCGTCCGGATCGGGCGGTCAGCACGTCAACACGACCGATTCAGCGGTCCGCATCACCCATATGCCATCCGGGATTGTGGTGACGAGTTCGGAGAAATCACAGCACCGTAACCGCGAGATCGCCATGCAGGTTCTTAAGACGCGGCTGTATGATGCGGAGCGGCAAAAGGTGCACGATGAACGCAGCGCGGATCGTGCGGCGCAGGTTGGATCTGGGGATCGGTCTGAACGGATCAGAACCTATAATTTCCCACAAGGGCGGATGACGGATCACCGCATTAACCTGACCTTATACAAATTGGATGCAGTTTTGCAGGGTGATTTGGATGAGGTGATTGATGGATTGATCCAAGACGCGCAGGCAAGCGCACTGGCGGAGATGGGAGGGTGATCGTCCAAACTGGGTTGGCGATGGCGGTTCAAATCTTAAAACAAGCCAAGGTAGAGGATCCGGTGCGCGATGCGCGGGTGTTGATGGCAGCGTGCTTGGATATTCCGGTTGGTCGGCTGACGCTGCATACACACGACGAATTTGAAGATGCGGCTGAGGCTGTATTCTTTGCTGACATTGGCCAGCGGGCGACCCGAACGCCGGTGTCGCATCTCTTGGGCTATCGCGACTTTTACGGGCGGCGGTTTCAAGTGACGCCCGATGTGCTGGACCCGCGCGGTGATACTGAAACCTTGATTGCGGCGGCTTTGGCGGTGCCGTTTAAGGATGTGTTGGACCTTGGGACGGGGTCGGGCTGCATTCTGATCACGCTGTTGGCGGAGCGCGGTTTGGCGCGGGGTGACCTAACGGGTTTAGCGCGGGGCATCGGTGTTGATGTGTCACAGCCCGCGGTTGCAGTTGCAGAGCAGAATGCAATGACGCTGGGGGTAGAGGATCGCTGTGCGTTTGAGGTCAGCGATTGGTTTGAGGCTGTCAGCGGACCCTTTGATCTGATCGTGTCGAACCCGCCCTATATTGGGTTGGATGAAATGGCAGGGCTGGCGCCGGAGTTGGCCTATGAGCCGCGACTGGCGTTGACCGATGAAGGCGACGGGCTGGCGGCCTATCGTGAGATCACATCGGGTGTTGCTGGGCATCTGCGGCAAGGTGGGTGGCTCATGGTTGAGATAGGGGCGACTCAGGGCGGCGCGGTGATCGCCCTGTTTGAGGCCGCTGGGCTGGAGCAGGTAGAGATTCGCGTTGATTTGGATGGGCGTGACCGCGTGGTTGTGGGCAAAAAGCCGCAATAAAAGCAGGAATTCACGCTTCTTTCGCAGAAACCACTTGCGATTTATGCCTTGAGCATCATAGTCATAGAAGTCGGATGGAGTATGGCCCCTTTGGTCCCGTCTCCGACACACGCCAGAACATCGCAAGCTCGCGTATTTGATTTGTCCCGCATGAGGTGGGATCGGGCCGCGACAGAAAACACAAACTGGACTTCCTTTATGAAATCTTCTCGATCCCGTTCGCGGAATAAAAGCCGCACCAACACCCGCCCAACGGGTGGGAATATTGTTAACCGAGTGTTTGATAGCTCCGGTCCTGAGGGCAAGGTGCGCGGAACGCCGCAGCAGATTGTCGAAAAATACACCCAGCTGCATCGCGATTCTTTGTTGGCGCGTGATTCGGTGAATTCGGAAAATTTCGCGCAACACGCAGAACATTACACACGTTTGTTGGCAGAAGCGCAAAAAGAGATTGATGCCAAGCGCGAAGAGCAAGAAAAGCACAACCGTGAGCGTCAGATTGAGCAAGACAAGCAAAATCGTGACCGGCAGGAGGAACGTGATCGTGAACGCGATGCCCGATTGAAGGCGCATGAGGAGGTGGCGGCAGCGGCCCCCGCGCCGGCACCAGCGCCCGTTGAGAAACTGGTTCAAATTGATGATGGCGATTTCGGATTGGTGGAAACGCCGGAAGAAACCTCTAAGCCTGTAGAAGCGCCTAAAAAGCGCCGCACGCGCAAACCCAAGGTAAGGCCCGATCAGCTCGAGGCTGGTCCAACGCCAGATCCTGCAGAATAATTTAAAGGCCCCCAATAAACTGGGGGCCTTTTTTGTTTGCGGCTGAGAAGTGGGATGCGTGCGTATTTTTGGCGGTGAGTGTAGGGGCGCTGCCCCCGACATTCGGTCATCCCCGAGATACTTTTGAAGCAATGACGGAATTAGGTCGCTTTGAGGGACCTTGCGAGGGCGCAGAAGCGTTCGACGTCGATCTGTTCGGCGCGATCGGTGGGTTTTATGTTGGCCGCGATCAGATGGTCTTCGATGTCAGGGCTGAGGCCCTTGAGCGAGGAGCGCAGCATTTTGCGGCGTTGGTTGAACGCGGTTGCTGTGATGTGTTGCAACATATGTGCGTCTGCTGGAAAACGCGGTTCGTCCAAAGCGGTGAGGTGGACCACCGCACTCGAGACTTTTGGCGGTGGTGAAAAGGCTTCCGGTGACAGGTTCATCACGATTTGCGCGTCTGTTCGCCATTGGCACAAAATGGCAAGGCGGCCGTAGGCTTTGGAACCGGGGCCCGCAGTGATGCGCTGTGCGACTTCGCGTTGGAACATCAGGGTAAGGCTGTCCCAATAGGGCGGCCAGTCTTGTGGGGTAAGCCAACGGACCAGCAATTCGGTACCGATATTATAGGGCAGGTTGGCCGCTACGCGGATGGGTGGTGTCAGGTGGTCCAGCGGATTGATATCGAGCGCGTCGCCGCACAGCACGGTCAGCCGGTGAGGGTAGGCGGCTTGGATGTCGGCCAGCGCGGGCAGGCAGCGTTCATCTTTTTCGATGGCGAGGATGTGGCGCGCGCCCTCTGCAAGCAGACCACGGGTCAGGCCACCGGGGCCGGGGCCGATTTCGAGGAGGTCGTGGTCTTCGTTGCGCCCTGAAAGACGCGCGATTTTGGCTGTCAGGTTCAGGTCGAGCAGGAAGTTTTGACCAAGCGATTTTCGCGCGGCAAGGCCGTGGCTGTCTATGACCTGTTTGAGGCTGGGCAGGCTGTCGATGGTCATGCTGTGGAGCTCATGTTGAGGTTCTCATGTTTTGGGGGCGGTTCTGGCGTGGGCCATGCCAGCGGCCATGCGGATTGCGGCGATCATCGATGTTGTGTCGGCGGTGCCGGTGCCTGCGATGTCGAATGCCGTGCCGTGATCGGGAGAAGTACGCACAAATGGCAGACCAAGCGTGATGTTCACGCCACCTGAGAAATCCAGCGTTTTGATCGGGATCAAGGCTTGGTCGTGATACATGCAGATCGCGACGTCATATGTAGCGCGGGCAGCTGGATGGAACATCGTATCGGCCGACAGCGGGCCGGTGATGTTCAAACCTTCGGCGCGTAGCGCATCGAGTGTCGGGGTGATCATTTCAAGTTCTTCATGGCCGATCTTGCCGCCTTCGCCAGCGTGCGGGTTCAATCCTGCGACCGCAAGGCGTGGTTTCGCGATGCCGAAGTCGCGCATCAATGCAGCGTGGGTGATGAGGATCGTGTCGGTCAGGGTCGCGGCTGTGAGCTTGACCGCGACCTGTGCCAACGGGATATGGATCGTGGCAGGCACGACCCGCAGCATGTCACTGGCGAGCATCATGACCACCGATGTACGTCCGGCGAGTGCTGCGAGGTATTCAGTGTGACCCGGGTAGGCGAAGTGCGCGCCTTCGATAAGTGCTTGTTTATGGATCGGGGCGGTGCAGAGTGCGGCGCAGTCGCCCGATTGTACCAGCGCGACGGCGTCGGCAATGGCATCGATAACCCCTTGAGAGTGGGTTGGGTTGGGTTGACCTGCAACGTTTGGGGAACCGAAGTCACGACACAGGACCGGAAATGCAGTGGCAGTGAGTGCGTCGGCGCCAGATGCAACCGCCTGCCAATTTGTGCCTGCGGGCAGGTGGGTCGGATCACCGATCCAGACCATGGGTATTTCTTTGCCCACAGCGTTCCACGCGGCGACGGCGATTTCGGGGCCGATGCCAGCTGGTTCGCCGCAGCTGATAGCCACAGGTCTGGGCGCGGGTTTCATCCGTTAGTTATAGGTGATAGTTGCGGCAGCCCGCAGATCGGCGAGCAGGGCATCTGCGTAGGTGTTCAAGCGTTGCGTGCGCAGTTGGTCGCGGATGGTTTCGCGGTCAACCCCGTCGCCCAGTGCAGGCGTGCGGCCGCACATCATCAAAAAAACCAGCGTTTCACCATTGGCGCGGGTCAGCACATAGGACGCCTCACCTGCGTCGAGTTTGGCAAGTTCCATTGCCACATCCGCCGGGATGTCGGCGGGGGGCAGGACGTCACGTTCGAGTTGGTCTGCGGGCAGGCCCTGCGCGACCCCGTAAAGATCATCGCAGGTGTCGACGCGGGCATCAATGCGGCGGGCTGCGGCCAAGCCACGTTCACTGAGACCACCGGCGATATAGAAAGCCGCGTATTCGATTGCGGCGGGTTCTGGCGCGGCGCGGGGCACTTCGCGCACACCGCGCATCTGGAACAGGGCCACGCCATTGGTGATCGGAAGCGGTGCGGTGATTTCACTGGGTGCAAGATTGAGCAGCAACCCACGCAGGCCCGCTGGATAATTTGAGATCGGCAGCCAATCAAGGCGACCGCCACGGGTTTTGGACGGCAGCGCCGAGACGCGGCGTGCCTCGGCCTCGAACGCGGATGTGGAGGTCAGTTGTGCGATGCGGTTGGCCGTGGCGTTCGCCTGCTCCGCGCGCTCCGGCGGGGCGGGAATAATGATTTCGCTGAGCAGCACTTCGATGCTTGAGGAGGCGCCAGATTGCCCGAGGGCAAGGTCGATATCAGCCTCCGAGACTTGTGCGCGATCATTGAAACGTGTCCGGATAAAGTCGCGCCAGCTGACGTTGACGCGGACAAAATCGCGAAACGTTTCTTCTGAGACGCCGGATTGGCCGAGCACTGTGGTGAATTGGTCGAGTTCCAAATTCGCGCGGGTGGCAAATTCATTCATCGCGGTAACAAGGCCTTCATCGGTGATGCGCAGTCCGGCGGAATTCAGCGCCGCAAGTTTTAGGCGGTCGTCAATGAGTTGTTCACGCGCGACCTCTTCGAGATTGCCGGGCGTGCGAAAGGTACCGAGCATGATCACACGCTGGTCAATTTCAAATTCGCTCACGACACTGTCGTTGATGGTGATGGTGGGGGCAAACTGGGCCGCCGTCATGACGGGTGACAACACGGCCAATGTAGTGGCCGATGTCAAGGCGAGTGCAGATATCAGAGCGCGCATCGAAATCCTCGTTTTTTTATTAACTTCTCGGGTCGTTTTTATCGTCGGTGTCGTCAGTTTGTGCAGCTCTGGCTCGCGGCGCTATTGGTGCGTCCGGCGCTAAAGCCGTTTAATCCAACTGACAGCCAGAAGTCCGTGCTTGGGGTAAGTGTAGTGGAAGACGTGAAGCGGCGCGACACCGAAAAATCAACCTTCACACATTCGTTTTGCCAGCCGATTTGCAGGCCAGTGCTGGTGGGTTCGTTTGACCCCAAGTCATAGCGCGCGTCCAGCCCCATGGACCAGATTTTATCAAAGCGATAGGTCGTGTCGATGGTCCATTCAAGAACGTCCGAGGGGCGGGATTCAAATGTATCGGCGGGCAGGAATATATAGCTGGCCGCGAGGTCGAGTTTGCGGCTGTTCCAGCCAATGCGGGCTTCGGATTTTGTGACGTCAAAGCTGTCGTTGACCAACATGCGGCCGTCGAGGGCAAAACCTGAGGGCGCGCGCAACTGGCCCGCAATCAGCCAGTCGGACGCGGTGTCGCGCAGACCTGAGGTGAGCGAGAAATTTAGATCCGGCGTGTCGCGAAACACCCGCCCGACGGTCATGGTGCTGTCCCCGCCCGCCGTTCCGATGCGTGTCCATGACAGGCCAGCCGCGCCGCGCAGCCCCGTTTCCACTGCGTCTTCGCCGGAAAAGCGTGACAGGGCCAACAGGTTGGCTTGGTCAAATTCGGTGGCGGTGCTGTCTTCATTGGTGACGGTATCTCCCTGCACATCAGACCAGGTCAATTGTACGAAGGGTTCCAGCACATGGGTCGCGCCGCGACCTTGGCGGATCAGCGGATAGCGCAGGGTGGTTTGGCCAAAGATCGTTGTGCGCAGGTTATCGTCCACCCCGATGTCGTCGCCGACATTGTAATAGTCCAAATCAACGCCGACAGTGCCGTCGATAACCAAACCGTAGCGCGTGATCCGATCCCCGCGCCAGGCCGTGCCAACACTGACGCGCGCGACGTCGCGCCCTGTCACATCATTGTTTGTGTTGCGATGATGGCTTTGAAGATACGACGTCACTGTCAGCGTCCCCCCCCAGCTTGGTGTGACGCGGCGTTCCCAGCTGATGTCAGCCAGCAGCGGCGGCAGTGTAGAGGAATCTTCGTCCGCCCGAAGCGAAGAGTAATAGGTCAGCGACGCTTGCGTCAGGTCGCGGTCGCTTACCCGTTGCACCGCGATTTCGCTGTCGAGGCGGTCTTTGCCAGAATAGCCGTATTCCAGCAGATAGGCGTCATCCGAGGTGACTTCGAGGTCAAATTCCAGCGTTACGTCGGATCCGAGGTCGAAAATGCCACTGGCGAAAACATAAGCGCGCGGGTCGTCCACGCGGTCGTCACTGGTCACGGCGGTTTCAATTGTAAGGTCGCCGCGCAGGAACGCTTGGCGGTAGGCCGCTTCGAGTGTTGTGCTCGATGTGGCAAGATAGGGGGTCAGGGTCAGGTCGCGATGATCGCCCAGTTTGATGAAGTAGGGCAGTTTGAAGCCCGTGCCCAAGGTGTCGGAGTACTCTAAGCTAGGGATCAGCAGGCCGGTTGCGCGGGTCAACGTCGGGTCGGGCAGGCGCATGCGCGGGATGTAGGCGATTGGCACACCGGCGATACGAAAGGTCGCGTCCTCAAAGTAAAGCTGGCGTTTGTCTTGATCGTGAACGATGCGCCGCGCACGGATTTCCCAGAGCGGCGTTTCACCTGTGGCACAGATTTGACAGGACGTGGCGGCGACCTGATACAGCTGCGTAAAGCGGCCATCGACGCGGTCAATCTGGTTGGCGGCCAGTTGCAATTGTTGATCCAGCATCAACCGCGCGCCGCGCAGGATGCCGTTTTCAAGTTGTGGATCGAGCAATGCGGTGTCAGCGGTGAGAATCGTGCCATCGGGGGTGACAATGTACAAGGGCCCATCGATCGTCAGCCGGTCCGCGGCCTGATCAAACGTGATGCGGCGCGCCGACAGGCGGGTGCCTTCAAAGAAGACTTCGACGTTGCCGTCAGCGATGAGTTGTTGACGACCTGCGGGCACAAATACGGAGTCGGCCACAAGGGTCGCAGCCGCCTGTGCAGAGGCCATGATCGGCAGCAGCGTCAAGAGACACGCAAGAATAAATCGCATCAGCCGTCCTCCAGATGTAGCAACAGGCCAAGGGACGCCGCGATGGCCGCGAGAGGCGGAGCCCATGCCGCAAGACCTGCGGAGATTTGGCCGTTCTCACCGAGAATTTGCGCGAAATTGCGCAAGAAGAACAGCGCAAAACAGATCAGGATTGCTGTCAGGACCATAACGCCCTTACGCCCGCCACGTTGGTGGCGCATGGTGAAGCCCGCACCAATTAGGACCATTGCCAGTAAAAAGGCAGGTTGTGCCAGTTCCATTTGCAACCAGACCTGATGGTGGGTCGCGGAAAAACCAGCGACTTCAAGGCGGTGAATGAATGCGGGCAATTCCCAAATCGGAATTGAGGATGGTACGCCAAAACTGTCGCGGATTTCGTCCGCTGTCAGGGTCGACGGGATGCGTAAGGTGGTGTGGGTTGTTGCCACACTTTCGGCGACGCGACTGCTGTCCAGCGGCCATGCTTTGGCATCGCTCAATTCCCAAGCGCCTTGCGTCAGATTGGCAGACGCCGCTTCAATCCGGCGGGTAGGGCCGCCAGTGGGGGGGGAAGTGATGAACGTCACGTTCTGCAATTGTGTGCCGTCCAGATTTGCGCCGCCCGCACGTATGACGGTCTGACTTTTGTTATCGCCTTGGCGCAACCACAGCCCGTTTTCAGAAATCGACAATACCGACGGAGAACCGGATCGCAACGCGTTCTCGCGGGCTTCGTATTCTTTCGATGTGGCCGCGACGAGCGGGTTTAGAACGCCGATTGCAATCGCGCCAATGACGAGTGTTACGATCATCGGGGCGACAAGCGCATTCAGGGCAGATCGCCCCGCTGCACGAGTCACGATCAATTCAGATGATCGTGCAAGGCCAAGGAATGTTGTGACGGTCGCCAGCACCATGATGAGTGGCAAAATGGTGTAGATACCTGTTGGAAGGTTCAGAAGACTGAGCTGAAACATGTCCCCAAGGCTGGCAGCACCACCGTAGCGACGCAGTTGTTCGATCAGATCAATCAGCAACATCAGCGCTAAGAAGCCGCCAAACGTTGCCGCGAACGTCCACGCGAAACGGTGGGCGAAGTAGCGGTGCAGGATCATGTGATTGCGCCGCGAACGTATGGTTTCGGGTGCCGTTTGAAAAAATACGGGCGCGTTGCGATGTGGAGAAGTATCGCAGAAGTCACGACACCACCGATCCCCGCAAGGTAGACAAAAGGCCAAAGAGCCGCGTTGTTGCGTGCGATATTGGTGCCCGTGCCTTCCAGAATCTTGAGCAGGATCACCAGGCCGACGGCAAAAATGATATTGCGCCACAGCCCGAAGCGACTGAAGCCACCAACGACCAGCGCGGAAAATCCGACGAGTCCGGCCACAAACCCCAATGCTGCTTGCGCAATGCGATCATGGCCGCGCAGTTTCAGTTGATCACCGGTCTGGTTGGTATCGGCAATTGTTTGCGCACTTGGACGCAGCAGTGCCATTGTGGACAGGCCATTGACCGAAATTCTACGCACGGTATCATCGCTCATCAGGGCGTTGATGTTGTAGACGAAATCCTCAAATCGGGTGGTCAGAAGACGGCTGTTTTCAAGGTTTAGCGTTTGCGTCAGCCCGTCAACCATCACCAATTGCGGGCCATTTTCAGTGTGCACAAGATAGGCGCGCGACGCGGTATAGGTGGTGCGTTGGGTCGGGCTGGTGGATTCGGAGATGAAAATATCCATCATTTCACCGTTGGGGGTCAGTTCGCGGATGTAGAATGTCACATCGTCAGTCGGCGTCAGGAATTCACCGGGCTTTAACAGCCGCGCGCTCATGGTCTGCGCAATCTCAGCTTGGCGGGAAATCAGGCGTTCTGTCGACATGGGCACCAGAATGTTGGTCAGGATTGACATCAAAGTTGCCACGATCACGCCGAAAACAATGACGGGGCGTGCCAGACGGAACGGGGAATAGCCCGTGGCCTGAAACACCGTCAGCTCAGAATCCGATGACATCCGGTTGGTGACGTAAACGGAGGCCACAAACGCTGACAGCGGCAATATGATCCGGATGATGCTGGGCAGGGACAGGGACGTCAGTTCAAGAAACACCCATGCAGATTGGCCATCGGCAATCAGGCGATCAAACAGCCGTACGGCCTGATTGATCCAGTAGATCAGCACCAGAATGAGGGAGAAAAACCCGAAGAATACAAGTAGCTGGCCCAGCATATAGCGGTCAAATCGCGCCACGCGTGCATCCCCCCTTGTTTGACGCCCCTAGCAATGCCCTTTTGCTAGCGCATTTGGCCGGTGGACCCAAGTGCTGTCTGGCTTTTGGGTGGGGGGCAAGCTAGCTATTGCTCAAACGTGAAATCTTCAAACCGAACAGGTGATCTATGACTGAACTTGCAACGCTGAAAATCTCTGAAACCAACCTTGAAGAGCTGACCACCCGCGCTGGTGCGATTGCGGTTTTCGCCACGCCGGACGGCAAGCTGGATGCGGCGGCGCTTAAAGTGAACGGGTTGACCAAAAAGGCCGTGACGCGGGCAATCGAAAGCACACATTTCGAAAAAGCCAAGGTCGGTGACGCGATGGCGCTGTCGTTTCCGGCAGGAGTTGCTTCGACAAAGGTGATAGTGGTGAAGTTGGGACGCAGGCCATCGGTTGAGGACGCGCGCAAAGCGGGGGCGTCCATCGCCAAGGCACGCGGGGAAGACGATGTGCTGATCATGGGCGGCAATATTGGCCGGATGGAAGACGTCGCGATGGGCGTTGCGTTGCGCAGCTATACGTTTACGCCGCACAAGACCGGCGACAAAGATGCGCTAGGCGCGATTGAAGTGATGGTCACAGCACCAACCGATCTGCAAGCCGCAGCCGACGTTGCGATGGCCGTGGCACAGGGCGTTGTTTTCACACGTGATTTGACGAATGAGCCGGCGAATGTGCTGACCACAACAGAATTTGCCAACCGTCTGGTTGAGCTGGAAAGCCTTGGCATGACAGTCGAGGTTCTGGAAGAAGACGCGCTGGAAAATCTTGGGATGGGGTCGCTGTTGTGTGTCGGTCTTGGGTCCGCGAGCCCATCTAAAGTGGTGGTGATGCAGTGGAATGGCGGCGGCAATGAAGCGCCGTTCGCACTGGTCGGCAAGGGCGTCGTGTTCGACACGGGTGGCATTTCGATCAAACCGGCTGCGGGCATGGAAGACATGACCATGGATATGGGCGGGGCGGGCGTGGTCGCGGGTGTCATGAAGACGTTGGCGCTGCGCAAAGCTAAAGCCAATGTTGTCGGGCTTGTCGGGCTGGTTGAGAACATGCCGTCTGATCGCGCGACACGACCTGGTGACGTGGTCACATCCATGAAAGGCGACACGATCGAGGTTATCAATACCGACGCTGAGGGGCGTTTGGTTTTGGCGGACGTGGTCTGGTACGCGCAGGAGCGGTTCAAGCCGACAGGTGTGATCAATCTTGCGACCCTGACGGGGGCGGTGATTGTGGCGTTGGGCCATGAAAATGCCGGTGTGTTTTCCAACAATGACGAATTGACCAAAGGGTTCATGAAAGCGGCGCAGGCAGAGGGTGAGGGCGCATGGCGGATGCCGATGTCGGTGGCCTATGATTCTGCGCTAAAAAGCCGGATTGCGGATGTAAAGAACGTTGGTGGGCGTGACGCTGGATCGATCACAGCAGCGCAGTTCATCAAGCGGTTCATCAAAGATGACATGCCGTGGATCCATCTGGATATTGCCGGTGTTGCCTCTGTGAAGGCTGAAACGGCACTGGCACCAGCGGGTGCGACGGGCTGGGGCGTGATGGCGCTTAATCGTTTTATCGCGGATGGTTACGAGGCGGAATGAAGGTGAAGTCTGTTTGTCTTCATTGCTATTTTTTCCCTGTTGTTGTGTTTGAACGCGCAGGGCTTTCCAAAGTTTGTTTGAAACGGGATTAACCTAATGGGTGCCGCGTACTTCTATCATTTGACCAGCGCATCGGTGGAACAAACCTTGCTGATGTTACTGACAAAATCCCGCAGCGCGGGATGGGTGGTTGAGGTGCGCGGGCGCGACAGGCTGGCTATGGAACGGTTGGATCATGCGCTTTGGGGCGGTCTGGCTGAGGGGTTCTTGCCACACGGTTTGGCGGGTGGCGAACATGACGCCGAGCAGCCGGTACTACTGACCATCGGGACTGGGGCCGCCAATGCGCCAACCTGTTTGATGTCGGTGCATGGCGCTGACTTCAGCGCTGACGAGGTGCAAGCGGCAGAGCGGACATGTTTGCTGTTTGACGGGCACGATGGTGATGCTTTGGCGCATGCGCGGGTGCAGTGGAAAACTCTGACGGACGCTGGTTGTTCGGCGCAGTATTGGAGCCAAGATTCGGGGCGCTGGGAAAAGAAAGCCGAGCGGTAACTAGCGGTTTAATATCAGCATATCGCGGCGAATTTCGATCGATTCGAACCTGCTGAGGTAGGACATGCCCAGTAGCGAGCTCTCCATTTCGCCGCTGTTGACGCTGGCGCGTACCCGCGTGTCACTGATGTCGCCCAGAACAACACTGTCCAGCCTGACAGGCGCTGTCGCGACGTCGCCGTTCGCAGTTTGGGCGATGCCGATATAGGCGAGGGTATCAGGGTTAAGACCGACGCGGGCAGCGTCCGCTTGATTTAACACAACTTGACTAGCACCTGTATCCACCAAGAAATCCACGTCTACACCGTTGATCTCCAGAATTAATCGGAAATGATTGTCGCGGCCTTTGGGGACTTCAACGCGGGCTTCGGTAAAGGTCGCTTGGGGTTGGAAGTAGCTGCTGCGGAATTCGTCCCAGCCACCGGCACCAAAGATCACACCGCCAAAAATCAGCATCCAGATCAAGGTGTTGCGCAGCCGCGCAGACTTCATCAGCGAGCCAAAAAGCGATAGGGCCAGTATGAGCAGCAAGGCGATTGCAAAGATTTGTCCAACTTCCATACCCCTCATATAGGGTTAGCTTCCCAAACCAAAAGAGCTGAGCCCGTCGAGAACGAACTGCACCGAGAGGGCGGCCAGTAACATGCCCAGCAGGCGGGTGACAACCGTGATGCCGGTTTTACCGAGCAGCCGTTCGATTGTGCTGGCGCTGAGGAACATCAAAAACACCAATGCCATGATTGCCAAAAGAACGCCCATGACCGCAGCGTAGCCCTTGGTGCCGTCGGTTTGGCCGACCAGCAGGATGATTGTGGTGATCGATCCGGGACCGGCGATGAGGGGGATAGCAAGCGGGAACACCGATGGGTCGTCATCGTCGATGTCGTCTTCTTCGGCGCGGCCTTCACGACGCTTTTGGCGACGTTCAAACAACATGTCGAGCGCAGTGAGGAACAACAAAATACCACCCGCAATCCGGAAGGCAGGCATCGAAATGCCTGCAAAATTCAGGATGTTGTGGCCGAAGATCGAGAACACAAGCAAGATGCCGATTGAAACGACGCAGGCGCGAACAGCGATGGCGCGGCGTTTCTGCACCGACATTCCAGTGGTCAGTGCGACAAAAAGCGGTGCCAGACCGATGGGATCGATGACGACGAACAGCGCTACGAAGGCGGTGATGAGGAATTGTGGGTCCATGACCGTGATCCTTTACGAGCGGCGCGTGTATCGCAAGGTTCGGACGCGCTGCGGGGGGTATTTAGAAGACAAAGGCACAGCCGAGAGGAACAAGATGTAAGGCCTGTCGGTATTTAAGGCTGGTCTGCGGCGTCCAGCCTTTCGAGGGCGATCATCCACAGGCTTTCGGCCTTTTTCAACGCTTCGCGAATCTCAGCGTATTTGCGATTCCACGTTTCAAGCTCACCGACGCGGGCGTCCTCATAGAGTGCAGGGTCCGCGAGTTTCTTGGACAATTTATCGGCCATGTCATTTATTTTATTGACACGGTCTTCGCATTTGCGCACGTCGCCCTTTATCGCATTCAGCTGTTCGCGGGACGCTTTTGGCTTTGCGGGTTTTGGCAGTTTGGCTTTGTCGGTTTTGCGGGTGTCGGGGGTCAACAACATACGGCGGTAGGCGGGAAGGTCGTCGTCGTAGGTGGTGACACGGCCGTCCTTGACCAGCCAGAGGCGATCTGCAACCAGCGACAGCAGGTGCATATCGTGGGACACGAGGATCACAGCGCCGGTGTAGGCGGTCAGGGCTTCCACGAGGGCTTCGCGTGATTCGATGTCAAGGTGGT
>Ga0307488_10000841_pt1 | contig 25596 bp, 23 predicted proteins | sample SB02metaG_FD_202248 | JGI IMG/M metagenome (GOLD analysis project Ga0307488, IMG submission 202248) | Sea-ice brine microbial communities from Beaufort Sea near Barrow, Alaska, United States - SB 0.2 | ecosystem: Environmental > Aquatic > Marine > Coastal | place: USA: Alaska | collected... | reverse complement strand
GGAGATTGACCTTCACTCCTGCTATTCCGGTTCACACAGCGATTAAAAATTCACCGTAACGTCTAAACCAAAGAGCCTTGGTTCACCCACAGCGGTATAATCATAACCATACCCTTTAGAAAGATTTAACGCATAGACAGGCTCATCATTCTGCTCTATATTTTTAGACCACAACGCGACAGAATATCTGTCGTCAGAGCCATTAAACCTCAACATGAGATTAGACTGCCAATAACTGTCTGCACGGATATTTTCAAATCCAGGTGCATCATTATAGGCAGAATAATACTGCTTATCTTGATAGGTAGTACCAAGATGCAGGGTCAAGTCTCCCATCGACATCCTAGCCACAGTATAATCAACAGACGCATTGAAATTTGTCTTTGGTGCTTGCTGTAGCTCATTGCCCGAGTAGTCTTTATCGGTACCAGTCACTGGGTCATTTAAAGTGAGTTCTTTGAACTCTGTATGCACCAGGCCCAAACCAATGCTGAGGCTCAAGTTTTCATTGACCAGCGCTAACGCCTCTAAATCTAAACCATAAATTTGTGAGCTGCCCGCATTTTCAAGAACCTGATTGATACCAATCACATTAATAAATTGCTGATCGGTATAATCATAGTAGAATAGCGCGCTATTAAGCTGAACACTTCCGTCCATGAATTGAGTTTTAAGACCCATTTCATAAGCCTCTACAAACTCTGGTGAAGCTATGCTCACATCCCCTTCATTTACAACAGCACCTCCGTTAAATGCACTTGAGCGATAGCCTCGGCTATAATGTGCATAGAGTAATGTGTCTTCATTCAGGTCATGATCAATACCGACCTTCCCTGTCCACTCACCATCGCTGTATTCTTTTTTCGGTAATAACGGAATTAAGTCAAATACTGGGGTACGGTCTACATCACCACCAAATGAAGTAAAGTCACTTAACTCGCCTGTATCTTCTGTATACCGTAAACCCACTGTAATTCTTGTAGCATCGCTAAGTTCATAGTCGAAATTACTGTAGATCGCATAGGTTTCTCGTTCCTGAGTGTACCTTTGTCCGATAAAAATAGGAGCCAGAGCATCGGTAAGAAAAGGATAAGGGGAATCAAAAAACAGATCGTAATCATTCGCAACATACAGCTTATCCGAGGAGTAATAAACTCCGGCGATAAAATTGAGTGGGCCCTCAAAATCACTAATCAATCTAAAGTCTTGCGTAATCTGTTTGGATTTACTGGAGAAGTCGATTTCTAACACGCGTAATTCAGTACCATCTGTATCAGCCTGATTAAGCGCATCCCCCTCTAGATACCCTGTAATAGATGTGATCATGTACTCACCTACATCCAGATTCATAGTCAAGGCTCCCCCCTTACTATCAACCTTAAAGGCTTCCGCTTTATTATGCTGACCTTCCCATGCATCATATTCAGATGGACGTGTTCCGCCCATATAATTAGCGCCCCCTGGACCGGTCATGATCGGCACAACAGCCAAGGTGTTGGCATCACTTTTACCTTTACTTAAACGCAGCGTGCTATCAAAATTTTCATTTTCATAGCGCATGCTAAAGCGTAATGCATAGTTATCGGTTTCACTTAAATCGTCTTTTCCAGACAAATAATTTTTATGATAACCATCAACCTGTGATGAGGTGAACGCTAAGCGAGCACCAAGAGTATCCTCAACTAGCGTCATCTCGGCGGTACCTTTAAGATCACGCCGCCCATAGTTTCCCATTGACGCAGTTACCATTGCCTCTTTACCAAATGTCGGGCCTTTACTTATAAAATTGATCGCCCCCCCAGTGGTATTTTTCCCATAAAGGGTACCCTGTGGGCCGCGTAAAACTTCTACTCGCTCAAGGTCAAACAATTGCATTCCCTGCATAAAAGAAGCACCGATTGCAACCTCATCGACATAGACACCAATAGGACTTGCCTGATTAGTATTGTAATCAACCATGCTAATACCGCGGATAGAAAAAATTGGCTGGACATCGCCATAGGGAGCACTAACTTGCAGATTGGGCACCTGCGCTGAAATGTCAGAGGCAGAATCCATTTTCAGGTTATTTAACGTATCCCCTTTGATCGCTGAAACTGAAACTGGAACATCCTGGATACTTTGGGCTCGCTTCTGAGCCGTAACGATAACCTCCTCAATTGCGTCGGCGTGCGCCCCCGCAACAAGTCCTGCAGATACATATGCAGCCAGTAACGCGTAGTAGAGTTTTTTATAGCTATAATTTGACTTCATTTAATTGACCCCATTTTATGGTTTTTGTTATCACAACAAAGATCATAAATTAGGTGATACAGAGATGGACTGTTATTGAAGGACATTAAGTTGTTAAATTAGGTCAATATTAGTTTAACGAAAAGCACTAGGTGACTGTTGGGTCCAGCCTTTGAACGCATGGCAAAAAGAGGCTGAATCACTATATCCCAATCGTTCAGCAACCTGCTCCACTGACATTTTCCCACCAATTAGTAATTCCTTAGCTAAGGTACTGCGTACATTGATAGAAAGTTCACGAAAATTGGTATTTTCTTTTTCAAGTTTTCGTCTAAGAGTACGAGGAGTTGTATGTAATTTTTCTGCAACTTGCTCAAAAGAAAAGAAGTTTCCGGTACCATCGACGATCAATCGCTCGATCAATTTAGCGTAAGAATCTTCGCCAGAATGTCTATCGACTAGGGTTTTACACTGCGCGTAACAAACCTCAAAGACTTTTTTATTGGCTTGCGGCAAGGCTCTCTTCAAGAAAGTAGCATCAAAGACTAGAGCATTACTGCTGGCGTTAAATCTAACCGGACAGTTAAAAAAATCTAGATATTTATTTTCATTATCGGGTTTTTCACGAGTGAAACACACTTCTTTAAGCGGCAGCGGAGTACCCAGCATTTCGTTACACATCACCACCGCCGCACTAAAATCCCGTTCTATCATATAGCTGCCGCATGGAGATAAAGACACTAGCTCACTACCTTCGAGTATGGCGTCGCCGCCATTCACAAGCTGCCGCCACCTAAGGTGGGTCCAACATAGCGCATGCATACCACTCATTACCCTGAGCCCTTGATAAAGCGTTTCAGCACTCATCATCGATAGGCCTAACATGCCGTATGTACTTAAATGATAAGAAGGGCCTACAGAGATCCCTAGAGATTGATCATCGGCCGACTCTATGGCCGCTTGTGTAAAATCAAGTTCCTGCACCAAGCTCATAGTTGCACTCGGATCACTGATTGAGTTTGGTGAAATATTAGCTTTAGAAAAGCACTCCATGGTATCGCAGCCAAGATTTTCTAGGTAGGTAACTAAGGGTCCCAAACCATAAACCATTCTCCGAAAACCTATTTGCTTTACATTACTCACGAAAAGTTCTTTCACAACGTCCCCTCACCTTTAATCAGCGCCCACTGTTCTTTTTTATCGCAATAGTACTCGAATGTCCGATTTTATCAAATTTATGTCCGTTCACAGCATAAAAGCTAATGGGGTTAACCGTTAATCTTTTAACCTTGATACGAGGTCTTGGGGACAATAATGAAAGAGCAAAATGCATGAAAATGAACGCGTATATTGCTGGGGTCGGCATGACTCGTTTTGGCAAAAATCTAGACCGCACATTAAAATCACTGACAATAGAGGCGATTAAAGCGTCAATAATTGACGCCGGGATTAGCACTAAGGATATCAACGCAGCCTATCATGCCAATGTTGCGGCAGGCACCATGGTTGGTCAGGTCTGCATCCCAGGACAGGTGGCGTTACGCGAAATGGGCTTAGGTGGCATACCTGTTGTTAATGTGAAAAATGCCTGTGCTTCCGCGGCTACAGCGTTTCAACAGGCCAGCACTATGGTCACGGCTGGGCTTTATGATGTAGTGCTGGCCGTGGGCGCGGAGAAACTCTATCACCCAGATAAAGAGCGTACTTTTGCTGTCTTTGAAGGCTGTGTGGATTATGAAGACTTTGACAGAGTCGTTAAAAGCGTTGAAACCAAGATAAGCGGCTACAGCAACACCGTAACTCCAGATTCAGGTCAGCACTCCTTTTTTATGGATATCTATGCGGCTGCAGCTCTAGATCACATGAATAAATTTGGTACGACACGGGCACAATTTGCGGCCATAGCGGCGAAGAACTCACGCCATGGCAGCCTCAATCCTTATGCACAGTTTCGCGGCATCAATACCGTAGAAGAGATTCTAGCAGCACGGTCTATCAGTTATCCATTAACGTTGCCGATGTGCTCACCCATAGCGGACGGCGCGGCCGCTGCCATCATTGTCAGCGAAAATAAAGCACGGCAGCTCGGGCTAAATCGCTGCGTCAGGATTCGTTCGTCGGTTCTCAATTCAGGCTGGGACTATCCAGAAAAAAATAGCCAGAATAGCAATGGACAGGATAAAACCGAGCCTCGCCTCACCGAGGTAACGGTAAAAGCTGCTTATGATGCGGCTGAAATTGGCCCAGAAAACTTAGACGTCATAGAGCTGCATGACGCATCAGCGCCCTCCGAATTAGTATATTACGAAACCCTAGGGCTTTGCGGTTCTGGTGAAGGTGGCAGACTTGCTGAAAACGGCGAAACCGCCTTAGGTGGCCGAATCCCCGTTAATCCATCCGGCGGATTATTGAGGAAAGGACACCCCATAGGAGCAACAGGCTTAGCACAAATTGCCGAATTAACCTGGCAGCTAAGAGGGCAAGCAGGTGACCGGCAAGTTAAAGGGGCGAAAATTGCTATGGCGGAAAATGGTGGCGGCTATATCGGTGATGATGCAGCTGCAATGGTTATCAGCGTTCTAGGAGGATAAAAGTGTCAGATACCCACAGTCAGCTAATACTGGCAAATCTTATCAGCGGAAAGTGCACCACAAACCCTCATCTTGACGCACTCACCTTCGTTCATATTACTGACCACGAAACATTTTCTGAGGAGGTGCGAACCTATCAGAACCTTTGGGATAACGGTCAGCATATCGCCGCTGCGCTACTCGAAGAAGGCATGTGCGGAGGACAGCGTTTTGGGTTGCTCATGCAGAATCACCCGGAATTTGTTGAGGCAATGGTCGGTGCCAGTATCACCAATACCGTCTATGTGCCGATCGACGCGAGAACCAAAGGCGCAAAACTCTGTTATATGCTTGATTTTTCTGAGTGTCGAGGAGTCATAGTCGCCGATTATGCTTTGAATAACCTACTTGAGGTCACTAGTGAACTCCCCAAACTTGAATGGGTTTGGGTGCTCGATTCAGGCCAGCAAAAGGAATTCCCCGCCCCCTCCCATAAAATCAACAGCCTGCGAAAGCTAAGCGACATTTATCAAGGCCCTGTTCCCACGATTGAGGTCATGGCCAACAATCCCGACGACCCCATGCAATTACTTTACACATCCGGAACTACTGGGGACCCTAAAGCCATAATGGCGCCCCATAGCCGCTTTGGCGGAAACGCCACTATGGGCCCCCTATTTGGCTTTGAAGCCGGCGATCGTCCCTATACAGGACTGTCTCTCACCCATGCCAACGCACAAATGATCACCATGGGAATGGGTTTGTACATGGAGTTGAGGACTGTCATTAGCCGCAAGTTCACCAAAAAACACTTTTGGGATATCACTCGTCACTATGGCTGCACCAGCTTTAATCTTCTGGGTGGCATGACAACTGCCCTATACAGTGAAGCAGGTCGACCGAATGATAAAGACAACCCCATACGCTTTGTATTAAGCGCGGGTATGCCAAAGAGTATTTGGTCTGATTTTTCAAAACGTTTTGATATTAATATTTTTGAATTTTATGGTGCAGCCGAGGGCGGCATCACGATCAATCCCCCTAATAGCGGCCCCATAGGATCAATAGGCAAACCCCTAGCGTCTATGGAGGCCCGCATTCTTGATGAAGACGAACATGAATGTGCTCCCAATCAACCCGGCGAGATCTGCTTCCGAGCCGCCGAAGGTAATCCTATTGCGGTAAAATATTTTAAAAACCCCAAAGCTTCAGCAGACAAAACTGCTGGGGGCTGGCTGAGAATGGGTGATATTGGCTATATTGACGAGAATGGTTGGTACTATTTCCTACGTCGAAAAGGGGGCGGAATTCGCAGAAACGGAGAATTCATTAACGTTGCTGAGATTGAAAAAGTGCTCTCCCAACACAACGCGATTGACGATGTTTTCGTCTATGGAGTCGCGGCTGAGTCTGGCGCTGCCGGTGAAAAAGACATTGTTGCCGCGATTACTCAAAATAAAAACGTCTCTATTGTTGAAAATAAAAAGACCATCACTAGTATCAGCTCAGAGTTATTTAAGCTATGCAGAGATAGTCTAGAGCCCAATAGCGTTCCGAGTTTTCTCCAATTTGTCGAAGAAATACCAAAAACCGCTTCAGAAAAACCACAGGAAAGATTCTTACTTGAATCTTTTAATAAGAATGGAACAACCATAAAACAATAAGAATGTGAGGAGTACACAATATGAGTAACGAATTTAAAGTTCTCATCTACGGTGGCAATGGCTACACTGGAAAGTTGGTCGCTGAGTCACTAGCACAAAGAGGCATACCCTTCTATTTCGCGGGACGCAATATGGAGCGTTTAGAAGAGGCCCTGAGCATAGTTGAAGAACGACATGGCGGACCTGTGAATGCAAAATCCGTTATCGTAAACCATTGCACAGAAGAATTGATCACCTTATTCGAAAACGTTGATATTATCATTAATGTGGTAGGCCCATTCATGCAACTGGGCTGGCCTGTAGTGGAGGCCGCCTTACAGGCGAACTGTCATTATCTGGATACAACAGGAGAGCAAGACTGGGCGGCCGCCATTGAAAAAAAATACGGAGACGCATTTGCTAAGAATGAAAAGCTACTTAGCCCCGCATGTTCCTATATGTGGTCCGCTGGTGCTATCGCAGCTGAGGCTGTGCTAGAAACAGAAGGTGTCGACAGCATAGACATCCTCTACCAGATTGAAAATGCATTACCTTCCGATGCATCGACTAAATCTTTTTTAAGAATGGTCTGCAATGATGTCTCTCAATATCGCTTACAACAAAACGAACTAGTTGCCTGGCCGAATGACCAATTGATACAGGCGACTGCACCCAATCACAACTATACCCTTGCGGCCCTACCCTGGGGGGGCGGCTGTGAACCCATCTGGTATAAAAATGACGACAGAGTGCGTAATTGTTCGGTAATAACGGCAGGTGAAGAATCTCTAATGCTGGCTGTCGTCGAGGCCGTTAAAGCGTTCAATGAACAAGCAGCACATTTGCCACAAGATGAGCGCGAAGCTTGGACCAATGCCATGGGTGATCAAATGAGCACCGGCGAGCCACCAAAGGATGATATAGACGTTCAGCGTGGTGTGATTGTTTGCCTAGGTCAGGGTCGCCAAGTAACCACGCAATTCGTTATGAACTTATCCGCGCCGTATTCTTGGACGGGTGATTTATGCGCCGAAGCCGCACAGCGTATTCTCAATGGAAAGTTAAAGAAGGTCGGGTTTCAATCTAGCGCCAAAGCCTTTGGTCACAGGGAGTTACTGACAACATTCCATGAAAGAGGCTACTGTAGCCTTCCCCCCTCAATGCAAAAAAACTAATAAGAGGACTTCAGTCATGTCATACGACTACACCATGTGGAACGTTATTTGTAACGATCGAATCGCTACAGTAACCATCAATAATCCACCAATCAATCTAGGCACTATTGCACTCTATGAGGAATTCTACGATCTAACCAAAGAATTAAGTGCAGACCCGGATTTAAGTGTTGTTATTCTAAAAAGCAACAATCCTGAATTCTTTCTGGCCCATGTAGACGTTTCTTATTTACTCACCTTCCCTACGGATGTAACCCCAGAAAAGTCATCCGAACTCACCGAATATCACGCTGCCTGTCTGCGATTACGCAACATGAATAAAGTCACCATAGCTCAAATCGAAGGCCGGGCTGGCGGAGGTGGCTGCGAGCTAGCGTCGTGCTGTGATATGCGCTTTGGTGTTCTAGATAAAACAGTTCTATGTCAAATGGAAGTCCCACTTGGCATCATACCTGGCAGCTGCGGCACGCAAACTCTACCCAAGATTGTTGGCAGAAACAGAGCCTTTGAAATGATTATGGGAGGCGAAGATATTGATGCCGCCACCGCCGAACGCTGGGGCTACCTCAATAGAGCTTTCGACAAAGACGCTATCGGCCCTTACGTAGAAAAATTGGCCAAACGTATCGCCTCGTTTCCTCAGTTAGCCGTGCAGCTCGCAAAACAGAGCCTAAACACAGCAGAACCACTAGCCAATGACGGTTTCTTGGAAGAAGCCTATTTAATGGTGAGGGCGCTACAAACTGACGAGGCACAAACCCTGATGCATCGTTTTATTGAGCGTGATGGCCAATCTCGTGAAGCAGAACTTAGAATGGGTGAATTCTGTGGTGAATTAGCGACGCCGTGAAAACTAGTGAAAACTAGTGAAATTGTTGCCCTTAACAGAGGCCTTTAAAATGCCTAACCCTCTATTTTCACTCGCCGGTAAGGTAGCACTGGTGACAGGTGCCTCCAGCGGCATAGGTCACGGTGTTGCCAAGGGTCTTGCAGCTGAGGGGGCGACGATTGTCGCCGCCGCTCGCCGACCTGAAAGATTACATCAATTGGTCAGCGAGATTGAAGACGCTGGAGGTAAGGCCATGGCCGTAAGCATGGACGTTACCAACCGAGACAGTGTCAATGCCGCTTACGAGCAAAGCGAAGCGGCACTCGGTCCAATTGAGATCATCGTCAATAACGCAGGTGTCGCCGACGCCAAAAGCTTTCTGAAAATTGATGATGAATCGCGTAATTTTGTCATGAACACTAATTTCAACGGCGTATGGAATGTTGCACAAGAGGGTGCCCGACGTCTTGTTGCGGCTGGACGCCCCGGCAGCATTATTAATATCGCTTCGGTTTTGGGCATCACAGCAAAACCGGGACAGACCGCTTACTGCGCCTCCAAAGGTGCCGTCATACAACTTACACGCAGCATGGCCCTCGACCTGATAAAGCACAACATTCGTGTCAATGCCATAGCTCCTGGCTGGTTCAAAACCGAGATCAACGAAGACTACTTTAACTCTCCATCAGGCGAAGCCTATGTAAAACAAATGCCTGCTCGACGCTTAGGCCGTGTTGAAGAGTTACTGGGGCCGATTATTATGCTGGCCAGTGAAGCGGGCTCATTTGTTAACGCAACGATACTGCCTGTAGATGGTGCCATTCACGTTGCCGCCCTATAAGAAAAAATAACTACTCCATTAAAGCAGGCCCCACTTCGGGCCCCTGAGAACAGCGATTCATAGCGTCAAAAACGCTAGTGATACTGATTTTTAGGCATCTCTACAATATTACTTATTAGTCCCTATAGGTCTAAAACAAGTCTTTCTAAGTCGGGTTCACTGATAGACTTTATGCTCGGATTGATCGTTCAAGTAAGTAGTTTCATCAGAGTTGTATTCATCGTTTGTGATGCCTGTTTTGTTAAATATAACAGGCAGTCTCTGTTATATGTTTCTGATCCTCGCGGGGTTGAGTTTAAAGCTCAGCTTCACAAGCCGCGAAACGGCGCAGAACGCCCTTCTTATTAAAGGACGACGAATCAAGTCACTGATACATGCTATACAATGCTGCTCACCCAGGTATTTACATTGCCTTATTTTAGGTAATGGCCCTACCGGCTTTATCAATAATAAAAAAAATCGAGAACAATATCATCAGCAACTTACTCAACAGTAACCAGCTAACCGCACTCAGGCAATCAACCCAAGACTGGCTAACCGAAGTCTGGATGATTTTCTCAAGCCTGATGAAAATCATGATCCCCGCCCTATTAATAGTGCGCTGTATTGAGCTGCTAGGTTGGATTGAAAGCCTCGGCATAATGATTCAGCCATTGATGCTATTGGTCGGCCTACCCGGTGAAACCGGGCTGGTATGGATGACCGCGATGATGGGGAATATCTACACTGGTATGGCAGTGTTTTATCAGTTAGGTCTGGCAGAGCAACTCACCGTGGCGCAAGTCAGTGTGATTGGCTCAATGATGCTAATCGCCCACTCCCTACCCATCGAAGTTGCGATCGCTAGAACAATCGGAATAAGCCTATGGTTTACGCTGTTACTGCGTATTGGCGGCGCATTTCTTTTCGGCTTTATAACCTATCAAGCTCATAGCAGCTTAACCCTACTGCAAACCCCCGCACCTCAGCTATGGCAGCCGGAAACGGCGGATACAACATGGGCTCATTGGTTTCTAACTCAAGGGCAAACCATGGTTATGGCATTCGCCATTATTGCCGCACTGACCTTATTTCTGCGTATTCTTCGCCTGCTTGGGGTCGAGCGCCTGATTCACTTTTTATTGGCACCGGTATTACGACTGCTGGGAATAGCCACGGTGGCGAGCAATATTATTATCGTTGGACTGACTCTGGGACTTTCCTTTGGTGGCGGCCTATTAATTAATGAGGCCCGCCGCGGACATATTGCCGGTAGGGATATTTTTATGTCGATGGCCTTTTTGGGCTTGTGTCATAGCCTGATTGAAGACACCTTACTGATATTATTGTTAGGCGCTGATCTGAGCACCATTTTATTCGGGCGCTTGGTATTTAGCTTGTTGGTGATTTTAGCTCTCTCACGATTGCTAGATTGGCTGCCGGCGAATAGGCAAAGCTGGCTTTATCGTCAATCCACACCCTAGGGAGCTTCAGTTTCGATAGCCACTGTAAACTGATCAAAAAGAGGCTATTCGGCCTGCATTAAGGTCATGCCTTGATTTAGCCGATGTTTTACAGTGGATCGTAGATCAGCCGGTGCTAAAACGACTAACGCTATCTCAGGCGACCCGCCAAAACGCGCCTGAGCAGTCCATAGACGAGACTACCGATCACTAAGATTGGTCTCAGCTGGGGATTTTAGAATGCTCTAAGCATCTGGCTGTTGTAGAATTGCGGGCTTAAACTCAATGGATTGGAATTAGACATGGGCAGAGCGTACCAAAACCGTAAAGACTCAATGGCAAAGACCTCAGATGCCAAAGCCAAGGTGTACAGCAAGTATGGCCGCGAGATCTATGTCTGCGCCAAATCCGGCGGCCTCGACCCCACGGGTAATCTTGCCCTGCGCAGCCTTATCGAGCGGGCGAAAAAAGATCAGGTGCCAACCCATGTTATCGATAAAGCCATCGAAAAAGCCAAGGGTGGCGCCGGTGAGAACTTTGAGCTGGCGCGCTACGAAGGCTATGGCCCTGGCAACTGCATGGTGATTATCGAGTGTTTAACCGATAACCCCAACCGTACCTTTGGCGATGTGCGACAGTGCTTTACCAAGACTAAAACCAAGATCGGCACTCAGGGCTCAGTGAGCCATATGTTTGATCACCTGAGCATTCTGATGTTTTCCGGTCAGGATGAAGAGGCGGTGTTGGATGCCCTACTGACGAGCGACGTGGATGTTATCGACCTGGAAAACGAAGACGGCATGTTGACCGTTTTTGCACCCCATACAGAATCCTTTAAAGCCAAGCAGGCCCTTAGCGAGGCCTTTGGCGAGATCGACTACGAAGTCGATGAGATTCAGTTTATTGCTCAGAACACTGCCCCCGTGACTGGCGATGACGTGGAGATGTTTGAGCGCTTTATGTTTATGCTCAATGACTTGGATGATGTGCAGGATATTTATCACAACGTCGAGCCGAGCTAAAACTATCTTTTAAACCCTCGCCGCCTTCCCCGCGGCGAGTGAGCAAACTAATTAATCACTAAGCCCAAGCGCCCTGACGATCACCGCACGGGTGTCCGCCGGATCGATCACGGCATCAATCTCCAGATGAGCCGCCGCTTCGGTGGCTTTGCCGCGCTGATACATGCTGTCGACCAGCTTATTGAATAAAGCTTCTCGCGCAGTCTCATCGGTCTCTGCGGCCAGTTCCTTTTTGAAGCCCAAACGCACGGCCCCCTCAAGCCCCATGGCACCAAATTCACCGGCGGGCCAAGCGGCGCTAAAGCGCGGGTGATGAAAGCTACCACCGGCCATTGCCATGGCGCCTAGGCCGTAACCTTTGCGCAGAAAAATCGTGACTAACGGAACCGTTATTTTGGCACCGGCGATAAACAGTTTCGCCATACGCCGCACTGCTGCCTGCTCTTCGCTGGCGGGGCCGACCATAAAGCCCGGCGTATCACAGAGTGATAACAGTGGGATCGAAAATTGATCACAGAGGCCTATAAAGCGCGCGGCCTTGTCTGCGGCCTCGGCGTCGATTGCCCCGCCCAATACACGGCAGTCATTAGCAATGAGACCCATGGCCACACCTTCAATGCGCACAAAGCCGGTAATAATCCCGCAGCCATAGAGCTGGGATAATTCAGTGAAGCTATCAGTGTCCACGAGCTGTTCAATGATAGAGCGGATCTCATAGACAAAACGGCGGTCCAGCGGCATCATCTCGCGCAGTTTGGTTTGCTCTGCGCAGTCCCAGGATTGTTTGTCGCCTTGAAAATAGGCCAGACATTGCTGCGCCAACTGAGTGGCATGGGCCTCATTATCGGCCACCAGATCAACCACACCATTTTTGCCTTGAACCTCAATTGGCCCTATATCGGTCGGTGCAAAACTACCCAGCCCACCGCCCTCAATCATCGCGGGGCCGGCCATACCGATCCATGAGGTTGCCGTGGCTATACGTATATCGGCACAGCCAAACAGTGCGGCATTGCCGGCAAAGCAGTAACCATTGTTGACCGCGATTAATGGCACGCGACCACTGAGGCTCGCCCAGCGAGCAAAAGTCGGCACATCTAGGCCGGCGATCTGCGTTTTAACATCGGTATCACCGGGTCGACCGCCACCGCCCTCGGTGTACATCACTACAGGAAGACTGGCCTTGCCGGCCTGGTCCAATATTCGATCAATTTTTTTATGGTGAAAATAACCCTGAGTTCCGGCTAGCACCGAGTAGTCATTGATGATCACTGCGACCTGGCTGGCCTGAGTACCAAAATCGGCGCTATTAATGGTCGCCAGACCGGTTATCACACCGTCCGCGGGTGTCTCGGTTTTTAAGGATTCAGCGTCTTTGCGATTGCGCTGGGCAGCGACGGCGAGCTGACCGTATTCAACAAATGAGTTCTCATCACAGAGATCAGTGAGATTTTCGCGGGCGCTGCGATAGCCTTTTTTATGCCTCCGCTGAACGGACTCGGGGCGCATATCATCGGATGAATAGGCCAATTGGCTGTGTAGCTCTGCAAGCAAATTGCCCGTGGTCGGTTCGACGCTAACCACCGGTTCAGTAAGCTCAGAAGCCGCACTCACCGCCTCAAGCTCAAAAAGCAACTGGCCTGCCTGGATCGTTTCACCACTTGCGACGGAGATAGCCTTAATCACAGCGTCATGAGGTGCGGTTACTAGGGTCTGCATCTTCATCGATTCAAGGCTGAGCAACGGCTGGTCTTTGGCCACTCGCTCTCCGAGTTGAACATCGACGCTAATCACCGCTGCCGCCAGTGGCGACGTCATTTGAAAGAAGGGGTTGTTCACAGTGTTGAATATCCTCTTATAAGTGCGCTGTGGCACCTTATTAGTACCCTACGGCACTTTTATTATTATTTATTGCCACCTTGTAGCCTGCAACACTGGATTCAGAGGGCTCTTATTGAGGTTTTAGTGTAAGTGAGGCGGCAGCGATACCGCAACTTTATCCTTGAACCGACGAACAGAGTGAAATTTTCCTCGATCTACCGGTTATCACTAACCAAAGCACGACTGCTGTTCTATAATTTTGTTGTCAGAACGCGCATTTTTTATTCAGCCCAACGTATAACCTATATCTGGTCGCCGCTCGATTCAGTCATCTTACAGTCATCCGTGACATGGATACTGGCAATGGATTCCAGTCCCAATAGCACGTATTCTATGAATAACATTACATAAGGAGCAGTACATGAAGTCAGAGAAAGAAAGAGTCTTTGTCGTAGTAGACCCCACCGCGAGCGAGCATATCGCCTTGCAGCGGGCCATTATTACCTCACGCTTTCGCACAACCAAGCCGGCTCTATATGTGTTTATTGCTGTGGATAACGAGAGCATCGACACTCGCGCCACCAATGATTCCCTGTTCAGAAATAGCCAGTGGTTTGAAGACGAGATTCACGCACCGTTAAAGAAGGAAGGGCTGGAGTATCAAATTGAAATTTCGTGGTCCAGTGAATGGCAGCGTTCGATACTTAAATCTGCCAACCGGTTTAGCGCCGATGTGATTTTATTGCCGATTCATAAGAAGAAAAAACATACTCTGCGGTTAACCTTTTCCGAGTCAAAATGGAAAGTCCTGAAGAAAGCCACCTGCCCTGTTATTTTGGTGCGCCCCGGTGCTGCCGAGCAGCGTAAAACTATTCTGGCAGCGGTTAACTTCCAAGCCATTGACGATCAGCAGAGACTGTTGAATGCCAATATTCTTACTCGCGGTAGATGGCTCGCAGAGCACTATGGCGCCGAATTACATGTGGTCAATGCCTACAAAGATTCGATGAATTATCCGGACCGTGGCAAGTTATCCAAAGAGGCTGGCGTGCCATCAGAGCGTATCCATGTGGTGCAGGGCTATACCGATGAGGCCGTGGCTAAGACAACCAAAGAAATCAAGGCCGATTTAGTCATCATGGGCACCTTGGGACAGACCGGGCAGAGCGACACACGCCGAGGCAATACTGCTGAGCGAGTCATTTCAGGACTGGATGTGGATGTAGTTGTGGTCAATACCGAGTACCGGAGCTAGGGCAGCACCACCTAATCACCACCTAATCACCACCTAATCACCACCTAATCAACAGTCAGCACTCAAGTACAAGCCAGTCATAGTCAAAAGCGTCAGTCCGTAACTGGGCTGGCAGCTTTGACGGGTTGGAGAACATAATGAAAAATTGCGCTCTTTAAAAATTTTTAACGTAGGGAGAATTCGACCGTAGCCCTGCGCTAGGCAGCGGCACTGGCAAGCCGTAACTGTCCTTAAAATACGTCGCTCAGGTGGTATTTTTAGTTGGCGTTAAGTCTCTATAGCAGGATAATTAGCGCCGATAGCACCAGACCAAAGATCAGGCCCAATACAAAACCAGCGCCGAAGCTGGCTTCTCTGCAGGCCCCAAAGACAGACCCCAGCAAAGAGCCCGAGAACCTAGATGAAGTGGCAGCCATATCATCCGAGTGGCGCTGAGCAGCAAAGGTTTTCTCTAAGCGGCTGATTTCATCATCGGCCCAGGGTTCGAGATTTTTCAGTGCAGCTCGGGTTTTTTCGGCAGGGGGCTTATCAGACATCCATTAAAACAAACTCAGTTAAGGCTTTTTCAGCCTGCCCCTTGGCGCAATCAAGATGCGTTGTTATCAGCGCCTCTGAGGCATCCAGTTGACGGGCAATTTCAGCGGTCGGTAAGTGTTTGAACTCATGTAGTAGATAGATATAACGGGTCTTTTCCGGCAACTGGGCAATACTCTCTTTCAAGGTCTCACACTTGAGTTCGTCGAGCAGCACGCGGTAAGCGCAGTTGTCCTGAGTTAATAGCCGCGCCGATTGTTCTTTGTGGCCGTAGTACTGAGAATCCATCTTGCGCTTGCGCAGCACGTTTAGCGCCAGCCTGACGGCCATGCTAAATAGGTAGTGACGCAGATCGCCAACATCTTGGTTGTGTTTGATACGCAGCAGTTTGAGATAAGCATCCTGAGCCAGTGCCTCGGCGCCCTCTTCATCCCCCAGTTTGCGCACCAGTAAGCGGCGCAGTTCATTGGAGGTGTCTTTGTATAGTTGATCGATTTCAGCCTGTGTTATACCCGCACCCGCGGCTGTCATATCCAAAATAAGTCCCTCTATCTCGAGCCTATCGCGATCCAGCAGAATGCTTTCATCCTCTAGTAGTAGATCGATGTGCTCTATGTCTTGCTGTTTATGACTCACCTTGTCACCTATACATCCGTTTCCTAACCGCGATCCTGAGGTTAGCATTTACCTAATAATCCTTATTATGGTCTGCCCTGCTTGTTAGTTAGTGCGTAGCCAATCAGTTAAAGAGCCAGTCACTAACGGGCATACTCTATAAGACTCCCAAACCGGCTTTCTCCCTACCCTATTGAGAATATAATTTATTGATTATGCGGCTTGCAATTGGCAGTGGGCCCTCTAAATCGAGAGGGTATTTGGTCTATCCTAAAGCAAGGGTAAGCGCCGATCACAGAATCTAGGGAGATACTTTTGGACAGTTCAGACACTCAACTCAGGCGGTCACTAACTCTGCCGATGCTCATTCTCTATGGCCTTGGCACCACCATTGGCGGCGGCATCTACGCACTGGTAGGCAAGGTTGCCGCTCGGGCAGGCATGCTTGCACCACTGTCATTTGTCGCCGCGGCGCTGCTCTCTGCCTTTACTGCCCTGGCTTTTGCCGAACTCTCGAGCCGCTACCCTAAAAGCGCCGGCGAGGCGGTCTATGTTCAAGAGGCATTTAACAAAAAGAGGCTGACGGTTTTTATAGGCATCATGGTGGTATTCAATGGCTGCATATCGGCCGCTGCCCTGGCAAATGGTTTTGTTGGCTACCTGCAGGTCTTTGTAGCAATCCCCGACTGGGTCGCCATTATTGCGGTTACCGCAGCACTTGGGCTGCTGGCAATCTGGGGCATTGGCCAGTCGGTGACAACCGCTGCGGTCATCACGCTGGTGGAGATAGGTGGACTGCTACTGATCATTTGGGTCACCCGCAGTGACTTGGCCACCTTTCCTGCGCGGCTTAATGAATTCAATCCAGGACTGAACAGCACCATGTGGCTGGGGATTCTCAGCGGATCCTTTCTCGCCTTTTATGCGTTTATTGGCTTTGAGGATATGGTCAATGTTGCCGAGGAGGTTGTGGACGTGGAAAAAAATCTGCCGCTGGCGATTATAATTACCCTCGCACTAACCACATTGATTTACTTCTTTGTAACCCTTGCCGCAGTGTTGAGCGTACCGCCAGACCAGCTCGGTCAGCAGAGCGCACCGCTGACCTATATCTATGCATCTAAAACCGGTTCCGACGCGACACTGATTAGCCTGATCAGTATTTTTGCCATTGTTAATGGCGGCCTAATACAGATGATTATGGCCTCGCGAGTTTTGTATGGCATGAGTCGCCAATCTCTGATCCCCGCCGCATTAAACTTTATGGCCGACATCAATCCACGCACTCAAACGCCGATCAAAGCCACCCTGCTGGTTATGTTATTGGTGTCAGTTTTGGCCCTGAGTTACGCCATTGAAAGCCTTGCCCAAACCACGTCGCTGATGATTTTGGTGATCGCCGTAGTGGTCAATGCAGCGCTGCTTGAGATCAAACTAAACGCTGACAAGCACTCAGAGACAAAGGGTATTCGAGTGCCCCTAGCGGTCCCCATCACTGGGCTAATAATTAGCTTTGGGTTTGCTATAATGATTGCGATAGATCTATCAAAGTAATTAAAATCAGATGGTTACAAGTACTATCTAATCTAGTTTAGAGGTTAAATCTCTACTGTTTTACCAATTATCACGCAGCGAACGAAGCTTAATAAACACCTCTTTGTCGGTCGCATTCACAGAGTTCAAACCCTCGCGAATCTGTGCATTGGCCAAACGAAAGAAGCTATTGAATTCCCGCTCATCACCGATGCAGGTAACCAGGGGCGTCACAGTTGGATCTGCGGCTATGGCCCGCGGCAACCACGCCTGAGCCTGCCGATTATCCGGCTCCACGCTAAGGGTAAAACGCAGATTATTCTCTAGATAGTCATGGCCGGGATAGACCAACACATTGTCCTCGAGAATGTGGAATTGTTCAGAAATCGTCTGATAGAGCGAATCAATATCGCCACTGCGGCAGTGCCCTATTCCAGCATTAAATAATGTGTCGCCGGTAAAAACGGCCACCGCTGCGCCCTGTTCAAGCACCAAAAAACATAGATGGGCATAGGTATGACCTGGGGTATCCAACACGCGCAACTGGATGCCAGAGTCCAGATCGATAAGCTCACCAGCAGCCAACATACGGCTCAAGCCTGGCACCTTCCCCTGACCATTGCTGTGGGCCCAAACCTCGCAGCCATGTTCGGCGACCAGCTCTGGATTGCCCTGAATATGGTCCCAGTGTTCGTGGGTGTTGATAATAGCCTGGAGACTCAGTTGATGCTTGTTCAACAGGCCATTGACCTCTGCGGCGTCCCAAGGGTCGATAACCAGCGCCGAGCCATTGTCTAATTCGATAAGATAGGTGAAGTTGCGCAATTCGCTTTCGGTATACACCTGATGGATTTTCATAACCGCCTCTTGAGAGTTATTGACACTTGATAGCAAGGACAATAGCGATTTGCAGCGGCGAAATCTAGCTTGGTTTGAAGAATAAGTCTGCGGTCAACACAACTGCTCGATTTAGTCCGAAGGTGACTGAATAGATGCCAGGACTAAAGGTTAGGCTGTCATCCCGACAGCCTCCACGTTGTCATCCCAATCGCAGTGAGGGGATCTTAGCCAGTCGGCAAAAGACCCATCGGCTTCGCTGAGGATGGCGGACTATCCTTGATTGCGGCCTTTGGGCTGGTTTCGCCCTGCCAAACCTAAATCAATTACTCTTCGAGCATAACGATTTCAGGACTCACCGGGGTGACTTGATTGCGCAGCCAAAGTTGCGCTGCTACGTTGTGAGCTAATGATGTGTAAGCCGCTGTGAGCGGACCCGTGGGATCCGAGGCTACAGTAGGTGAACCCTGATCAACGTCCTCGCGAATACGACTATCTAACGGCAGTGAACCCAACAGCGCCACCTGATACTCTTCGGCCATAGCCTCTGCGCCATGAGCACCAAAGATTGATTCTTCATGGCCACAGTTTGAGCAAATATGAGTGGCCATATTTTCGACAATACCTAACACCGGTATACCGACCTTTTTGAACATCTCTATGCCTTTGCGGGCATCAATAAGCGCGACCTGCTGGGGCGTAGAAACAATCACGGCACCGGAAACGCTGATCTTTTGCGCCAGTGAAATTTGAATATCACCTGTGCCGGGTGGCATATCAATCACCAGATAATCCAGCTCACCCCAAATGGTTTGTTCCATAAGCTGACTGAGCATGCGCGTGGCCATTGGCCCGCGCCATATCATCGGGGCTTTTTCCTCAGACAAATAGCCTACGGACATAGACTTAATGCCCATTCGAATCACTGGCTTAAGGTATTTTTCATCAACCAACTCAGGTTTAACATCGTCTGCAACACCGAGCATGGTGCGCTGACTGGGGCCGTAGATATCCGCATCGAGAATACCGACGCGGGCGCCTTCTGCATGCAGCGCTAAGGCGAGATTAACCGCTGTGGTGGATTTACCCACACCACCCTTTCCCGAGGCCACAGAAATAATATTTTTAATACCGCTAAGGTGCCCAGCTGCAGTTTGACTGGGACTGGCAATTATATCGCTGACAACCTTAACCTCTGAATCGTCAAATCCCGCCGCCTGAAGCTGGGTCTTAACGTGCAGTGAGATCTTGCCAAACATGGACGCCGCTGGGTAGCCAAGCTTGAGGCTCAGCTCAACTCGGTTATCCACCACCGCAAGCCGCTCTATGGCCTTTAGGCTGATATAGTCTTGCTGCAGAAAGGGATCCATAATAGACCCCAGTGCCTCACAGACTGATTGTTCGGTGATAATTGCCATAACTACTTTTCCATATCGGTGTGTGAGGGGTGCAAATCAAGATTCCACAAAAGCTCTTTCGACCACATAACTGCCAAGCTCGCCGTGTCGAGTTTCGACAAAGCCCAATTTATCTAGAATTTTACAAGTGTCTTTTAACATCGCCGGACTGCCACAGAGCATCGCGCGATCAAACTCAGGGTTGAGCGGCGGCAAGCCTATATCTTGAGAGAACTTCCCGGATTCAATCAAATCGGTAATACGACCCTGAAACTCGTACTCTTCCCGAGTCACGGTGGGATAATAAATCAGCTTTTCACGCACTTCTTCACCAAAATATTCATTGTTAGGCAAGTGCTCATTAATCGATTCGCGGTAAGCCAACTCATTCACATTGCGCACGCCATGAGTCAGTATCACTTTATCAAACGCCTCATAGACCTCAGGGTCGCGAATAATACTTAGAAATGGCGCCAAACCGGTGCCTGTACTAAACAGGTAAAGGTTCTTGCCAGGCAGCATATTACCAACGGTTAAAGAACCGGTAGATTTACGGCTAACAAAAATTTCATCACCAATCTTTAGATGCTGTAATTTTGAAGTAAGCGGACCGTCCGGAACCTTGATACTGAAAAACTCAAGCTCTTCTTCATAGTTCGCACTGACAATACTGTAGGCGCGAAGTAAGGGGCGGCCATTGTCTTCTAAGCCAATCATCGTGAAATGGCCATTCTCAAATTTAAAGCCCATATCTCTTGTGGTTTTAAAGCTGAATAAAGTGTCGTTCCAATGGTGCACTTCGGTAACAGTTTCTGTCATCAAATTTGCCATGATCTGTTCAATCCTCTACTGAATTAATAGGTAGGCCAGAAGGCCGATAAATACGGTATTGAGAAGCAGTAATAAAAAGGGCTTTTGCCCCACTTTCCACATCTCGATTAAATTGGTTTTGGTGCCAAGGGCGGCCATGGCAACCAGCAGGCAGACCGCGGACAGATCGCCCATAAAGGCAACGGAGGCTGTTGGGATCACCGATAGGTTTGAAAGTACAACCAGAGCCACAAAAGCGACTAAAAACAATGGGAATATTGTTGGCTTTGCGCCTTTCAAACTCTCTATACCCTGCCCTGCTGAAGACAGCTTGAGACTTTCCAAAACCGCTTTACGGTAAATAAAGCCAAGTCCCAACACCACCGGAACCAGCATCGAAACACGCAACATTTTGGTATAGGTCGCCAGCTCCCCAACCTCGTCCGAGATCATATGCCCAGCGCCAAAAACCTGCGCCACATCGTGAATGCTAGCGCCGAGAAACAGGCCTATCTGTTCAGGGTTAAACCCTAGACTGACCATCATCCCGGGATAGACCACCATCACGATAGTGCTTAAACCGGTAATGCCAACAACAGTGCAGAGAAGATGTTTTTCCGTCTCTTTATTACTCGGCAGCACCGAGGCCACCGCAAGCGCCGCAGAGACTCCGCAGATCGCCACACCAGCACCGGCAATAATCGCCGGAATACGCTCAATTTTAAGCAGTTTCGCAATCAGCAGACTGAATGCTAGGGTCGCTGTGACCACTGCCATAACCACTAGCACTGGCTGTATACCGAGTTCTGTTATTTGATTAAAGGTAATCCGAACGCCCAACAGCGCAACGCCGCAGCGCAAAACAGTTTTGCCGCAAAATTCAAGGCCTCGAGAAAATTCGGGATACTTGGAGATATTATTAAAAGCCATGCCCAAGAGCAGCGCACAGAGGATCGCCGGACTGCCGTAATGGTCAGTAATATAATTAGCCGCGAGCACAACCACCATGCAGAAAGCTATGCCGGGCAACAGTAACATAGTGTTGGCACGCAGTGCATCAAAGCGATCGCTGACCAGCGGTTTCAATTTAGCACTGACATTAATCAATGAGGAAACCCTCGGCTTTACCCTGGGCAATGGCACGTAAATAACCCCAGGGATAAATGCCTCGGTCATGACCGTCAGAAAACCTAATCTGCACACCGGTGGTACCCATCAACACTAAATCGGTCACCGATGCGTTATCGGTCATCAGCTCGACGCCCACTTGCTTTTTCGCCCTGCAACCAGAACAGGCACAGTAACGGCGTAAATTTTGCTCAGATATCTGATCAATTCCACCGTCAGACCAACTCAACTCAAGCAGACTCGAACGCTTTTTAAGCTTTACTGACAGTGGCATATCTGAATTCATTGACTAATCTCGAGGCGTGATTGGAATTAATTTGATCGAACAAAGACCGCCTAGCTGAAACCAATCAGCTAGATTCGACTCACTACATCAGGTTACTTTTTAAGCTCTAATCTAAGCCGCGAGTATTAAGGCGTCGCGCTTACCCGGCTGATCCGCCCATTCTTGAGCATCAGGTAAAGGGTCTGTGGTGGCACTAATTTCAGGCCATTTCTCAGAGAGATCAGCGTTGATCTGGATGTACTCATGGAACTCATCCGGAAGATCGGCCTCATCGAAAATTGCATCCACAGGACACTCGGGAACACAGAGGGCGCAGTCAATGCAACCCTCTGGGTTGATCACGATAAAGTTAGGACCCTCGTGGAAACAGTCTACGGGGCACACATCCACACAGTCGGTAAACTTGCACTTAATGCACTGTTCAGTAACAACAAAGGTCACGGGCTATGCCTCCACTTCTGATGCTTCAGCTATCTGATCGCAGGCCCAGCGCGCTAATTTACGCACGTCTGGATCATTGTCCTCTTTGGCGATTTCAAGCAACGGCAGACCATCTACGTGCTTAATTTGACCCAGTGCAGCAACAGCGGATTTACGCAGATTACTGATCGGATCGACAATGCATTTAGCCAGTGCCGGAATACCTTTATAGGCGCGCAACAGACCTATGGCTTCAGCGCCTTTTTCCTGCACCTGCCAGCGTTCATCATCAACTGCCGCCATTAACAGTGGCAGCGACTCTTGAACCTTAAGCTTGCCTAGCCCTTTAATCGACTCACAACGAACCAGCCAATTCTCATCGCTGATCGCCTTCATCAAGCACTCAGCCACCATGCCCGCAGGGGCAAAGATCAATGTACCAACAGCCGCACGGCGAACTTCTGCGTCAGCGTCATGCTTGGCAACCGACATAAGCTGCGGCAGGTTCTCGACATCTTGCAGATAACCCAGCACACCAACTGCCTCACGGCGAACGCCAGCCTGAGCATGTTGCAACAGCTCTATGGCATGGGGACGTGCATCTTTTATGCGCAATTGCTTAAGCGCACGCAAGATCGCCGTCAGAACAAATGTATCGTCTTCCTTGAGGGCTTCAATCAGCGCCGGGGCAACGGCAGGGTCTTTCAAATCCGCAAGTGCACTAGCTGCAGCGTTGCGAACATTCTCGTCGGCAGAGATAAGTGCAGCCACCAGCGAGTCCATCATATCCATAGGTTCGAACTCATCGATAACCTTGGCCGCTTCCATGCGCACGTTTTCATCGGTGTCGCTGAGGGCGATAATCAACAACTCAACCGCTTCAGGCTCGGGACTATCGACAAGATCCATAACGGCCACTCGACGAATACCAGCGTCTGCATCCTGCAGCCGTGTCTCGATAGAAATTAATAGTGGGTCTGTAAATTTAGACATAATGGGTCTCAACGCAGTAAGTAAGGAATATTAACGGTCACAGCATCTGTGGGACAGTCTGTCTCACAGGGCATGCAGTACCAGCATTCGTCATATTTCATGTGCGCTTTTCCAGTCTCTTCGTTAATCCACAACACGTCGAGAGGACACACATCGATACAGGTCCGACAACCCTTTTCGGCGATACATAAATCATCATCTACGACGACGGGAACCAGTGATATTTGCGATGCTATTGGCATGGGTAGTGCTCCATAAATTGTTTAATTAGCTAGCCTGCTGAACGCGCATTTGAGCGTAGGCATTCTTTTCGTTGTCATCTAGCTCGACAACATAGGGATCAATTGGGCGTGTCTTACAGACCATTTCATCGCTTTCGTTTTTATACAGCTGCACATGACAGAACCAGTCTTCGTTATTCGTCTCAGGGTAATCCACATAGTGGTGATAGAGACCCCAGCGACTTTCAGTGCGGAACATAGAGGCGACAGCGGCCATCTTGGCGCAGTCGTAGACATGCTGTGCTTCGTTGGCGCGCAACAGTTCGTGGGGATCGCGGGCAAACAGATGCTGAATATCGTCTTCCATTGCGATCAGACGCTGCAAACCAATATCCATCTTCTTAGTCACCTTAGGTGGCTGCAGATAATCATTTACCAAGCGGCGAACCTTGTACTCGAACTGGCTCGGGGGAATACCGTCAGTGCGTGTCATGGGCGCTAAAATACGATCGCGCTCAGCAGTAATAAAGTCCACATCCAACTCAGCAAACTCTCTGCCCTCAGCGAACTCAGCGGCGTTAACACCACAGATTTCACCAAATACAAAGGCACCAAGCATGTAGCTGTGAGGAATCGACGCCATATCACCAGCACCAAACAATCCGGGTACAGTGGTCTCGCCTTTTTCGTTAGTCCAGACACCTGAAGCAGAATGTCCGGCGCAGAAACCAATCTCCGAGATATGCATTTCCACCATCTTGGTGCGGTAATCTACCCCGCGACCATCGTGAAAACGACCGCGACTTGGACGCTCATTGGTATGCAGTACATGTTCGATTTCCTGAATAGTCTCTTCAGCAAGGTGATCGAGTTTCAAGAACACAGGTCCGTTACCGCCCTGTAATTCATTGTAAAACTCCATCATCATCTGGCCACTCCAGTAATCGCACTCAATAAAGCGATCGCCCTTAGAGTTGGCGGTATAACCACCCAATGGGCCAGTTACATAGGCACAGGCTGGACCGTTATAGTCTTTCAGCAGTGGGTTAATCTGATAGCACTCAAGACCGCTAAGCTCGGCACCACAATGGAATGCCATTGAGTGACCATCACCACAGTTAGAGGGATTTTCGTAGGTACCAAAGAGGTAGCCTGAGGCTGGCAAGCCAATACGTCCTGCTGCACCTGTACACATCACAACTGACTTGGCTCGAATCACCAAAATTTCAGCGGTGCGAGTATTTAAAGAGATACAACCACAGGCATTGCCTTCAGCATCTTTTAAAATACGAATCGCCTGATAACGATTTTCAACGGTCACACGGTGACGGCGCAGACGGCGATAAAGAATCTTCTTAATGTTGTGCCCTTCTGGCATTGGCAGAACATAGGTACCCAAATGGTGGACCTTCTTCATGTCGTACTCGCCCGTCTCATCTTTCTGGAAGTAAACACCCCACTTATCAAGCTTTTGAATCATGTCGAAAGAGCCTTCTGCATAGGTCATAACACCCTTTTGCAGCAACACACCATCATTGGCGATAGTGATCTCTTTAACGTAGTCCTCAGGTGTGGAGTGGCCTGGTACAACGGCATTATTAAGCCCGTCCATACCCATGCTGATCGCGCCAGAGCGCTTAACATTAGCCTTCTCAAGCAACATAACCGAGGCATCGGGATTCTTTTCTTTGGCTGCAACTGCGGCCATCGGACCGGCAGTACCACCACCGATAATTAATACATCAACGTCTTTTACTTCTATGTCGTCAGGGAGATTCATGAGTTTCCTCGTCCAATTTTCGATATTTAAGTGAGTGACTACTCACTGATTTATTTATAAATTTAATGGGCCTTGGGCTTCGCCGTTAGGACCGCTCAATCTGGAACTGGTACTTATAGGTATCACCGCGAAAGGCGAGATATTCAAAATCAATGGGCTTTCCCTGGCGGTCATGGGTCAATCGCTGCACCCACATGACCGGACAACCGGTT
>Ga0307488_10000840_pt1 | contig 25603 bp, 28 predicted proteins | sample SB02metaG_FD_202248 | JGI IMG/M metagenome (GOLD analysis project Ga0307488, IMG submission 202248) | Sea-ice brine microbial communities from Beaufort Sea near Barrow, Alaska, United States - SB 0.2 | ecosystem: Environmental > Aquatic > Marine > Coastal | place: USA: Alaska | collected... | reverse complement strand
TTATGGGGTTAGAGTAGACATTGCAAGAAAAGCAGACTGTCTAACCACAGCAAGAACTATTGGAGGTGTTTCATTTAATGGCTCTGCAAATATAAATTTAGCTGGTGTGAATATAGCTGGTAATCAAAATACTAGTGGTAATGCAGCAACAGCAACTTGTGCTACAAATTCAACTTGTGCTGGTGGGTTAGCTGTACATAACACTCAAAACACTCAGAGTACCGCGAACCAGATCCTAAGAACCCAAGCAAATGGCTATACATGCCTTGGATGGATCAATACAGTATCTGGTAATAATGGTTCTGGTGCTATAAGTAGAATCTATGCTTCATCAGATAGTTATATTCGTTACTACACCCCTGCTTGCTTTGGAGCGCAGATCGGCTCTCATATTAATTATAACTGCTTAACTAATAAACCTACAATACCTACTAACAATAGCCAGTTAAGTAATGGTTGCGGTTATACTTGTAACACTGGTAACGGAGATATAACAGCTGTTGTAGCTGGAACAGGTCTAACAGGAGGTGCTACATCAGGAAGTGCTACATTAAACGTTATAGGTGGTGCTGGTATAACTGCTAATGCTAATGATATTGCTGTTGATAGTACAGTTATAAGAACAACAGGAACACAAACAATAGGAGGTGTAAAAACTTTCAGTAGTGACCTAAAAACTTCTTCTAGTAAGTTATGTGTCAATGGACAGACTGCAGTTTATGTACCTGGAGGTAACTTCACTGGGTCTTCGTTCTATGGAAATGGAGGAGGATCACTTTCTTATGTATCTGGAATTAATGGTCAGCAGAATACAGGTGTTGGTTGTGACGCGCTCAACAGTGTCACATCTGGAAATCGAAATACAGCAACTGGTTATCAATCACTCAACAGCCTGACTACAGGTTATAATAACGTAGCAGTTGGAGTTTACGCATCAGACAAAAGCACAACCGGAAATAGGAACGTTGCAATTGGAGTTTACGCACTTTGTAGTAACATAACAGGGTTTTCAAACGTTGCAATTGGTGAACAAGCACTACTTGCATCAACTGCTAGTATTAATACAGCAATTGGGTCCATGGCGATGCGTTTTAACACAACCGGTAATGCTAACGTAGCAATTGGAGGAAACGCGCTTTGTTATAACACAACAGGAACGCAAAACATTGCAATTGGATACCAAACGATGACCACTAACACTACAGGGTGTCGTAACGTAGCAATTGGTCAAGAAGCACTCTGGAAGAACACTACCGGTAAATGTAACGTAGCAACAGGCCATAACGCGTTACGTTATAACACTTACGGTTGCCTAAACACCGGAAGTGGATATGAAGCTCTCTATTGTAATACTTACGGGTGCTATAACGTCGCGACTGGTGCCAATGCACTCCGTTCTAACACTTACGGTAAATGTAACGTAGCAACGGGCTACAACGCGGTACGTTCTAACACTTACGGTAACCTAAACACCGGAAGTGGACATGACGCTCTCTATACTAATACTTACGGGTGCTATAACGTCGCGACTGGTGCCTCGGCACTCCGTTCTAACACTTACGGTAAATGTAACGTAGCTTCGGGATTCGAAGCGTTGTATTCATTGACCACCGGAAGTCGGAACGTTGCGACTGGGCACCAAGCGCTGAGATATTCCACTACAGGAAATGACAACGTCGCGACTGGGCACCAAGCTCTATACTGCAGCACTACAGCAAGTCAAAACGTTGCAATTGGTCGGCAATCGATGAGGAATAGCACGACAGGAGGCTATGCCGTCTCAATTGGATATCGAGCTCTCTATAGTAATACTACCGGTAACTTTAACTACGCTATTGGATACACCAGTCTTTACAGTAACACTACAGGAGCCTTCAACGTTGCAATGGGGTATGCCTCTCTCTACAGTAACACTACAGGAGGTCAAAACGTGGCAGTTGGAGGTTACGCATTATGCAAAAACACTACAGGTAACTATAATAGCGCATTTGGACACAATGCCTTATGCACCAATACTACAGGTAGCAATAACGCAGCTAGTGGATGGTACGCATTATTCAAGAATACTTCCGGTAACTACAATAGTGCAGTTGGAAGTTATACATTATACAACAATACTGATGGGAATGGAAATACTGCAGTTGGTTATAAAACACTCTGCAGTAATACAACAGGTGATAATGGTACCGCATACGGATATCAAACTATGCAGTATAATTCTACTGGATATGGAACCACAGCTATGGGATATCAAGCAGCCTATAAGACCACTACAGGAAATGACAACACTGCCATGGGTAAGCAGGCCTTGTACTGTAGCATTACAGGGTGCTTCAACACTGCAGTTGGGAAGAGCGCGCTATATTGTAATGACGCGAATAGTAATACAGGTGTCGGTTATAACGCGCTCTACCATGCTCGCGGCTGCAACGCTAACAATAGCACTGGTATTGGTTATGCAGCAGGTCGCTTCATTGCAAACGGTTCTACACATAACACTGCACCTTATCAAGCAGTATTCATCGGATCTAATACTAAATCTGCCTGCGCAACAACTCAAAATGAGATTGTTATTGGCTATAATGCAATTGGTTGTGGTTCAAATACAGCCAAGATTGGTAGTTCATCTACTACAGTTGTTTGCTCTAATGGTACATTCTCTACAGTTTCAGATATACGTGATAAAACATGTATATGCGATCTTGAGTATGGCTTAAGCTTCATTGGAGAACTTAAGCCTAAAACATTCAATATGATTACAGATAGAAATGACCCGGAAGGTTCTATTAGCTGTAAGCGTCATGGCTTTATTGCACAAGAGATTCTCGAGCTTGAAGGAGGTGATCCTGTTATTATTAGAGATGATAATCCGGAGCAACTTGGATTTACAGGAGAGCATATCATACCAATCTTAGTTAAAGGCATGCAGGAACAACAAACTATTATCGATAATTTAACAGCTAGATTAGAGGCTCTAGAAGGGTAAAAAACATACTGTAAATATACATGTATATTAGGTAAAATAGGCTTAGATAAGGTCTGAGCAACAAGAAACGGTAGATACAATTAGTCTAGCAGTATACAATAAAAAAGCCGAGCTTAAGCTCGGCTTTTATTTTAAAATAAGTTATACTATAGATATCCAAGTGTAGCAAGTCTTGCTAATTCTGGTGTCCATGGACCATCAATTGCTTGATCAAGCTCTATTATCTCTGTAGTAGCTGCAATATAAGAAGCTTTTATACCATCTCTGTAGTTAGCAGCTGTCTCACCTTCAATTATTAAATGTACAGCTTTTTTATCTTCTCTTCGTATAATAACACAATCTAACGCGGAGCTACCAGCTGTAACGACGGCGCCATTTTTGGCTCTAACTGTTAATGTATTAATACCTATACTTGATAAAGGTGTAATACTTACATCATTAGTGTAGTTTGTATCTACACCAGACATTGTTGGCCATAAATTCCAAACTACATAATAATCAGTATTGACAGTTGTATCGTCAGCAGCAGTACCGATTCCATAACTACTACCTGTAACGTAATATGCTTCTAAACGTTTTAAGCCTTGCTCTGGCTCCGCGGCAGATTTACCAGACGCTAAAGTGATATTTGTAAACTTCTTCATACTAATATTTATGCATATTAATCTATTTTTATTGAATTGGGTTTAACTTTACGTATATACACTTCACCATATACTTCTAATTTACCCATTTCTTCTTGAAATTGCTTTTGAGACATATCTCGCCACCCTTGGAGCTTCTTGTATAGCTCGTCGCCTTTCTTTTCTATGAACTTTATATCATCAAAGTGCTTACTGCACTCAGCGTACGGGCTAGCTTTAGCATTAAAGTGATAGAACGTAGGCAATGCATACCCACCCTTACGTTTACTTGTTTCTGCTATTTTAGCAGCTCCCTGCTTCCTTTTATCAACAAACTTAAGAAATAACTTCTCTGCTGATGTAACAGTATCTTTAAACGCTTCAATAAGTCTTAAGAACTTCATACTATTATTTAGTCTATAAGACAAAAAAGAACAGTGAGGCTTTCGCCCCACTGCTCAGTTTTATTCTCTTTGAACTTAATCTTAGAAGTATACAGACTGCGATGCAGGTGTAAATGCTTCACCAAGACCCTGAACAATTACAACATGGTAATAGAGGTCAGCACCGAAGATATTATCAACGACACCATATCGAGTCAGAAGACCAACGCGCGGGGCGAAGTCGTTCGGACCAATAGTTCTCTGAACCATTACTGGAATGTAAGGGCAATAGATGATACCGGTATCGTAGAATTCTGGTCCCTTGTAACCAAGGAGCGCATATTCAATCGATGTCGTACCAGAGTAGTTTTGGCCAAAGCCTCCACGTTGTACTTCAGTACGGGTATCACGGTAAACATTAAATCTTCCACCGAGCGAACCGACCTTAGCGATCCCAACAGGCTGTGTGTTAACATCACCCTGTACAGGTACCCACTGGAATTCAGGGAGCATCTCAAGGATGGCGCAAACTTTTGGTGTTGCAACTACAAAGTTGGCAGCACCACGTCTGTTACGAACGGCTATACGATTAGCTTCGATAATTAGTTTCTGATAGAAGTCGCGGTTACGTTCTGCGAGCCAGCGTCCATCAGCAGATGCAGGACTCCAGAAGGAGTACCCTTGTCCGCTTGACCCATTAAGGGCTGTCTGGATCATTCTCATGAGCATTTCACGGTCAATCTCTGCCTGGATCTCATACGACATAGCGTTTGTGATCTCAGAATCGATATCAATTCCGTTCATGTTCTTGAGGTCTTGCTCTAGCTCAACAGACCAACGGGCTCCAAGTCTACGAGTTCCAGCTTCAACAGCTGTCTTCTCGAATTTGACTTCGACCTGTGGAATGTTACCGGTGATCTCAAATGCAGAGAGGATCTGGGCAGTACCCCTATCTTCTACAGCAAAGGACCAATCGGCGTTACCAGTGAGTTGTGCGGATGATGTACCAGTAAAGCGGGTATCAAGTAATTGATATCCAAGTTCATCTGCATTCAGTCCGGCTGATCCTTGGTAAGTATCACCAAGTCCGTTACCTCCGCCGCCGCCTGCTGCGCCGCCGTCAATACCGGATCCAAGATCATCGGATTGGTATGCATAACGCAAAGCAAATGCAAGTCCAACAGGACCAGACATTGGCTGAACGCCTACAATCTCATTAGTAATAAGCTCAGGGAACGTACGACGAATCATCGGGATTAAGACTTTTGGAAGACGGGCATCCGCAGGAGCGTATGTATCACCAGAAGAAGACTGACTTGCAGGGTTGAAGATTGTTCCTCCCTGTGCAGCTGCTCCGAGTGATCCACCACCTGTTGAATTACCCTCTTCGATACACCATTTCTCTTGATTCTCAAGAAGAATGGCAGTATTTAAGCGGGTAGTATCGTCTTCGATAGGCTTAACGCTATCAGAAGAGTATTCGAGAACTGGCGCCCACTTCTCAAGAAGTACGTCAGCTCTGTTTCTATCTATAAATGATTGTGGTTTATTCATAATTTTATTATTTCTTTCTATTTTTTTTTCGACCTTCATGGACTCAAGCAGTTTCATATACTACCAGTTCCAGGATATTCAGGCACCGAATGCCTCATTGTTCAGGGTGAAATTCTACTTCATACGCTTTAGCTCAGCTAAATACGGATTTGAAGTTGACGTATCAATCTTTTCCTCTACAAGCTTAGGAGCATCAGCTTTAACTGTGCGCGTTGTAAAGGCCTCTTCTTTAATAACATCGATTCTTTCCTTCTCTTTCTTATCAAAGAGTTTGGCAGTGTATTCGAAGTTTTCCTCGATAAATTTTGGAGCCTTATCACTAAGTACCTTACGTAAGTATTCTGCCTTTTTGTCAGAAAGTTTAGAGGTCTTTGATTCAATAAGTAAGTTAGCTCTTGTCTTATTGTAAGCTTCTTTAAGGAGCTTGTTCTCCTTTTCTACAGTGTCAAGCTTCTCACTTAACGTATCAATCTGAGTCTTACCGTCCATAACAGCAGACTTAACTGACTCACTCATAAGAGAAGAGTCAACAGCAAGTACTTGGCGAAGATTAGATAAAACATGCATTGCTGTCTTGTTCTGTGTAGCTTCTAAAATAGCATCTGCAGGAATTGACTCCTCGATAAACTCTTCTAAGTAATCAGAAATAGACTCAACTAAGTTTTCTTTGAAAGCAGAAGCACTAGTATTAATCTCCTTTTCGTATTTGTTAATAACAGTAATTAATTTTTCTGCATTGTTACGATCAACAGCCTCAACTACTCTCGTGAGCTTAGAAGTATGATCCTTATCAATTGCACCTACTAATTCTTGTAGCTTTTCAGCATACAGTTCGTCTTGTTGAGTTAAAGCTGCTTCAACGGATAACGTGACTTTATCTTTGAGGGCAGACTCGATAGTATCAATAGATTCTTCTGTAAGAACTTCGGAGACGCTTTCTGGTAGTAATGTTTTTTCTCTCATATTAGAAAAGTGGTTTTTCAGTCGCGTTATTGATTCTTGTTTCAATTTTATCCTCAACAGCGCCTTGTAAATATTTATGGGCTTGAGCGTAATTTTTATCAGAAATCGCTGATATAAAATTAGCTATCTTATTTTTAGTAGGTTTAACACTCTCTCTTTCTTTTGGCATAATATTATTTATAGGTAATTTTAAAGATTCTTAATAAAATTCATAAACCTTCCACGTAAATACGCATCAACGTCTTTTTTTGGAAGATTTTTAATTGATTCTTCAAACTTATCGTAAATCTCTTCGTAACTTCCGTCTTGCGCTAATACATATTGCTTAGACTCTAAAATGCCATTAACAAAAGCACTTGAATATGACGGATCGGCGACACAATCAACAGCAACAAGCTTTAAGTTACGTACTGTATTGTGATTAGTTCCTTCTTCTAATGAGCCTAACGCTCTAGAAGACATACCTAACTTAACACCATCGTTAATTAATGCCCGTACAACTTGACCACATGGTGTAGAAAGCACTTTAGACTTACCATAAAAAATGTTACCATCCTGGGTTAATTCAGTTACCATGTGACAAGCGCGCTCTAAGTCAACATCTGCAGAAGATGGGTGGTTCAATTCGCCCATTGCGCGACCTGGTATAACCATTTCCTCGTTATACCGAGCAACTTCACGCTCTAACTCCTGTCTAGGGTATAGTCTATTGTTACGATTAACTCCTTCTGCCATCATATATGGTCCCTTTATATAGAGATTTGAAGGAGAGTTCTTATTTGTCTCCTCCTCAATAATTTCGAACTCATCGATTACATCAGGATTTTCTACAACCAGGTTAAGTTTAAGAGCCATACATTTATTTAGTCGGGAGCACTATAAAAGCTCTTTTTCAGTAACTATTATAAAAGAAAGTCCACGTTTTTTACTATACTTACGTGCAGCTTCCCACTTAGCTTGGTTTATAACATAAGCTTTCTGCTCATATATAAGATGCTGCTTCTTTTTATACTTCGTTTGTGGTGGTTTTGTTTGTTTAGATGGCTTAATTTCTATCAAATATTTCTTAATGGCGTCACCTTCCTTAATAACTACATAATTATCTACGTAGTATTTGTGCATTCTACCATCTAAAGGGCTATAGTATGGAACGATTACGTTCTCGCTTCCCCATTTTATAACATTTTTATTATTATCGCAAAATCTAAAGAACTTTAACTCTAAACCAGATCGATAGGTGGCCTTAGAACCTATAAACTTGTCTCTATTTTTAGGTACAAACTGACCTTGACGCCATTTTCTTACTGCCATTACCCTACAATAAACATAGTTGGATCATTATCACCCATACCTGGTGAAGCTCCTTCTAGAAGCTGCTTCTCAAGTTCTGCTTTTCTGGCTACCCCCTCTTGGATGAGGTCGTAATTAAGAGCACCGCCACCTAGAAGACTAACATTACCAAATTTACCACGAACTCTACCTATAGTAATCATAGATAACGCTAAAGCATATTCATAAACCCATTGTTCTTTTATAACATCACGTAAAGCGCGTTCCACATAACATGAAATAACGCCATAAAATCTATTATTTTTAGGTTGTGGGTACATTCTAAGGTATTGCGTTCTATTATCAAATTTGGTATCTCGCTTTGTAGCTAATACTTTCTCTCTTGTATCCATCCACTCTTTCATAGTGTACCATGATACAAGATCGAACCCGTAATTACCTAATGAATAACTAAAGTATGTTTGCTGTGCTAATGTTTGCTCTAATGTAAATAGAGTGTTAATACCTGTTGATGAACCTTCTTCAAAATCAGTAACCTCAATTACCTTTCTATAATCCATAACATCATAATCAAATACATTTTGATATGTAAAAGCGTCTGAAGCAGATCCTTGATACGATAATGTTTTCCTAGCATTTTGTGTAAATGATGCCGACAGCGCATTATCATAAGCAGTAATAGAATCGTGTAATGTTCTATCAAATAACTCAAACTGCTCAATACCTGAACTAAACGTTGCTGATAGAGCTGATGAGCTAGTAAATGCTGTACTTAGCACCGATGTTGTAGCTACAAATACAGTCTCTGCAGTTTCAGCATAAAATTCTGGACCCGGGCCTAGAGGATTTGTACCAGCTACCTTTTTAGCGTTAGTATCTAGATCTGTATTAGTTAGAGTGTATAGAAGATCTAATCTTATACCCTTATTTGTCTCATATAAATTAGAATCAAAAATAAGATACTCTTGAGTATACCCAGCATATTTAGTAAAATATTCTACTGCAATTTGAATATTCTCTCTCAATTGATCGGTATGAATCTCAAGCGATACTAGTGGATATCCTAACGATCTTTTTATTCTATCACCTAGCCTATCAAACGTTTCAATCTTATTGTTAAGATTGGTAGAGAGAAAGGCTGAGAGAGGTGTAATTTCACATGCTAAAGCCATACTATTATTTAGTCATATAAAAATAAAAAGATAGAAGAAAAAAATATGCTTTGTATTAAATATTGATATGGCACTTTCAGCAACAGTAGTCCCTCCCGTAACCGGCGGTCACATGTCAGCAGCATACCTTTCAACATTCATGACAGCAACCGTACCAGCTAGTGGTACGTTAATACAGATTCTCGAAACTGGTCCGAGAATGGTATTAATCTTCGATGATGGTAATTAAAAGTTAGACCTCATCAATAGGATCAACTGCCTCAGGAGCTTCTGCTTCTGGGGTTTCTCCTTCTGCAGCTGGACCACCACCAAACTCTGGGACAGCACCACCACCACCAGCAACGCCACCACCTTCACCACCGACAGCGGCTTCACCTCCACCTGCTAGATTACCAGCTACCATTTGCTCTTTCCAAGTCGGACCTGCTGCTTGTATTTGACCTAGCTCCCATTGCATTTCTGCATCCTTACGAAGAAACTCTCTATTAGCGAGGATGTCTTTGTCTTTCCAGCCTAGGTATTTTTTCTGCGCGTATGTAGTAGAAACAAATTCATTTGAAGCAAGACTATTAAAGTTAGCTGCCTTAAGCTCTAAACGCTGACCCTCTCTTAACTCAAAGAAGTTAGTAGGAACATTGAAGTTAACATCTAAATTAAGCTCGTTGAGATCATATTTATCCCACATATCTCTTAATTTAAGATGGGTTATAAACCCCTTTTTAATACCGGCTGCAAATCTCTGCTGCTGCCTAATAACAAACTTTGCAAACTTTAATTCTTCACGTAATACGGTTGACTGATCAACTGTACGATCTTCTGGATCAATACGAGTGGCTGGTACTTTAAGTGCTCTGTAAAGCTTCTTAATAAAGTACATCAAATCACTAAGCTCACCTAAGTTAGCACCGCCTTGCAACTGACTAACTGATGTACCTTCTGATCCTTGACGCTTTGCGAACCAGAACGCATCAAGCATAGATTGTGGATTAAACTTCTTAACAACATCGGTCTGATCTATATCAAACGTCTTACGTGACCAATAGTTTTGAATAAGCTTTCTTAAGTAAGCTTCAGCTTTTGGTGGAGCCATATTACCTACATCCACATTAAACACTAAACGTTCTGGAGCTCTAACTAAACGATAAATGACGATAGCATCTTCAATAAGAGATAACTGTCTATATGGTCTACGAGCGTTTTCTAAAAACGGTACAGCGAAGTTTTTAGTCTCATTATAAACTCCGGAGTTAACATAAACAACCTGATTAGAATCCATAGGTATGAATTCATACTTCTCTACCTTGTCAGGCTGGGTTTGACTAAAAATAGGCTTCTTGTAAATATAGCCTTTTGTTATCATGTTCTGTATATTGTTATATACAGGGTCAATAAGTTCAGATGGTATATTTACAATGCCTAATGCACCTTCATTAGTATAATCTTCATGTAGTATTAACTCGAAAAACACTTCACCTTCAACGAGTAGCTGCCTAAAATACTGCCAGCCCTTTGTTTTAAGATCAAAAAAGTCAATAAACTTACTAAATTCATTTTCAATATCACCCTTTTCATCTACACTTAAATCTATGTTATCAAATAGTAATTTTGCAGCATGACCTGATTCATCAATATTAATGACCTCATCGCAAACCTCATCCAAAGCGTCTGAACACTCAGAGTAAGCTGCCATGACTCTGTAATCACGTAACCTACCGCCTTTATTTTCATCAAGGCTAGCATACATAACATCTGAAAAAGAAGTATCTTTTCCAAAGTCGCCTATGGCCATATTATTATATGGATTTGATGCAGATACAGATGTCTTCGCTAAGGCTTCTGCGCGTCGAGTACCGGCTTTATTAAAATATTTATACTTAGGATTTAAGCTGTCGCCTTCGTCTAAGGAGCTGGTATATGGCAAACGATTTTGAATATACTGTACAAGATTTCTACCGAAAGTAGAACCTCGTCCGTCATTGCTTACGTATGATTTATTTTTGTTAGGTGAAGTGTCAGCCATCGCTATTATTTATTCTGAAGTGAAGTAGAACCCAGCAATAGATTGAGTAGAAGTCCAACCTGCTGGATTTTTAATTATTATATCAAACTTACCGTCTCCTGAAAGAGCTGGTATAGTTATATTCATTACATTATCTGATAGGATCGTAAAATTGCTACTAGGTAATAAGAATCCAGATGCAGATCCTGTGTAAGTTGTATCAAACGCTGTAAAATTATTAGTTAAGGTCTCGTTATTTGAACTTAACATTACTATCTGCGTTTTGTTAAAATTCTCACCTAATACGCTGTAATTGTAAAGATTAAGACCAGATACTGCCCTATTTATAGTACGTGGTTCTCTAGTTTCAAGCTGTGAACCAGTAGTGTTATAATATATATTTGTAATATTAGGTATACCAGATAAGGTAAACGTATCTGTATCCACTACACTAGTTATGCTGTTAAAGAAGCTACTATAATCTAAACTAGAAATAGGCTGACTAAAGTTAAAATCTTGTCTAGTGTTTATGAAATTATTCTCAATAAAGTAAATAGGTTTTGCAATCTCATTTCTATCTCTAAACAACCAACCTTTTATTGTAAAGGTTGTATCTGCTACAGCTCTAAACTTATCACTATAGCTTAACTCTGTTGGCGGGTTCATAGATATAGTCTGATCCCACTCTACCTCTGTACGTATCTCATTTATGTTACCTGTATCAGTTGGCTCTTTCCATGCTATTACAATATATGGATTAGAGTAAGGTACAAAGTTAGTTATGATCTGTTCTAGATCTTGCATATACCTGCAAAGGATTGACATTTTAACCGTTAAGTTAACAGGTACCGGCATATGCACTTTAGTATTATCTACATCATTGATATAATTATGTATATTATTTAACTTATTAAAAACCCTTTTATCATCATATGATACAGATGTTAAATCCACCGTTACAACGGGTAGTGTAATATTTTGAGCCTTGTTAACAATATCATACATCACTCGCTGCTTTGGCGCGAAGACATATCTAACCTCTATCTCTTGTCTAGCGTTACCATTTTTATCGTAACGCTTAATTACTGTATCGTCAAATGCAGCAACAAATTGAGTTAGCAGATCTTTAATCTCAAAATTGTAAGTATATTTTTTCAAACCTTATATATATTTATGATTAAACCACTTCTATACTAATTAAACCTATCTAAAAAGTATGCTGGTAGTTTATGCTTACTCTTAAGAACACTTTCAACAATAGTAGCATCTAGTATATACGTAATACAATAATCTTTTGATGATCTAACGCCGCGGCCGCAAGACTGTATAAGTGAGCATAGCATTTTATTTTGATACCAATCAAAATCATCTTTCATCAATCTCGCAATCCTTGTATCTTTCGTAGGTAAAAAAGGTGCCTTCATTATAATCTGGAAACGAGCTAGATCATCTCGTAGATCAACACCATATGACATTGACGGCGATATTAATACTGTACTATCTTCTGATGCATAATGCTGTTCAAGTATATCTTCGTTACGTACTCCAGGCTCACGATATAAGAATCGATCTCCATATAACTGCTTAGATAGAGCACTAGTAATTACATTATTATGAGTATGTATAATACCTTTATCGTCTTTATGATGCTCACATATCTGCTTTACTATCTTTATAACATGCGGTAAGTTCTTTTGCATGTTATAATAGTTTAATTTATATTTAGAGTTACATACAATAGGAGCTTTTTTAGCACTAAAGTTAGATTCTGCTTCAACGTATTTGAATCGCTTAACACCTAACGTTTTACAGAAGTTAACTGGGTCAATAATAGTAGCTGACATTAAGATAACTTTATCTGCGTAATCAAACAACCTATATGAAAGTCTATCAACTTTAAGAGGCATAAATGTAACACCTTCTTTATCCTTTTCAAATACATACTCTGCCTCACTCCATGAATTGATGATTAATGTAAGCTTACCGTGTAAATTTCTTAGTTTAATTATCTCACTTTTAAGATCAATAAGTATACGTTTGTTACTTGTATCCTTTTTATTAGATAATATCTCTTTTAGCTCGTCTATTTTTTCTTCTACATCAACCGCGAGAGTATTTAACCACCTCTCACCTGACCTAGTTGACACATATGGCACATAATCAATATCTGCATTGCGTAAGAACCCGTAATCAATCTTACATGTAAACTCCTTCACTAGTTGATCCTCTAATTCTGACGCTTCATCACAAATAATAAACTGCCTCTTCTTAAGATGTTCAGGTAAAGAAAAGAACATACTATAGTTAAGTGTATTAAACTTAGATACTAACGCTTTATTGCGTTGCTCATAATAAGGGCAGCTGTTTTTAGCCCAGCATTCATCTTTTAGTCGAGGTAAATGTAAGCATGGCGCTAGATCAACCGAAAAGCGATTATCTAAATCACATTGATAGTTAGACTTACCCTTAAGAACTTCTATATCATTAAATAAATCCTTATATTGATCTTGTAAAGTCTTAGTTATAGTTAGAGCTGTACAACCGAATGGAACTTCCTCATTACATTCATCTTCATGCGCGTAGCTACCGCCTTGAGAGTGTTTAAAAGCTAAATATGACGTAACAACATCGTGAAATTCCTTAGAACTTTCACGTGAAACATTACCAACAGTTTTAGATACAAATGATTTACCCGACCCTGTAGGGGCATTACATACAACAAACTTGTACCCATCATCAAACGCTTGATCTATATTCTTTAATAACTTAACCTGTTGTGAATTTGGAGTATAGCCTTCTGGAAAGTTATTAAGTAGGTTAGATATCACAACCTTATTATAGTCCAGATCTACTCAAAGGCAATATATAAACTAAATTATCGTAAATTTTAGATTTATTAGATGTGTCCATTAACTTAGCTTGTAGCTGTAAGTCATCATCCTTAAGAAATGTGTTAAGCTTATAATTAAATGTAGTTATACCGTCTTTTGTGTCTACCTCAAACGGGTACGGTAGTTCATACATTTTAAGATTACCAGCAATTTCAATCATTAACCTTAAGTAATGTTGCTTAACTTGGAAGATCTTTAGTTTTCCTTTTTTAAGAATCTTTTTATCAGTTTTAATAACTATATTTGATAACAGGTGAGGTTTAATATGTTCGATTACATCTTCTAAGCAAGCATTCATGAGTTCATATAGGATAGTTTTTGGGCCGCAGACATAGGGTATATATTATCGTTGAAGTATGTCCAAAATTCTTCATTCGCTGGAAACTGCTTTATTAAATCACACTGATTCATATTAACGTTTCTATAATCTTGCATTAATATATCCCAAACAACAATAAGATTATCTGCTGCTTCGTTAATTTTAACAGGACCTCTCGGAGATCTGTAGTTGAGAGTAATTCTGCCATTACTCGAGTTAAGTAAACTATAAGACTTAGTGCAGAGCATATGTCTTGATGGGGAGTTTCCAGCTAAAGGCACTCTCCTAGCAAATCTTAATTCACAAACATTGCTAAGTAAGATATTATCAAGAGTCGCTCTCTGTACTATCATCCTTTAGTTTACATATACCGAAGATTCTATCTTCGTTTAAAAATACACCTTTTTTAACTTTACCTTTACCCGCTATATCCATGTTAGATATCGTTACACCTAAATTATGAGGGAAGATTACAATATCATCTTCTTGTGCATATTTAGCTTTTGGTCCAGCTAGTATAACTTTAGCCTTACGCCAAGCTTTGGTTATAGCATTTGTAGGTACAAAAATACCATTACGTTGTATATCACCATCTTCACTTTCATCGATGTATTCAACTAAGAGAATATCATCAAATATAAAGGAGAGTTCAAAATCATCTGACAACCCAATATCACCTTCACTATGAGATGAGAGGTCAATTAAATGTTCCTGTGGTTTAAGTATATCTATATTAGCTGGCATATAAAATATATAGGTCTAGTTTTGATTTAATCAAGATACTGTTTAAGTTCACGCACAGATATATTTTTATTTTTAGCAATTATATACAAATCAGTCTCGTCTTCTTTCTCTTTCTTAACCTTTTTAATATAGTTAATACGCTTAAATTTTAAACGTGGTATCAAGTTATAATATAATCTATATTGACGCTGCTTATCATCAAATAATGCGCCAAATTTGTTTAGCGTTTCATTCACAAAGTGTGGGGTATCTTTACTATAAAAAGAGAGCCACCTATTAAAGAGATACGGTACAAAGGATTGCTCACCCTCGAGATCTAACTCACCGGCATTATCTTTTTTAGAATAAAATAACTTGTTCTGTAATTGAAAGAAATTCATTAAGTAATAATCTTAGTCGTAGCGATCCATTGATCTTTAACTTCACTGTTAAATAGATCAATGACCTTAGTCATAAATGCATGAGCTTCATGATCTGTTAATTCAGATGAGTAAGCAAATCCTGGAGCTTTATCACCAGCGTTAATATTAATACCAGTATGGCCTAGAGCAACGGTATCCTTACTGTATGTAATAGATACACTCACTTTACCTTGCTCATGAACCTTTTTATCAGAACCAATAAACTTAGCATTAACCATAAGATCATCCCCGTCGACTATAATATCTCTCTCAATTATACCTGCCAATACCTGCGCGATAGTTGTATTAAACAATCGTTGAAACGATACAGCACCGAAGGGACATAAGTTAGGAATCTCCCAACAGAAGTTAATAGAGTCTGCTGAGTGAATATAATCGTTAGTTAGCGTATCTTCTAAATCAATAAGATTCTCTTTAACATACATCGGAGCGCGGAACGCTACAATATTACCGAAAGGTGATACTTCTTTACGAAATTGTTCATATGCAAAACGCTTATGAATAAAATCACCGTCATATACTTGTTGATCAATAATCATACCTGATTATAGTTTAACTTGGTTGCTTATCCACTTGTATGTTTCATTAATACCACCTTTCAATGATTGACTAGGCTCCCAATTCATCTTTTCTTTGTAAAGAGTATTATCCGAATTACGACCTCTTACACCAACAGGACACTTAAAGCCGTATTTTGAAACAAACTCTTCTCCTGCTATATTATGAATACTGTTATCTTTACCTGCAGCTTTAATAGCTAGCTCTGCTAATTCGTTAATTGTAACCATCTCTTCAGAACCAATATTTACCGGTCCTAAGAATTTATCTTGTTTCATAAAACGTAAAACTGCTTCTATACACTCATCAACATATAAGAAAGATCGAGTCTGTAATCCATCACCCCACACTTCAAGTGTTTCTCCTTCTTGTAGCTCTGCTGCTTTTCTACACATTGCAGCTGGAGCCTTTTCTTTACCACCTTTCCAAGTCCCGAGTGTTCCAAATATATTATGAAATCTTGCAACACGTACATCTAAATTATGATTACGGTTAAAGGCAAAATAAAGCCTCTCACTAAATAGCTTTTCCCAACCATATTCACTGTCTGGATTAGCTGGATAAGCAGAAGATTCTTCACAATTTGGATTATCTGGATCAAGTTGATTATGCTCAGGGTATATACAAGCGCTAGATGAATAAAATAACCTACCTACCTTAGTTTCTACAGCAGCTTCTGCTACATTTAAATTAACCAAAGCAGAATTATGCATAACATTTGCGTCATTATCACCAGTAAAAATATAACCAGCACCTCCCATATCTGCAGCCAATTGATATACTTCATCAAATGCTGTTATCTCAGTAAAGGGTTGTTTATTAAAGTTATATTTCTGAAGTATACCCTCATCATGTTGCTCTAATCTAAAGCAATTAGATACAATTCGTGGATCTCTTAAATCACCAATTACAAAATCGTCTGCATTTGATGACTGTTGATATTCCGGATATTTTAAATCAACACCCCTAACCCAATAACCATCTCTTTTTAATCTATTAACCAGGTGGTTGCCAATAAAACCACCTGCTCCAAGAACTAAAGCTTTCTTCATGCTATTATTATAGCAACTTCTTATACATTATCAACAATATATCTATCTGACAAGTAAAACTAATCTCCCTTTATTACTCTATAACTATCCTCATCAAAATGTTGTGTAGAAAACTCAAACATTTCTGTATCTGTTACTGCTTCCATTTGGTGTATTAATCCAACCGGTACATGAAAGTTATCACCTGGATTTAAAGTAACTGATATACACTCATTAATATTTTGCGACCAGCCAGATCTTACTATAAGTTTACCTTTACGTATATAAAATACTTCATCTTTTAATTTATGGTAATGCCAAGAGCATTTCTTACCTTTAGCAAACCATAGTATTTTACCACAATAATCTTCCTTATTGACTATCCATTTCTCATACCCCCACCCCTTAGGTACAAATTTAATCTTCGAAAAATTCTTCATCGCTTATTCCTTTATCGTCAACATATAAATCCCCTGAAGGTTTCCCCATTATTAATTTATGAAATCTTACACCCCAATTATTTAATTGATTTAACGTGAGGTCATAATATTTTTCATGAGCTTTTTTACCGTCATTTTTAAATGTCCCCATACCTCTAGCTGTATGAAATATTATTCCATGACCTTCATTAAACAAATTATTAATTTTAACTATTCGTTCAGTTAAAGGTGTAGCTTGCTCATACGGTGAACCTATACTTTTATGCGTGCAAATTGTGCCATCTATATCAAAAACATAATGCATATAATATTATATATAAAGTTTCTTAATTTGCAAGGTTGTGTATGTCTTCTTTAGTTAATACATACGTACCTAATTTTGTAACAGTATAACTAGCTAATCTATTAGCTGTATGAATAGCTGATTTAATATTTTTATTCATACTAAATTTATATACTAACGCAGATAAAAAAACATCACCAGCTCCACATACATCGTACACTTCTACTTTTTTTGTTTTGTATATTTGATTATTATAAAGAGCTCCTTTACCACCTAATGTTACTATTAACTCACAATCTTTATTGTAATCTTCTAATAATTCATATTCCATATTATTAATTTTAATATAGCAGTTACTAAAACACTTTAAATTTTTCTTTTTTGTATCTACAAAAATAGGAATATCTTTATAAAAATCACAAATATATTTCGCTACATCATAAGTAATAAATCCCTTATTATAATCGCTTATTACTATAATATCAAATCCACTTTTAAGCTTTTTTAATTCAAGCGGCTTAATATTTTTCTCTCCAATATCATATCTAATTAATTGCTGTCTATAGGTTAAATCAACTATTCTATGCTTCTCAATTTGTTCATTATTTGTTAAATGGGTAACATCAACACTTAGACTCAATAAATTTTCATACACATTTGAGCTCATACCCTCTTTAGTTTCAAAATAATCTTCTTCTAATATAGGTACTGGCGCTTCTGGGTTTATACGCTTACATTTACCGTAATGGTAAATATCCTTACAACTATCACCAATTAACAAAATTTTCATATTTTCATATTTTTGTTATTTTGTTAATAATATCACTACTGGCATGCTCAACCAATCTTGGTAGAAATTTTATTTCTTTAGCATATGATTTCCCTATTATATTTTTACCTATCCAGTCACTACCTAGTAACATTATATCAGGGGAATAAATTTTAACTAAAGAATTTAATTCTTCATTAGAATCAAATACTAATACTACATCTATATATTTTATTGACTCCAATAATGTCTTTCTAAAACTTAAGTTATTTACTGGTCGATGTATACCTTTAGCCTCTTTAATTTTACTATCAGAATCTGTCGCAACAATAAGTTTATCTCCCAGAGATTTAGCTATTTTAAATAACTCTATATGACCTGGGTGTAGTATGTCAAATGTTCCATTACACCAAATAGTTTTCATCTAAAAAATTTCTTACAGTTTTAAATTTAAAATCTTCTTTAACCCATTCGCTTTTTGCACAAGTATATGATTGATATTTGTTTTTTAAATGTTCCGGAAAAGGTACCTCTATAATATTCCCATTAAATTTATTTGCAACTTCTTCAGCAACGTCACTAAAGCTAATAGGGGTTGAGGTACCTAAATCATATATACCCGAATCTTTCTTGTTATTTAGAACAACATTCATAACATCATCAACATTTACAAAATCACGATAAAATTTATCACTACCTTTAAATAAGTTTAAGAATCCTTTCTTCAATATATCATCTTTAAACTTACTAATTGGACTGGCCTGATTTAATTTAATTTTTTCTTCCTCACCATTACCGTAAACGTTATAATATCTAAATCCTTGTATATTTGAGAATTTTTTTATGTTATCTTGTACAAACAAATCTATTTGTAATTTAGAAATAGCATAATAATTTAATGGGTTATACTTATAATATCTATTATTACCATAGACAGATGCAGATGATGCATACTTAGTATCTATTTGATATATTATAGCTTTTTTAAATAAACTTAAAGTAAATTCCACATTAAATTTATGTAATTTACTTAAATTTTTTTCTGTAGTAGAAGATATAGCTCCTTGATGTAGTATAAGTTTAACATCTTCCCATTGATCAAAAGTATCAATGAATTGCATGCAATTATCAATAGTTACCTCAACAATTTCATTATGATCTTGTAAATGCTTTCTTAAATTGCTTCCAATAAATCCTTCAACACCTGTAATTATGATCATGAATCTACCTTTTTATTAATAGAGAGTTTTGACATTTGCTTTCTACTTTTTGTGGATGCAACAAGAATGTAATTACTTTTATTAGAATGAATATATTCCATTCGTATATTATAATCTTTATTTATTTCTTTAATCTTAGCAATTAGCTCAGGTATTGTATTATTAAAATATAAAGGTATATCATCGATAATAATAGTACTTGCTTTATCTGCAAATAGCTCTTTTATTAAGGCTAATTCATCGAATGTAGGCACACCACCACCTTCGTCATGTGCATCAAGCCAAAACGTAGCGTCAGAATCAATAGTAGGCAACAGCTTTTTAAAGAACTCCAACGAATTAGAATGATCAATTTTTAGTACATCACATTTATCACTTAACTCTGATAAACAATGATCTACTCTCGCTTTGTTAATATCACAGGAATATAAATTTTTATAACCACCATTTATAGCATGAGTAAGACTACCACCAAAATGACAGCCAGTTTCAATAAAGGTATTACTCTTAGATTTATAAGCTTCAAAAATACTAAAAGCATTTTTATTAACGGGATCTAAAGTTTTAAAATAATTTTCTGCTATCATAATTTTCTAAAGGTTTAACCACTCTTCCTCAACTATACCATAGTCACCATGCGATATATACAAATCCGGGTTAGACTTAGGATATATATCCACCCATTGTGGATCTATATTTTTTACATTTAGAGAGTCATTATGTATTAATATTATATCATCTAAATGTATATAAACTACTGTATAGTTGAATTTTTCTCCTAATTTTTTTAAAGCTAAAGGACTAGCACCATACCACCTATCACCTCTCCAGAAATAATCTGCATGATATTTTTGTACTTTCTTAACATTAGGTTCAAATCTTACACAAGCTTCAATCATTATTACACGAGGTGTATACTTTTCTAAAATAGAAGAAAGTAACCAATAATCGTTACCATCTATATCAATAGATATAAAATCAAAATGATTTTGTACTTTATATTTTTTGAAAATATCACAGATATTTTCTTTAGTCAATTGCTCGTTATATAAATTTATTTGAGGGTCTGAAGGCATAGAGGGATCACCTTCTAACAATAAACCATTCCACTTTTGCTGCGTCCTAAGAAAGTAGGTATTACTGCTTCTAACACCATCAACAGCTCCGAACTCAATAAAATATTTATTAGTAGTGCCTATTTTATTAAAAATATAATCTATATATGAATCTTGACCTTTTTGTGATTGGCCTAAAATCTTACATTCAACTTCCTTAAAGTTTAAAAACTTCGGGTTATTATAATAGTGCCATGGTTTATTGAATAAATGACTAACATTATCAAATGTAATATTTTTAAATCTGCTATAGCAAAATAATTTATCAGTTGTATCTAGTGTTTCAAGTATAAACAATACACTCGTATCAACAGTATGAATTTGAGCTGCTTTTTCAAAAACTTTACACCAATCAAAAATTGTAAACCCAGGTATAGGTCTAAGCTCAACTACATTATCTAATTTATCTATATCGATATGCTTGCAGACCTGCTGATTAGGTAGAGAGCCAAAAAACTTATTAACTAAGGTAAAATTAGATGGAGGATTTAGTAGTTTAAATAGCTCATCTTCCTTTTCTGTATTTCTATTAAATTTTAAATATTTACTCCAATCACTAAATCCTAATCCTATAAATTTATATTTTGAATCCATCATACAAAGACCAGGATAATATTGATCAGCACTTTGTAATGGTAGAAATATATCTTCATTTACTTTTTTATATTCTTTTGAAGAATAAAATTCCTTTAAGGGAAAATTACTATCAAGCGAACAAAAATTTGGCCCTGAAATATAATCTCCTATCCATTTTGCACAATCGTCTACTGGCCACCATACTTCATACCCATCGTTTAATAATTTATAAACAATTTTTTGACAAAATAAAATATCCCCTATACCTGCAGGTTGTCTTATTAAACATTTTTTCATTAGAAACGACTCTTTCTCTCAACAACCATTACAGGTCGTGAAGATAATCTTGCATAATTATATGCATCAACTACATCTTGTGATGTCTCCGGATCAAATATAGGGAAAGTAACCATTTCCCTAAAAGTGCTAGTAAAATCTTGTGAATGTGTAGGACCGGAATAAAAAGGACCACCATCAGCTACAACCGTTCGTAATGTAATAGGTGTTTTAAATTCACCATGAGATATTCTCTCAATATAATTCATATGATTTCCAATTGCATCTGCTGCTACTAACATAAAATCATGACGTTCATAATATACTACCGGCTTAAATCCTTCAAAGGACATTCCTATAGCTAAACCTGCCATTAAATTTTCTGCTACTGGTGTTTCAAGTTTTTGATCATCTGGCACATTTGCAAGATTACCCATAGCATTTCCATATAAAACATTATACCCAATAAAGATAGTATTTTTATCTGCACCTAGACTATCCATACTAGCATTAATAGCATCTTTATAACCACCGGTAAATTTATTTTTAGGTAATTTAATATCTTCGTCTTCCAATACAGGAAAATACTCATCATCGGTAAGTTTTGTAGCCTTAGATAAATCAATCATACCTGGAGTTCTAGCATGAGGATACTTCGGATCATAAACATACCGCTGTACACATTTAGGGTGGCTAGGTTCTAAAGCTTTACCCCATCTATCGATAGTAGGTGTATCAACTGATCGTCTATTATCTTCAACAATAAAATTACAAGGTAAATCCCAACCATCAACATATCTTGCAGCTTCATGTAAGTGCCCTGAATCTTCATTACCATCTCCTAAAAAGCACCATACTTTTTGTTTAGATTTTTTTCTCTTTAAAGCCCACGCTATACCAGCTGCAATAGCTGGTAGCCCTCCAATAATAGCAGAAGTAAAGAAGTTTCTCTCTCTATCAAAGATAAACATACTACGACCGTTTAATATACGATCTCTTACTGTATCTTGAGGTATACCATGGAGTATCGCATGATAATGATTTCTATGATTTGATAAAACATAGTCACCGGGTTTTATATCTTTAAAAATCTCTACTAGTTCCTTTTCATTACCACCAGATAAATGAAATAAGAACGGTAATTTGTTTTGAAAGTATAGATCTACTATACTATCTTCGAAGTTAATTAAATCTTGCTCTGTAAGTTGGTTACTCATAAGTCTATTAGTATTCTACCTGCTTGGCTTTGACGGATCAAATCTAAAGCATCGTTTATATTATGTAATGAAGTTCTGTGAGTAATCAACGGGTCAATATCTATCAACCCAGCTTCTGCTAACTTAATATAACGAGGGATATCCTCCTGCGGGCAAGTTTTACCACCCTGTGTGGCTCTAAGCAGTTTACCTTTACCAAAGAACATATCAACAGCATTAGGTATCTCTAGAGTTTTATTAGGTGGTAGATGACCTACCATAATATACCTACCTTCATTAGATAAGAGTGATATAGCCTCTGATATTAACTCTGCTGATCCTACTGTATCAGTAATAATATCAACATCTTGTAAGTGATTACTAAATTTACTCTCTGATAAATTAATAAAATGAGTCGCGCCTAATTTCATAGCTATATCTTTTTTATTATTATTGATATCAACTGCGTAAATAGGATAACAACAATGCATTTTAGCGCCTTGTATTAAGTTTAACCCAACACCACCACAACCTATAACCATTAAACTTTCCCCAAATTTTACATCACACTCGTTATTAACTACACCTAAACCTGTAGTTAAACCACACCCCAAAAGAGCTCCTAGGTCTTTGTTTGTATTTGAACTTACCTTTGTAAGTCTGTTCTCAGATATAATAGCATATTCAGCAAACGTAGTAACTTTACCACCACCTATCCGAATACCTTTACACTTATATGTTGGAAAAGTAGCCTCGATGCCCTCACCTACCATCCAGTGAGCAACTACACTATCATCAGGCTTTAAAGTAGTTACACCTGGCCCAATCTCAACTACGGTACCTGATCCTTCATGGCCCATCATATGAGGCATAAATTTAGCATTACCCTTATGACCCTTTATTTCTAAAAGTTGAGCTCCACATATACCACTAACATGTAATTTAATTAGAACTTGACCTACATCGAGAGGTTTATCTACTTCTACCTCTTCAACTATAAGAGGTTTATCTACTTCGTATGCTATTGCTGCTTTAAATTTCATTTAAATAAGAATCTATAATTATTATACATCCAATCTTCTGGAATTCTATATGTTTCTACTAACTTAAAGTTTTTTTCTACTGCTGCTTTCTTAGACTCAAATATAGCATCACCGTTAACTTTAAGATCTTCTAATATCTCTCCTAACTCTTCTTGACTGTTGAAGTATATAATACCTTCTGGATCAAAAAAGTCACTTACAGCATCATCCCCCCAAAATATAGGTATTGTCTTAGTAGCGAAGCAATCAACAATTTTTTCTGTCCAATATCCAGGCTGTCTACAATTTTCTATAGTTACAGAATACATATATTTAGATAAGGAATCTTCTTTATTTTCAACAGGATTATACCCATATCCAAACACTTCTATATCCTTAAACTTATCAATTACTTTATGTCTTAACTGATGACCTTCTGTAAAATTCTTTGATGAAGCAATAATAGAAACTTTATTTTCTTTCTTTAAATCTTCGTAATTATTAATCCAACATCTACCATGTGGATAATAAAGATAGTTTTGACCTTTACTTATAAGATCTTCATCAAAAGTTAAAACATAATCAAACAATTTATTATTGGTCTGTATCCATTCATACATATGTGGGTGTATAGCATTAGGTTCTAGTAACCATGCTACCTTACGTTTTACTCCACTAGCTTTATGAATGTCTTGTAGACACATATCTGTTAAAAAGCATGTATCACTAACCGGGTTATTAGTAAAGTTCCATTTGACATGCTTATTAACTCCTTTATGACAAGAAGATGACTCACCACCAAAATTTTTATCTCTTATATTTACTTCTACCATGATTTTATATATTTTTTAAGTTCTTTTTGATTCATTTTTTCTACTTTTGAAACTTCCTCCCAGTTACTCTTATAGAATTTATGTTTACTCTTATCATTTAACGCTACCTTATACGTATCTTCATGAGGTAAGTGAAACAAAACATTATCTAAATTTAAATCACCAGAACCTACCGATATAATCTTACATCCTAAAATTCTACAACGCGAAATCATTTCATTATCTTCATATCCCCAACCTATAAAGTTTGGATTAAACCCATTAACTTTATCAATCGTTTCGCGTAAAGCTATAACACAACCTCCAACAGCCTCAGTATTACCAATAGTATAATATTTATTATTATATAAAGAAGTTATATTTGTCTTATCAACATTCAAAGTTAAACTATTGAATAAATTTATACCTGTTAAGTGCTTAGTAGCGTTTTTTAAATTATATTCTATATAAATAGCGACACCATTATAGCCTATAATTAAAGCATCTTTCACTGACTTTAGAGCCTTAATTGATGTAAGTAAACTATTTATACTTACTAAGCAATCTATATCTAAAAAGCATACTATATCATTTGTTGAAGCTTTAAATCCTATATTATAAGCCTCGCATTTACGATATACACCATCATTATTAAAGAAGACGTAAGTATCACCTTCTTTTACAAGATGTTCGATTGTTTTTTCTGAATCATCTTCAACAAATATAAATTCACAATTAGGGTATATACCCTTATAGTACTCATATACTATATGTAAATTATCTAACCTTTCTTCAGTATCCTTTCTGTAATGGACTATAAAGGATATGGCTGGGTTTAATTTTTTAGTCTTAAGAAAATCCTGAACATAGTTAAACGGTCTATTAGGAACATCTACTGGATGCTTTCCATTCTTCTCTATAAAATACTTACTTGCTTTATATATATTAGACTGCCAATC
>Ga0307488_10000838_pt1 | contig 25627 bp, 33 predicted proteins | sample SB02metaG_FD_202248 | JGI IMG/M metagenome (GOLD analysis project Ga0307488, IMG submission 202248) | Sea-ice brine microbial communities from Beaufort Sea near Barrow, Alaska, United States - SB 0.2 | ecosystem: Environmental > Aquatic > Marine > Coastal | place: USA: Alaska | collected... | reverse complement strand
TTTTTTGTGTATATATAGTTTAGGAGAAACATTATGAGTAAAGAGTATCTACCAGACATTACTGCTGGAATGACTCTGGATGTTCTGAATAGAAGCAGGACAACCCCGGAGTCTGTGTCATATCTACAATCAACACACTTTCAGTTTACGATTCAAAGAATACCTAACTTGGTCTTCTTTACTCAGTCTGTTTCTATTCCAGAAATTTCATCTACTCCACTAGAACAACCAGTGACATTTTTCAAAAGTCCAATCCCACATCCGGGAGAAAATTTTGACTTTGGTCAATTTAGTGTTACATTCTTAGTAGACGAATACATGAAGAGTTGGTTGGAACTGCACGATTGGATGCGGTCGATGAAAGCAGTGGATAGTTACAAAGATTACGAAGACGCCTCGACACACTACTCCGATGCGAGTATAATAGTACTAAACAATAAACAAAAACCAATTGTTTCCGTTCGAATAGCCAATATGTTCCCAATCTCACTGGGAGCAGTAGAGTTCAATGCAACGGATACAACACCGGAACCTGTCGTCGCTTCTGCGACATTTGCCTACTCACATTATGAGATTGAAAAACTACCTGCCTATGGGTGATATGAATGAAACTAAGTGAAATCAAACTACAATATGAAAATGACTCAAAACTTGACGACACAAATCTCGATTACGAATCGACCCGAATACCACAACTACACTCAAAGTATCTCAACTTTCTGATCGAAGAACAACTTCGCATCAAAGAGTTGGAGTTTCGTCATGTCATGCTCAAAAGAAAGAAGTGGGAATACTTCACGGGTAAAATGTCCCGCGAACAACTAGAGCGTGAGGGATGGGAACCTTTTGAGTTGACCGTTCTCAAGCAAGACCTTGGACTGTACATGGACAGTGACGAGGATCTACAGAAGATCCAATTGAATCTAGAACTACACAAGTCAACGGTTGACTTCTTGGAGAGAGTTCTCCGTGAACTAGGCAACCGTCACTGGAAGATTCGAAACTCTATTGAGTGGAAGAAGTTTAGCAACGGTGTAGTATGATTCAGAATGTGATCTATCTTGAGCAAGTCTATAAGGTAACACAAAAGTCTTCAGTCAATAGACAAGACATGAATGCTATCGGTGTGGCTGAACCAAACAGTGCAGAGATTATCATGTACGGTGTCCAACGTAAGATCACCGACGTATCCAAAAACAGAATAAAGAGATGTGAATACATCACACCAGCAGAGGATCTGGTGTTCTCTTCACTCACGCGATCAATACCCCTAGAAGGAATGGACATGTATATGCCTTGGGGTTTGTCTACAATGGCATTTCGATATGCTGTTTTGTTTGGTATCCGTAAGGTTGTTGTCCACAAACAAGCAATGGACAAGAGAAGAAACAAAGCATTCTATAGAGATATCAATATGGAACTAGCAAAACACAACATAGAATTCCTGGAGTACGACGGTGAGATCGGATGTGATTTCGAGGTAACCGTAAATGGAAAATCGTTCACACCATAAATAATGGTATGAGCGATATTGTTGTGAACAAACTAGATAGTGTCTACATGAAGATTGACTGTGAGAGATCCATCGCCAAGGAACTCTCGTCATTCTTCACGTTTAAAGTTCCCGGACACAAATACATGCCTGCATATCGAAACAAGATATGGGATGGCACGATCAAACTATTCAACACGTTTGACTTTACACTCTACAACGGACTACTGGAATACCTCAAAGAGTTTTCCAAGGAACGTAACTATACTCTAGAGTATTCCAAAGAAGACTTCTTCTCCAACGACACAAAGTCGATGGAAGATGTAAGAAAGTATATGACGGAATACCTGAAACCACAGGCGCACGGGAAAGCAATTACACCACACGAACATCAGATATCGGGTGTCTGTCATGCTATAAACAACGGCCGGGCGTTGCTGCTGTCTCCCACTGGATCAGGAAAGTCGTTTATCATATACTCACTGTTGCGGTACTACCTATCAAAGACAGACAAAAAGATACTGGTGATCGTGCCCACAACTTCTCTCGTCTCCCAGATGTTCTCCGACTTCAAAGAATATTCAAGTGGCAACGGGTGGAGTGTCGATAACAATGTACATACCATCATGGGTGGTCGAGACAAAGAAACCGATAAGAGAGTAGTGATATCAACGTGGCAGAGTATTTTCAGGCAACCAAAGGAATACTTCGATCAATTTGGGGCGGTCTTTGGTGATGAGTGTCACTTGTTCAAAGCCAAGTCCTTAACTTCGATCATGTCGAATCTGAGAGATTGTGATTATCGAATAGGAACTACGGGTACACTTGATGGAAGCCAAACACACAAACTTGTCATCGAGGGTTTGTTTGGTCCCACCAAGAAGGTTACAACTACGAAGAAACTCATGGAGAAGAATCTCTTGACCAACCTCAAGATTGATTCTATTCTCTTAGACTATGACACCACAGAAAAACAACTCGTAAAGAAAATGAAGTATCAGGACGAGATCAAATGGATCATCGGCAACGAAAAAAGAAACACTTTTATTTCCAACCTAACAAAAAGTCTAAATGGAAACACTCTAGTCCTATTTCAATTCGTGGAAAGTCATGGTAAAAAACTACATAGTATGATAGACGAAAGTACTGAAGGTAGACAAGTTTTCTTCGTCTATGGAAAGACAGATGTTGAGCAACGTGAGCAAGTACGACATATCACAGAAAACGAATCGAACGCGATTATTGTTGCTTCGTATGGAACATTCAGTACAGGTATTTCAATACGAAATCTCAAGAATATTATTTTCGCCTCACCATCAAAAAGCAGAATCCGAGTTCTTCAGAGCATAGGGAGACAACTTCGCAAGTCAGATAAAAAAGATTTAGCGAGACTATATGATATTGGAGACGACCTCTCATGGAAGTCGTATAAGAATCACACTCTCAGGCATTTTATGGAAAGAATGAAAATCTATAAGTCAGAAGGGTTTGATTTCAAACTCGTAAACATACCACTCAAAGGAGGTCGGTTATGAAGACCAGAAATAGAATCTTTAAACTTCGCAGCGGAGAAGATGTTATTGCGAACTTGAAAGGGAAAAGTGGGGAGAGATACATCCTAGACCGGCCGATGGCAATGAAAATAACCACGGTCCACAACACGGCCGGACTTCCCCAAGAACAACTCTTCATGCGTAATTGGCTATCCACCTCAACCACAAACGAAATTAAAATTCCAGAGGACTGGGTGATTTCAATATCCACTCCAACTGAGGATGCAGACAAAGAGTATCAGAAAAATCTGTCACTCGAAGATGTCGAACCACCAAAAGAAAATATAGCAGGATTGCCCGAGTCTTATCTTAAGATGCTGGAAGAGATCCAACAGGAAGAGAAAAAACTTATCTCTGATCTAAATCAACCAAAAAATAAATCCATTCTAATCAACATGGCACTCCCACCCGAGGTGTTTATGGAGATGTTGAAGAATGGATTTTTGGGAGAAGAACTCGGTGGGTTCGAAGAAGATGACGACGATGATGACGACTGGTTCTTCGACTCTAACCGATTCAATGATGACCATGAAGGCTTCTAGTAAGTACTAGAACTATCCTTACCGAACCAGCACACACAGATAATAATGAGTTTGGGCTTGACTGTCAAGAAAAATGTTGTAGAATATTTACAGGGAATCAAAAAAGGAAATCGACATGGCCAAACGTAAAACAAAAAATGATTACATCGACAATAAAGTATTCTACGCTGCAATGACTGAGTGGAAAGAATTGGTCGTTGCCGCAGAAGATGCTGGTGATACAAAACCACCAGTGACTAATTACATTGGGCAATGCTTCTTAGACATTGCAACTCACCTTTCATACCGACCTAATTTCATTAACTATCCATACAGAGAAGAGATGATTTCAGATGGTATTGAAAACTGTGTTATGTACGCATCAAACTTTAATCCAGAAAAATCAAAAAATCCTTTCTCCTACTTCACTCAGATTATATACTATGCTTTCCTGCGAAGGATACAAAAAGAAAAGAAGCAGTCTTATGTGAAGTATAAGATGACAATGGAGAAAGATCAAACGGGTGAGTTCTCTAAGTGGTTTAAAAATTACTTCGAGGGCGACAAGGATCCTTATAGAGAAATGTTCAGCATATCTGAAAATGATATTCAAAAGTTTGAGAAGGGTAACAAAAAAGAAAAATGAAACTGGCAATTTTGAATGACACTCACTTTGGGTGTAGAAACGATTCGAAGATTTTTTTGGATCACACCTTTAAATTTTTTGATGAAGTATTTTTTCCTTACCTAGAAGAAAATAATATCAAGACGATTCTTCACTTAGGTGATATGATGGATCGAAGAAAGTTTGTCAACTTCAATACTCTTAGCAGAGTCCGCAAAGACTTCGTTGAAAAAATCGAAGACTTGGGTATTGATTTTCATTGCGTGATCGGCAATCACGACACATACTACAAGAACACGAATGAACTAAACTCTCTTCGTGAGTTGTTTAGTGATCGGTATAATCACATTCACATCTACGAGCATCCTGTGGAACTCGATTTTGATTCATTCAAGATCGCTATGGTTCCTTGGATGGCCAAGCAAAACAAAGAAGAGTGTTTGGAGTTTCTCAAGAATACGGAAGCATCTTGGGTGGGTGGTCACTTTGAACTTGATGGGTATCAAGTATTCCGAGGGATTGACTTTGATGGTGGTATGAATGACCACTTCCTTTCTAGATTCGAAGAGGTTATGTCTGGACACTTCCACATTCAAAGTTACAGGAAGAACGTCCACTATATCGGAACACAATACCAACTGACTTTTTCTGATTTGGGCGAGAAGAAAGGTTTTTGGATTCTAGACACAGAGACGAGAACAAAGGAGTTCGTCGAGAATCCTTTCAGCATGTTCCATCAAATTGAATATGATGATGTTCATGATGACATTACTAAATTCCTGAAGAAAGATTTCTCGATGTACGAGAACGCATACGTTCGAATACTCGTACATAATAAAAGCAATCCGTATCTCCTTGACAAACTAATGGACACACTGTATGCTAATGGTGTTCAGTCAGTCACGGTGATCGAGGACGTAAAAACCGGCGATCTCAGTGAGGATGAGCAAGTAGATTTGTCGAAGGATACATTGACTTTGATTACGAATGAGGTTGATACTTTCCAGATGGAAAGATCGACTAAAATTAAAGAAAAAATTCAAACCCTATACATGGAGGCACTCACGATATGAGCGAAGAATCAAAAGGTCTTGGTGATTCGGTAGAAAAGTTTACCAAAGCAACTGGAATAAAGAAAGTTGTGGACAAAGTTGCAAAGGCAACTGGTAGAGATTGCGGGTGCAAGAAACGTAAGGCAGCACTTAATAAGGCTTTCCCTTACAAGAAAAAGGATTGATGTAAAACGTCATGATTAAGTTTACTATAGTGAGGTTTAAGAACTTCGGTTCATTCGGTAATGTTGAAACTGAGATTGATCTAGATGAAAACAGAATGACTCTTGTTTCTGGTAGTAACGGAAACGGAAAGTCATTTGCTTTGTTGGACTCTATTACATTCGCATTGTTCGGCAAGCCATTCCGCAAGATTAACATCCCACAACTTCCTAACTCGATCAACCAAAAGAATTGCGTTGTCGAGATCGAGTTTTCTATTGGTAGTTCAGACTACAGAGTTATCCGTGGTCTTTCTCCCAAGAAGTTTGAGATTTACAAAAACGATGAACTGCTCAACCAAGATTCAAAGGCGAAAGACTACCAGAAGATGCTTGAGGATCAGATACTCAAGATGAACTACAAGTCTTTTACGCAGGTGGTTATTCTTGGTAGTTCGTCTTTTGTTCCCTTTATGCAGTTATCAGCTGCGGATAGACGGAACGTCATCGAAGATATTCTAGACATCAACATTTTCTCAGGTATGAATAGTATCTTAAAGGGGAAGGTGTCGGTGATGAAAGAAAATCTAAGAGACAAAACCACCTCAGTTGAAATTGAAGACGTAAAGATTGACAAACAAAAGAATCTAATCGAGTCGATTCAGTCTCGATCTGATTCTATGGTTGAGTCTTTACAGAAAGACATTATATCTTCTGACGATCACCTAAAGCGTCTGGAAGATGATGTTGACCAACTCACGGAGTGTTGTGATTCTCTACTTACCAACCGAAAAAGTCTAGACAAGGTTCGGGGTAAGATGAACAAACTAGAAGTTCTCGAATCGCAAATCAAAAAGAACATCCAGAAGTATAAGAATCAAATTTCATTTTATGAAACTGAAACGAACTGCCCAACATGCAAGCAAGAAATAAGTCAAAATGTTAGAGATGAAACTGTAACTAAACGATCATCCAAACTTGATGAACTGGAATCTGCACTGAGGGATCTAGACGAAAAGAAAAAAGAAACGATAGAGGAATTGGATAATGCAATCTCACAAAACAAAGAAGTTGAAAGGGTCCAGAAGAAAATCTCAGAAAAGCATTATGAGATTAACAACACGCGGAAATACGTCAGGAAAGTTGAAGCGCAGATACGGGAGATCAAAGATGGATCGAACTCACTAGAAAAAGAAAATGAAACTTTAGTTAAGCACGAGGCCACAAAGAGTGTCATGGAAACTGAACTAGAAGAAATCAAAATTGATATGACTGATTATAATTTTATTCAGGATCTACTCAAGGATAGTGGTATCAAGTCTAAGATCATCAAGCATTATTTGCCGCACACCAATAAACTCATCAATAAGTATTTGACAGCAATGAATTTTTATGCTAACTTTACCCTTGATGAGAATTTCAACGAGACGATTAAATCAAGACACCGCGACGACTTCAGTTACATGAGTTTCAGTGAAGGTGAAAAGATGAGGATTGATCTTGCTCTGCTCCTGGCTTGGAGAGAGATCGCAGCAATGAAGAACAGTGTAAGCACCAACATTCTAATTCTTGACGAAGTATTTGATTCGTCTTTAGATTCTGTTGGCACCGAGGAGTTCACAAAGTTGTTAGAAACATTGGCGGCAAAGAACAACATTTTTGTGATCTCACATAAGTCAGATCAGATGTCGGACAAGTTCCCAAACCACATGCGTTTTGAAAAGAAGAATAACTTTAGCCGATTGGTAAAAGAAAATGACTAGAGTAAAACGAGGCGACAACATTGAAAAGATCCACTATGGTCCCGAACCCGAGTGGAATGGTGTAGACTACTCCGACAGGGAGGAACTACTGTGGGTAATCCAAAAAGCAATGAACTGGTATCACGCGATGTCAAGTTCAAATAAAAACAAAAAGTGGTATCTTGATTACCTAATGAAGAACGGTGTCAAGAAGACCGAAATCATGAGGTACTCACATGAATCAAAAGCAAACTACGATGTGGTGGGTGGATACTGTAGAATGTATCTTCTCGGTCTTGATCTACCAGAAGAAATTCTAAACAGGATAAACAATTTTACCGAGACTATTAAATCGAACTACGCCCGACGAAGAATCTCAACGGAAGAGAAAATCGAAAAGGTAGAAGTTCTTTCAATTCAGGATCGGATCCGCAATCAGGTAAGTGATCTATGTTTTATTCTCGACCAGAAGTTTGATGCTTTTATTGAAAAGTTAAAGAACAAAGAATCTGTGCGAGGGTGGAATATGTCTGACTTTTGTAGAGAAAACAAAGTCAAGAAACCACAGGCTAAGTTGTTGCATGAATACTTCAAGCCTCAGATGGACGAGATCCGACTTGCATATGACAAGGTAGACAAGGATATCAAAGAAGGTTGGTCATTTCTGACACGACCAAATCTGCGGAAACTGCTCGTTCAATATGAAGATGTGATTAATCATTGTGAGCAAGTTATCAACCATGCCCCGAAGAGAAGGCAGGCAAAGAGAAACCCTGATCGAATGATTAAGAATCTTCGGTACGCTAAGACTTTCGGTGAGTTGGATCTGGTTTCAAAGAATCCAAAGAAACTGATTGATTCCAAGTTTATCGTTCTCTACAACACCAAGACGAGAGAACTGACTATCCTAGAATCTTTTGATAAAAAGAGTACCATGTATATAAAAGGAACTACTGTTTTTGGTCACTGCGAAAAGAAGTCCAAGAAAAAGGTTGTCCGAAAACCAGAAACTTTCGTAAAGAGTTTGCAAAACACCAGTAAGCGTGTTATACTAGATGAGTTCAACCGACTGGGGACAAAGGAGTCCCTTCCAAGTACGCGGATGAACCCGAATACTATTATCTTGCAGGTTCTATAATGATACTCGTTGACAATAACCAAATAATTTTGAGCGCACTCTTTGCCCAGATGAAGTCCACTGGTGAAGTAGACGAAAATTTGGTTCGATATATGACACTTAACATGTACCGTCTGATTAGATCCAAGTTCAAGAAGCAGTACGGGGATATGATTCTGTGCCATGAGTCCAAGAATTCATGGAGACGAGATCATTTCGATGAATATAAGTTGAATCGGAAGAAGCAAAAGGAAACCAGTTCAATGGATTGGGATGAGATCCATGCCATCCTTGAACGAATCCGACAGGAAGTCAAAGAAAACTTTCCGTACAAGAATGTGCGTGTTGATCGGTGCGAGGGGGACGACATCATTGCTGTTCTTACACGGAGGTTTCATTTGGATGAGGAGATTGTAGTTGTCTCATCTGATAAAGACTTCCAGCAACTACAGAAGTACGACGGGGTTGTTCAGTACTGTCCCCGTAAAAAACGATTTCTTAATTGCGAAAACCCTGACTATTTTCTGTTTGAACATATTGTAACGGGTGATAGCTCGGATGGTATTCCGAATGTCTTCTCTGACGACGATACATTTGTCACCGAGGGAAAACGACAGAATCGTATTATAAGGAAGAAGCTTGATATCTGGTATCACAACCAGAAAGACTTCTCGAAGACCTGTCAACATGGATGGAATAGAAACAAGATTGTCATTGACTTTGATGAGATTCCAGAGTATATTATAGACTCGATCAACGCAGAGTATGACAACTGCAACAAAGGAAAAAATGATGTGTTGAACTATTGCATTCGACACAAGCTAAAGAACCTTATGGAAAATCTAAATGATTTCTAGGAGAAACTGAATATGGGAAAGCAATACACAGACTACAATGGTGAAGATGGTGAGTTGTATGATAGAAGACTCAAGAAGAAACAACTTCGAAGAAACCATCGACAAAAAGATAGGGAAGTCCTCCGCGACATCGCAAAGGGACAATATGATGTTGAAGACATTGATGAACTCCTCCAAGAAGAGGAAGAATATTGAAAGGAACTGCCCAAATGGCAACTGCTACTGTAATGAATCTATCGCGTGAAACACTCTCGATCCTTAAAAACTTTTCGAGTATCAACTCAAACATTTTGATTAGTCCGGGCAGTCGCCTCCGTACGATCTCTCCGGCTAAGAATGTTCTCGCCGAAGCAACTGTCGAAGAACACTTCGATACGCAAGTTGCTCTCTGGGACATGAACAAGTTCCTTGGCACAGTTTCTTTGTTCAAAGATCCCGTCTTCGAGTTCAATGAGAATCATGTTGTCATCACTGGTGAGAACGGTTCTAGTGTCAAGTATTTCTATGCGGAACCGAAACTGATTACCAGTGTTGAGAAAGAAATCAATCTACCTGAAACGGTAATTGAATTTGATCTACTGGAGTCACAGTTCTCTGAGATCCAGCGTGCGTCGTCCGTCCTCGGACTTCCTGATCTTTGTGTCAAGTCTGATGGCGATAAGACAAACCTCGTCGCTATGGACAAGCAGGATGCAGGATCAAACAGTTACTCCATCGCAGTTGGTGACAACTCTACAGGAGCAGACTTTACTATGTTCTTCAAGGTCGAGAACCTCAGAGTTCTTGGTGGTGATTACCATGTGGAAATTACTGAACGTGTTGTGAGTAAGTTCACTCACAAGAACCTTGATCTTTCTTACTGCATCGCACTTGAATCGGACTCGACATACGATGGATGAATTTCTCTGGGTAGAAAAGTATCGGCCTCAAATCATTGAGGATTGTATTCTTCCTTCTAAACTGAAAGAAACCTTTCAGGAAATGGTTCGTGATGGTGAAGCACAGAATCTTCTACTCTCCGGTAAGCCGGGGTGTGGTAAGACCACTGTTGCCCGTGCCTTGGCAAACGATCTAGAAAGTGAATACATTCTAATCAACTGTTCCGAGGATGGTAACATCGACACGCTGCGAACAAAGATTCGTAACTTTGCAAGCACAGTTGCACTTACGTCCGCTAAGAAGTTGGTCATCCTTGACGAGTTTGATTATTCAAATCCACAGTCAACTCAACCTGCTCTCCGTGGATTCATCGAGGAGTTCTCGAAGAACTGTCGATTCGTCTTGACTTGTAACTACAAGAATCGAATCATTGAACCTCTGCATTCTCGATGCACGGTTCTTGACTTTAAGATTCCCTCCAAGGAGAAGCCGAAGTTGGCAATGAAAGTCCTTGGTCGGGTTAAGCATGTGCTGACTGAGGAAGGTATTGATTTCGAAGAGGAAGTCGTTGCTAAGTTGATTATGAAGCACTTCCCTGATATCCGTCGTGTCCTAAACGAACTACAGCGTTACGCTGGTTCTGGAAAGATCGACGTTGGTATCTTGAGTAATCTGGGGGAGGTTTCTGTTAAGGAACTCGCTGGGTTTATGAAGTCCAAGGAGTTTTCCAATGTACGCGGGTGGGTTGTGGAGAATCTGGATAATGACCAGACAACTATTTTTAGAAAAATCTATGATTCCCTATACGATTATTTCTCTCCACAATCCATCCCGTCTGCTGTTCTGATCTTGGCAGACTACCAACACAAGGCAGCGTTCGTTGCTGACCCAGAGATCAACCTGACTGCATGTTTTACTGAACTTATGTTGGAGTGTGAACTGAAATGAGTGAAGCGTTTAAAGCAACGAGAGGAAAGATCGCAATCAAGCGAACTGATTCATCCCCGAAGAACGAAGGTTCTATCATCTATGAACAAGATGAAAGTCCAAAGTTCAAGACGGGAACTGTGTTTTCCATAGGCGAACCTAAGATTGAAAAGAATGGAACATCTATTCCGTGTCCAGTCAAAGTGGGAGATCATGTTCTGTACACACTTGAGCATGGATTCATGTCGATCGGTGGATTTGATATGATTCAGCAAATCGGTTTGATTGCTCTTTGTGACGAGGGGACATCTGTCCAATGAATCTAAGTGAAGTTCTGAACTCAATCAACCACAAAAAAGAATCCATCATGGACGAGGATCACTTGGCTGAGAAAGAGTACGTTCCCTTCGTAGTCAACAAGTGTTTGTCTTACTTCTCAGACACAATCTTTCATGTCAATGAAATGAATCTGCGTCCGAACATGGATAAGAAAATGCAATACGACTTCCTCTTGCAATCAGTTCGCAAGAGGAAGCGTTTCAGTAAGTGGATGAAGAAGGATAAGTCGGATGATCTTCAACTTGTCATAGATTATTACAACGTGAACAAGAAGAAAGCAGAGGAATACATCGAGATTCTAGGGGAGGATGGAATCGAAACCCTTCGAGAAGCATCGAAAAAGGGGGGTTAAATCATCAAAATACTACATATTGATGTAGTATGGAGATGATACATGGAAAAAATTGATATAAGTGTGGATGATTTAGTTGAAGTCACACTTAGAGAGAAAGATGACTTTCTCAAAGTGAAAGAGACTTTAACTAGAATGGGAGTAGCCTCCCGTAAAGAAAAAAAACTATACCAGTCTTGTCATATTCTACACAAGAGGGGCAAGTATTACATCGTGCATTTTAAGGAATTATTCGCTCTCGATGGACTACCCACCGATTTCGATGATGACGACGAAGCAAGAAGAAATACTATTGCAAATCTACTTGAAGAATGGGAATTGCTTGATATAGTAGATCCTGACCTCACAGAAGAACCTGTCTCGCCCCTGAGTCAAATAAAGATTCTTCCGCATAGGGAAAAAGGTGAATGGGAACTCTGTCCTAAATACCATATAGGAAAGAGAAAATAAATGATGGGAATGTGAATGTCTAGATTATTGATAAAGTTTGCAACTCGCAATAGACCAGAAAAATTTAAAGATCGTATGAATCGGTTTCGGAACCTTGCTTCAGGTAAGCACGAAATTCGATATGTTGTTTCCTGTGACCACGACGATCCCACAATGAATAACGAGGATATGATTTCTTGGATGGATGAATTCACCAAGGACTCTGACCTCGTTTATCATTTTGGCAATTCAAAAAGTAAGATAGAAGCAATCAATACAGACATGGAAGGCGAAGTCTTCGATGTTCTTCTTAATACATCTGATGATATGGTCCCGATGAAACAGGACTTCGACGATGTTATCTTTCAGGTTTATAGTCAAGCGTATCCCGATTTTAGTGGAGCAGTTAAGTTTCACGATGGACTACGAAACGATCAACTGATGACTTACACGGTCATAGGTCGTCCTCTGTACGAAGCATTCGGATACATCTACCACCCCGAGTACACCTCTGTTTTTTCTGACAACGAACAGACACAGGCGTGTGCAAGAATAGGAAAGTTGGTTGTGTGTGATGTTTGTATTCTGAAGCACGACTGGACGGCTGAGCATTTTGATGAACTTCATGCTCGTAATGAAACAGGTGAAATGTACCAAAAGGACGGTGCTGTCTTTAACCGACGCGCCGCACTTAATTTTGAAATTGATAAATTGAAGGAGAATCTCAATGCCCAAGGATTCGTCACAAATTAGATTTAGTATCTTGATGCTGTCCATTCCAAGTAGACTGGATAAGTACAAAAAACTACAGGATAAACTTCTAGGACAGATCGGCGACCGCGAGGATGTCGAGGTTCTTTGTCTGATTGATAACAAATCATTCCACATTTATGAAAAGCGAAACGAACTCTTGCAGATGGCGAGGGGATCGTACATTGCATTTCTAGATGATGACGATGATGTGTCAGATGACTACATTGAAGAGATCATGAAAGTCATCACAAGTAGAACGGATGAGTGGGATGTAATTGCATTCGATCAGATGTGTGACCTTGATGGTAAATCGTGTAGAGTATGGAGTGACATAAGAAACCCACACGAACCAGTCCGTATGAAGAATGAATCTGAGTACCACGATTGTCTGCGTCCTCCTTATCACTGGTGTGTCTGGAGAACGGAACTGGCACAGTCAGAAAAGTTTGTTGCACACTACCACGAAACGACAGGTCAGTCGTGCGAGGACATCCACTGGTTGGCTCGACTCTATCCCAAAGTTCTTAGACAGTATAAGATCGAGAAGTGTCTTCATATTTACCAGTGGTCACCAGATACCACTGAGAGTATTTTGAAAGAAGAAGTTAAATCATGAAGAAGTTACTTACTTACTGTCTATGGGGAAATAACCCGACATACAATGTCGGTGCGTACCGAAACGCGGAACAGGCACAGACGTTCTTTCCCGACTGGATTTGTCGGTACTACGTTGGATCGAACACACCAGAGAACACCATCAATACACTGAAAGAGTATCCCAACACCGAAGTTATTGAGATGGGTGTAGAGGGAACGCCCACTGCAATGCTCTGGAGATTTGAGTCAATTGATGATCCAGATGTAGAAATCATGATGCCGAGAGATACGGACTGTCGTTTTGGTCATCGAGAAGTGGAAGCAGTCAAAGATTGGATGGCGAGCGGAAAAGGATTTCATATCATGCGAGATCATCCTTACCACGCAACGGCGATGATGGGTGGCATGTGGGGTATGAGAACGGATGTGATGGATGTTCCCATGAAAACACTTGTAAAGAGGTATCTCGAAGATCCAGAAACTAAAGACGAAAAGGGAATGGATCAATTGTTCCTTGCCAGATATGTTTGGCCTACTGCGGAAAAGGATAACCTCACACACGATCCCTTTTTTAGTTCAAAGGATTTTCCAACGAAAGATCGAACGCCGGGGGAAATGGTTTACTTCGTTGGTGAATGTGTGAACGCCGACGACGGACTGTGGTCGAAGCACGATCGTGATGTACTTGACCGAGCGGAGGGACGAGTAAATGACCACTAAAGTAATAATGTCGTGCGACGACAACCCATACTATCTTGACTTCTGGCCTCTAGTTTCTAGAGTATGGAAGGAAAGAATTGGGATAGATCCAGTCCTCATCCACATCGGTCATTCTGATGTGGACGATTCTTTCGGTGAGGTTGTTAGCATGAAACCAACTAATCACCCAATCCACACACAGGCACAAATGGCAAGGTTGTGGTATCCTGTATACGAACCTGACACTCTGTGGATTACAAGTGACATCGACATGTTTCCAATCTCTCGAACTTACTGGGCCGAGCATTCGCAACCCGGTGATTTTGATTGGAAAAATTTGAACACAGACCTTCGCAATTATTTTCCGATCTGTTATAATGTTGCGACTGGCAAGAAGTTTAGAGAAATTCTAAATGTGGTTGATGACTTTGAGGTATTCGTGGATTCAGTTCTTATTACATACAACAGCGATCTCACTCACCGTCCCGAGAACTGGGTCGGTGAAGAGATGAGCAACTGGAGTCTAGATGAAATCTATTCATCTAATATGATCTGTTACCACCGCGACCTCGGAGCAAAGATTGAGCAACCACTTCGCCCCGGCGGGTTTCATGATGGCGGCCGAATCAATCGAACGCAATGGCAGTATGATCCCAGAGGAATCATAGAAGAGTTCTATATTGATTGCCACTCACTTAGACCTTACACACTAAACAAAGACAGAGTGGATGAACTTATAACATGCTTACTAAAATGAGAACAAGAAAAACACAACTTCAAGATTTTATCTCTGGTTGGAACATTTCACAGAAGTGTGATTTCATCTTCAGTGGAAATCGAGTTGCAAATAGAAACGGACAACTCGTACCTGAAATTGTCATGGTACAGGGAACTGAGTGGCTTGATTCTATTGATGAAGGTGACACCGTTTATTGTAAGACGGACATGCTTCCATTTTTGCGAAGACATCTGTACGAAACAAAAAAACCAATTCATCTAATCACACATGACTCGGACTTTACAATCAATAAGGATGTGTTCGCATCACTGGACGATTTTACTGAAATCTTGTCGTGGAGGGGTTGCAACATTGACTACCAACATGACAAACTAAAGTCAATTCCCCTCGGATTGGCAAACGACTATTGTCCGATTACACTGAAAGCACCAGATATCATGCACGCTGAGGAAGTTCAACCTAAAAAACTTCTCTACATCAACTTCAATACACGAACAAACCCACAAGAGCGGGAGCCGATGTATCATAAGTTCAAGACAAATCATTCGGTCACCGTGCGGAATCCAAATCAAATCGAGGATAACGGTGAATACATTGAGGACCTGACAGATCACAAGTTCTCTATCTGTCCGCGTGGAAACGGGATAGACACACATCGAATGTGGGAATGCTTGTATCTTGGTATTATTCCCATCGTCAAAGATTGTGTGAACATTAGATTTTTCGAAGACCTCCCGATTCTAGTCGTTGAAGATTACATGGACTTGGTGGGAGAGGACAAATATCTCGAAGACATTTACACAGAATACCAATCGAAGGATTGGAACTTAGACAAACTTACAACTGGATATTGGGTATGATTGAAATAGTAGACATGATTGATGGCAAGTGGGAGTATGAATACTTCGAAGAGATCATCAAGAGCATCAACCTAGAAGAAGATTTGACTTTTGTGTTTTTAAAGTGGGAGGATGAAGTTCCGGATACCAACTACCCGGCCGTTCTCTTTGTCACTTCGGACGAACACCATCAGTACCTGCCTAAATTTGTAGAGCATCCTAACGTAAAGATGGTCTTCAAAAATTATTTCCCGAAAGAAGAAACCCACCCCAAGATGAGACCACTTCCTCTTGGATACTTGCAGGGGTTCTGTGCAGACGGTGTGGTGAAGATGGCGGATAGAGTCGTCGATTATTCTTTTAGTGGAACAGTAAACAACAGTGGTCGGGAGGTTCTCCATGAATCACTGATCGAACTGAAAGAAGATGGTAGACGAAAGTATATCGACTTCTACACTGGTTGGGCGAAGGGACTTGATATGACCCAGTATTCTGAGTTGATGAACAACACTCAGGTTGCATTGTGTCCGCACGGATATGTTTCTTCCGAGACATTCAGATACTTTGAGGCTGCTAAGGCGGGGTGTGTTATTTTGTCTGAAACAAAACCAGACGTTTGGTATTACGAAGGTGCGCCTCACGTTCTAATCCACGACTGGACTGAGTTGTCAGAGACTCTAGACAATCTTCTTTCGCAACCAGAACTACTGGAACAGAAAAGACAAGAAACCTTAGACTGGTGGAACGACAAGTGCAGTCCCGTTGCAGTTGCAAATTATATTATGAAAGAACTTGAGAATGCAAAAACTGAAAGTTGACTTTAGAAATTTCTGGGGTGGTTTTATGAAAGAGGACAACCTCATCATAAACACACTTAGGATGAAGTATGATGTTGAAGTCAATGAACAGGATGCCGATGTCGCCATCATACAAAATACAGGTGACGGAAATGCAGAAAAACAAAACGGCAACTGCCAAAAGACTGTTCACTGGTTTGTTGAGGCACTCAACCGAACTGGTGTTCCGAATTATGACAATTGTGATTACTCTTTTACTTCGTGTAATTTTGAAGACGAAAGAAATATTCGGATACCACTCTGGCAGTTCTATGTTGATTGGTTTGATAATTCTTATGTCGCAGGAAGAAACCCAGCGTTTCTTGTACCCACAAATCTTTTGACTGCGGAGAGATCTCCCCAGAATAAAGATAAGTTTTGCTGCGTACTGACCAATAATGGTTTAGGGTTACGGCAGGAAATTTACCCCCGAGCATTCCAATATTGGACAGAGAAGGGATTCGAGATCGAATCCAGAGGTAATTTCTTGCGTACGCATCCCTCGATTGGTGGAGACGAGATGACAAAGCAAAACTATATCCAAGACTTCAAGTTCAATCTGTGTTTTGATAACAGTGACTATACAGGATGGATTACCGAGAAGGTCATACATCCACTAATCGAAGGAGTAGTCCCGATCTACTGGGGATGTGCGGATGTTGGAAATGATTTCAACACAAAGTCTTTAATTCATGCCAGAGATTTTAGTAACGATGTCGAACTTTACGATTATGTGATTGAGGTTGCGAATGATGAAAAGAAACTAGGAGAAATCCAGTCCGAACCAATATTCGTTGACAACAAAATACCAGATCATGTTAAACCGGAAACTCTTTTAGCAAAAATTGAAAGTATCATACTATGAAATTTTATCCTGATAAAATTCTCGTAACGGGTGGATCTGGTCTTGTTGGATCTTGTGTGACAGGTAACCACAAACCAAGATCCTCCGAAGTTAATCTCATGAAGTTTGATGAGATTGATTCTTACTTACGAGAAAATGAAATTGATTGTGTAGTTCACTGTGCAGCTAGGGTTGGTGGTGTAAAAGAAAACTCTGAAAAACTAGGGGAGTTCTTTTACGAAAACATGCAGATGAACTTGAATCTTCTAGAAGCATGTAGGGTAAACAAGGTAAAGAAAGTAGTATCAACACTAACCACTTGTATCTTTCCTGCTGATGCAAACTATCCCCTGACATACGATCAACTTCATGATGGTGAGCCACACGAATCCAATTACGGGTACGCATACGCAAAACGAATGCTAGAAATTAACTCAAGGGCATATCGGGATCAGTACGGGATGAACATCGTGAATGTTATCCCATGTAATGTATACGGACCCAGAGATAATTTTAATATTGAAACTGGTCACGTTGTTCCCGGACTAATCAACAAAGCATCTCTTGCGGAAAGACTAGAAACTCCCCTTCATGTTTGGGGTGATGGATCTCCTCTGCGTGAATTTATATACTCCGAGGATCTTGGAAGGATAATTGATTGGGTGGTTAGTGACTACTCTTCATCTGAACCGCTGATGATATCTCCCGACGAGGAAATATCAATTAAAGAAGTTGCAGACAGGTTGATTGTGTTGTATAATATACCGGAGTTAGTCTTCGAGTCGGACATGCCTATGGGACAGTTCAGAAAACCCTCTGACAATTCCAGATTGAAAAGCATGATTGATTTTAATTTCACCCCCTTTGATGTTGGACTTGAAAAAACTGTATCGTGGTTCAATGCCAATTTCGAGAGTGCTAGAAAATGAAAACGTGGAAACTCATGGACAATGCTATTTCCCTTGAACAAAGGGAACGATTGTCTGAATTTATATTGAACGGTGACAAATTCTCTCAGGGCGACTTAGTAAAAGAGTTTGAGAAGAAGTGGTCCGAGTGGCAAGGTTGCAAATATTCTGTTTTTGTGAACTCCGGATCGTCCGCCAATTTCTTGGCTGTTTATGCCATGAGTCCGCACGGCAGGGACAGATGGGTTTCTCAGGCTTGCACATGGGCGACTACGGTCAGTCCTATTATGATGTCTGGGAATACTTTGCAATTGTGTGATGTTGATATACCCTCACTCGCACCGAACTTGGATTCACTTAACCTTGTCATACAAACAACAAAACCAACTCATCTCTTCCTAGCAAACCTATTGGGGTTCTCTGCGATTAGTGATGATCTCTTGCAGATGTGTGATGAGAATGATATCACGTTACTGGAAGATTGTTGTGAGTCTCACGGTGCTACATTCAAGGGAGAGAAGATTGGAAACTTTGGTAAGATTTCTACTTTCTCTTTTTACTATGGACACCACATGACAACCATCGAAGGTGGTATGTGTTGCACCGACGACGAGGAACTTTATGAACGACTTCTTCTCTTGAGATCACACGGATTGCACCGAGAACTTCCCGAGGATTCAAAGAAAAAGTATGAAGATCAAATTGTGGATCCTAACTTTACTTTTATGATTCCCGGATTTAATATGAGATCAACTGAACTCAATGCAATGTTGGGTATCATGCAGTTGGAAAATTTGGATGCACATAACCAAACCAGAAGAAACAATTTTAATACATTTGCTTGTGGGTTAGACTCCGACCAATTCTTCTGTGATTTTGATTTAGAGGGCAACTCTAGTTTTTGCTTCCCTGTGATTACAAAAAACAAAACCAGTCGGGAACTGAGAGAAAAGTTAGATAGAATGGGAGTTCAAACCAGGCCGATTATTGCAGGTAACTTGTACCGACATCCATTTATGAAAAAGGTAGTGCAGTTGCGATGTGATGAGAACGCAGAATATGTTCATGAAAATGGTTTTTACATAGGCAACAACCAGAACGTAAAACAAGAAGATGTTCTGTGGCTAGTAGAATTTTTGAATGGAGTATCAGATTGAAAACAGCAATGATTAGCGGCGTCAGTGGTCAAGATGGATCTTACCTAGCAGAACTTTTGCTGAGTAAAGGATACCGAGTGATTGGTCTCAAGAGGAGGACCAGTCTAATCAACACCGATCGTGTTGACCACCTCAACCCGATGCACACCAGTGGCGACTTTGACAATCTTAATTTTACTTTGGAATACCATGATCTGAGTGACGCATCGTCTACATGGAGACTTATCTCAAATTATCGACCAGATGAGTTTTACAATCTAGCAGCACAGTCTCATGTGAAAGTTTCGTTTGACGTTCCAGAAGATACGGTTCATGGTATCTCAATCGGAACTCTGCACGTTCTAGAAGCTCTACGATCTATCGCTCCGAATTGTCGTTTCTATCAAGCGTCATCCTCTGAGATGTACGGAGATGCCCCTTGCCCCCAAACTGGTTACACAGAAACCTCTAGGATGACTCCTGCGTCTCCCTATGCGTGTGCTAAGTTATTCGCACATAATTTGGTGAGAAACTACCGACACGCATATGGATTGCATGGTTCGAGTGGGATCTTGTTTAATCATGAGTCACCCCGTCGAGGTGAAACATTCGTCACCAGAAAAATTACAATTGCAGCTGCCAAAATTAAACTAGGTCTTCAAGATAGCATTCATCTAGGAAATTTAGATGCGTTTAGAGACTGGGGTTTCGCGGGTGATTATGTGAACGCCATGTGGTTGATGTTGCAGCAAGACGATCCTGACGACTACGTTATCTCCACCGGAACTACCACGACAGTGAGGGACTTCCTACAGGCAACATTTGAGTATGCTGGTCTCGGTGATTATAATGATTATCTAGAAGTGGATAAAAGATTTATGCGACCACACGAAGTTCCTTACCTTCTCGGGGACAGTACTAAGGCAAAAGAAAAACTGGGATGGAATGCTACTGTAGATGTAAATGAATTGGCAAGAATGATGTTTGACAGTGACATGAAAGAACAAGAGACAAATCTCGAATGAACATCAAAACTTACATAGTTCATTGCAAGAGTCTAACGGCAAGAAAAGAATCCGTGTTGGGTCAGATTAGATCATTCGAAAACGTGGAGTGGTACACCGACTACGACGGGGATGAACTCACACAAGATATTGTGGACGAGTGGTATACACCGAATCATTGGTATGAAAGATTTGTACCAGAGTTTTATGGTGGTGTCATTTCACCCATGCGTACACTCGGAATGGGAAGTATCTCATTGGTAATCAAGCACGCGATGATCTACGAAAAGATTGCCAATGGACCTGATGATTATGCTTTGGTTTTAGAGGACGACGTTCTTTTGAGTCCAGACTTTGATGTGATCGAACTCAGAATGGATCATGCCCCAGAAGATTGGGACATGATTTTCATTGGTAGTTGTTGTGATCTAAGAGTCCCAAACGCAGTGCCCGACCATTACTTTTACAAGAAGTTGTCACCCAGCACAAAATGCACAGACTCTTTCCTAATCACAAAGAAGACTGCGGCTACTCTTGCCAAAGCACTGAAACCATTTTCACTAACAATCGACTTTGAATTAAATTATCACTTGCACAGTAACGATATGAATGTATACTGGATGGAACCACCGTTGGTATCACAAGGTTCGGAATCGGGTATGTTTGAAAGCACAGGTAAACCATGAGAAATATAGTCATCCCTATGGCTGGTTTGGGAAAAAGATTCTCAGACGACGGGTTCATGCGGCCCAAGCCACTAATTGAAATTAACAATGTCCCAATGATCCAGAAGGCAATTGAGTCGATTGGAATTGATGGTCGTTACATCTTTATCACAAGAAAAACAGAACACTCAGAAGAAATCCATGAACATCTTAGAAGGATCAAACCAGAGTGTTTAATTCGTGAGATTGATTATGTCACTGATGGTCCGGCCTCTACGGTCAACCTTGTTCGTGATGAAATCAACAACGACGATCAGTTGGTGGTTGCTAACTGCGATCAGATTATGTGGTGGGACGGTGCCGCCTTCATTCACTATTGTCAGTACTATGGGTTTGATGGGATGATTGTCACATACTTCTGCGACTCAACCAAAAACAGTTACGCAAGAATTGACATGGACGGTCTCGTTCAGGAGATCCGAGAGAAGGAAGTCATCAGTGATATTTCCTTGAACGGAATTCATTACTGGAGGCGTGGACTTGACTTTATAAATAGTTATGATAAGATGGTCGAAGAAGATGACCGAGCAGTGAACGGTGAGTTCTATGTCGGTCCTTCTTACAACCAAATGGTTAGACGCCAGCAGCGAGTTGGCATCTATCACATCCCGAAGTTTCAACATCATGCAGTCGGCACACCCGACGATTTGAGAGAATATATTCGTAATGAAAATTTGCAATTTAAGTGACATGATTAGAGGTTGGTTTATAGGTGACTTTGAACCATCCATGCTAAAGACTCGGGACTTCGAGGTCGGTGTCCTCACCCACAAAAAGGGTGAAAAGTGGCCCGCCCACTACCACAAAGAATCAACCGAAATAAATGTCTTACTGTCTGGTAAGATGATCGCTCAGGGTAAAACTATTCACCCAAACGAAATCTTTGTCTTTGATCCATATGAAGTATCAGACCCAGTTTTTCTAGAGGACTGCAAAGTCCTGTGTGTAAAGACACCATCATCACCTGGCGATAAATACGAGGTTAAAAAATGAATCTATATGAAAAAATAAATGTCAAGGAGTCGGAACAGATCGAAGGTCTTGCCTTTGTGCCTACACTGGGAAGTAAGGAGTTGGATGACAGGGATGGGTTTCCTCCTGAGTGGCCGACTGGGGTAAACACCCATCTACATTTCTCTGAGTGTACAAAGGATCATTTTGTTGATCTATTCTCAAGAGTAAAAGATACCTGCGGTGCAATTCTAGAGATTGGTGTTTGGGGAGAACCACACCATCAGGACAATGCCGGACGTTCTACTGAATTGATTCAGGAAATGAAAAACAAAGAAACGATTTATCTCGGAGTAGATATTAATGATCGTTCCTTCGTTCAAGACGACGAAAATAATTTTCACTTTTTGCAGAGTGATAGTATGGACACAGAGAAAATTCATGCTAAAATTAAAGAACTTGAGATCGAAGGTTTTGATTTCATTTTTATTGATGGTTGGCACTCAGTAAATGCTGTGCTACATGAATGGAAACACTATGTCATCCCGTTCCTCAACAAAGGCGGAATTCTTGTTCTTCATGACACCAACACACACCCCGGTCCATATGTGTTGTTCGATTCGATAGATGAAGAAGTGTTTGAGTCTGAAAAGTATTGTTTGGGTAACCATTACGGTCTAGGGGCCATTTGGTATAGAAAGGATAGTTGATGGAATTTTATCGTGAATCTGTGGACAGTGAAAAGTATATCATTGCAACTTACTATGTGGAGGCGACGACGAGTCTAGCCGACGCTGCATGGAACATTGCAATTGGACAAAGCGTTGGTAATCCCAACGTCCGCAACCAGTGGGAAACTGAAGAACTTTTCGAGAGAAACTCCTGTGTCATCATCGGTGATGGAGACAAACTGGCAAACTTCAAAGAAGGAACTATAAAGATTGCATTCCCAGTTGTGAATACCGACTGGGAAAATGACGGCATTTCCCATCTCCTCTGTCAACTTATGGGTGGACAGATGGACATTGACCTTATCACTAAGTGTCAACTTCTAAATGTCAAGTACCCAAAGTGTGTTGAGGACAAGTTCCTCGGTCCACAAAATGGACTGTCTGGTATGAGAGAGTTCACTGGTCAATTTGACAAACCACTGTTTGGATCTATCATCAAGCCGAAGATTGGATTGTCGGTTGATGGTCTGTTGGACATGACCAAGCAACTCGTCGATGGTGGCGTTGACTTCATCAAGGAAGATGAAATCATGTCAAACCCATCCTTCTGTTCACTTGAAGACCGCGTTGGAATTATTTCCGATTACATCAACAACTGTGGTCGGAATGTAGTTTACTGTTTCTGTATCAACGCAGATCCACATGCTATTCTCGACCGAGTTTCGTTTGTGCATGAAAACGGCGGCAACGGCGTTCACCTGAATGTTTGGTGTGGTCTTGGTGCGTATAACTCTGTTCGTAGGATGGATCTCCCCGGACTGTTTATTCACTTCCAGAAGAGTGGTGATAAGGTGTTCACTGAACCTACACACAACTACCACATTGACTGGAATGTGGTATGTGACATGGCGGGAATGATTGGCGTTGATACCATCCACTCCGGTATGTGGGGTGGTTACAAGAGTGACAACGAAGATGATCTGAGAGCAAACATGAAGATTCTCACCGATCGCAATGTTGTTCCTGCCCTTTCGTGTGGAATGAAAGCCGAACTCATCAATCCAATTGAGACTCGGTTTGGTTCTGATTGGATGGCAAACGTGGGCGGTGCAATTCACGGCGATCCAGATGGAACGATTGCTGGTGCGTCTAAGATCAGAGAGGCCATCGAACATGATAGGAAATGAAACCAGATGTCAACTGGCATCTGGCGATCAGAAGTCTAGTGATTGGGCGACTATCATATCTGGTCAACCCAGAGGCAACATGAAACTAGCACGGGAGGAGTATGACTATATCATTAACCAAATGGATGGTCCTGCTCCCGATGTGTTTGCTCATGTGTGGATTAGTGATAAACTGTTGAGTATTTGGGGAGATCGCGGATGGATGGGTGCTGCTGGAAAGCAGGATGACACTCCACTGTATGGTCCGCAAGATGTAATTGACACATGGCAACCCAAGGGTATCATGGTTGAGAACAACGATGAGATGTGGTTCAACAGTCAAATCGAAAATCCAAAATGGAGAAATGGATTCTCGATGACTTATGCTACCAAGATGGCACATCGTGTGATGACTCTATTCGAGCAGCATATGGCCGAACAAAATTACAAGTATGTAATGCGATGGCGGTATGATATTCATCTCGAAAAGGAGAGGAATCAGGTTGACTGGAAAGAAATTGAAGATATAATTTCAGATGGAAACACAATCGTAATCCCACCCGGATGGAACTGGGGAAACTATGGGTGTTGTGATTTGTTTGGGATCGGGTCACATCGGGCAATGCTACTATATAGTATGTGGAATGAATTTTTCATGGGAACGATCCCTCTACATGCAAACAATGAGGGATCACTTAGACATTACTTAGAAAAAATATGTGAACTGAGGTTAGTCGAATACCCATTTGAGTATTTGGGTATCCATAGATCAGAAACCGTTCACTAGACAATGGAGTTATCATGAGCAGCAAGCAAAAACCAACAGTTACTCTTTGCATGATTGTAAAGAACGAAACCCACGTTATCGAACGATGTCTTCGTTCAATGGCTCCGGTAGTAGACCGATACGATATTACCGACACGGGTTCAACTGACGGAACACCGGAAAAAATTAAAGAGATCATGGATGAACTCGGCATTGAAGGTGAAGTTTATCTCTCTGACTGGAAGGGATTTGGTGACCACTTGGAACAAGAGGGTTCAAGAACCGAATCACTGAAACGATGTGATGGCAAAGCAGACTATGCTTGGATGATTGATGCGGATGATTCACTTGAAGGAAACTTCAAGTATCCCACTAATATGGACAAAGATGTTTACTCGTTGAGAATTCATCGAGGTGATTTTACTTGGTGGAGAAATCAAATCTTTAAGACCGGCATCGGTTGGAAGTATGTTGGTGTTCTCCACGAATATGCGGCTTGTGATAAAGAAGGATTGAGTGGGGATCGGATTGAATCACCATACCATGTCGAAGCAAGAACAGAGGGTGCCCGTAACGTAGACATCGAACCTGTAGAAAAGTACAGTAAAGATGCAGAAGTCTTGGAAAAGGCACTCGAAGAAGATCCAACAAATCACCGATACATGTTCTATGTTGCACAGTCATACTTCGACTCACAGCAATACGACAAGGCACTCATCGCATATCAAAAACGTGCAGAGGAAGGTGGATGGGAAGAGGAAGCATTCTACTCTTATTATAGAATGGCAATCTGTATGTCTATCCTAGAGCATCCCATTCAAGACCAAATCTTTGCTTACCTAAAGGCATATGACTATCGTCCTATCCGAGCAGAACCGTTGGTGCAAGCTGCTCGTATCCTGAGAATGAATGGTCTACCTCGAATGGCATACGTTTATGCGAAGCAA